>Ga0207752_1000277_pt1 | contig 24625 bp, 22 predicted proteins | sample Pon2CUnioCityCA_6_FD_187272 | JGI IMG/M metagenome (GOLD analysis project Ga0207752, IMG submission 187272) | Marine sediment microbial community from Union City, CA, USA - Pond 2C Sediment 2 (SPAdes) | ecosystem: Environmental > Aquatic > Marine > Intertidal zone > Salt pond sediment ...
CTGCAGGAAATGCTGACTTACGTCCCATCCACAGTTTTAAACGTTCTGCTTCATTGGACGAGGTACGTAAACTGGTTGCACCTTTTTGCGTTAATAAGTGCTGTACAAACTGGATCTGTTCACTGACTTCTTCATGCGTGCCATCTAGTTCACACAATAAAATCGCTTCGGCATCAACAGGGTAACCGGCATGGGCATAATCTTCGGCTGCACGAATGGCCGGGTTGTCCATCATCTCTAAACCTGCGGGAATAATGCCTTCAGCAATAATGGCACCGACCGCTTCACCAGCTTTAACCACATCATCAAAGGCGGCGAGGATCACTTGTGCAAGTTGAGGACGGGGTAAAAGTTTAACCATGACTTCAACAATCACGCCAAGCATACCTTCCGAACCGGTCATTAACGCTAGCAGGTCATAACCAGGTGTGTCTAATGCCTGGCTGCCAATGGTAATCAGTTCACCATCAATCGTGATCACTTTAAGTTGTAAAATATTATGAACGGTTAAGCCGTATTTTAAACAATGTACACCACCCGCATTTTCAGCCACGTTGCCACCTATAGTGCAGGCAATTTGTGATGAAGGATCGGGCGCATAATATAAATTAAATTTTTCTGCTGCTTGCGAAATCGCCAGGTTGCGTACACCCGGTTCAACAGTTGCGCTTCGGTTGTCAGGGTTAATATCAAGAATGCGATTAAATTTAGCGAGGCTAAGCAGTACACCATTCGCCAGTGGCAAAGCGCCTCCGGAAAGACCGGTACCCGCACCACGCGCCACAACAGGTACCCCTTCTTCATAGCATAAGCGCAGTACAGCCTGTACCTCTTCAATCGTTTCAGGTAAAACCACGATCCAGGGTTTTTGCTGGTAGGCAGTTAAACCATCACATTCATAGGGACGGGTTTGTTCCTCTGTTTCCAGAATACTGGTTTCGGCTAAGACCTGGTGTAGTTGGTTACGCAGGGAATTTCTGTTTGCTTTTGTAGCGCTTGTCATATGACAATGATACCGCACGCTAATAAAATTCTCAGCATCGTGCTTGAACAATATGGCCAATAAAAAAAAATCAAAAGACGAATCGGATGATAAATCACAGCAAAAGACCCGGCTGGATAAATGGTTATGGGCTGCACGCTTTTATAAAACCAGGCAGCTTGCGGCTGAGGCGATTAACGGTGGCCATGTGCATTTAAATGGTCAACGTATAAAACCTTCACGCGTCATTCAAATTGCAGATAAGTTATCGATTCACAAAACACCGTTTAATTTTGAAATCACAGTAGAAGGTCTAAGCAGCAGGCGAGGTCCAGCAAAAGAAGCACAACTATTATATGTAGAAAGTGAAGAAAGTATTAAGAAACGTGAATTATTAGCCGAGCAACGCAAACTCGATGCAGCTCAATTCCCGCACGCAGAACGTCGTCCTGATAAACGTGATCGCCGTAGAATTATTCGTTTTAAAAATATTAATCGCGAGAGCTAACTAATGCCAAATTATCGACCCGTCACCCCCTTGATTGCTGCGGATATTATTATTGAATTACTCGATTATCCTGACCGTCCGATTGTGCTTATCGAGCGCAAGAACCCACCCCATGGTTGGGCTATTCCGGGTGGCTTTATGGATGTAGGGGAACGACTTGAAGTGGCTGCGATTCGAGAAGCAAAAGAAGAAGTGTGTCTTGATGTCAGCTTAAAAGCCTTGCTCGGGATGTATTCCGATCCGAAGCGCGATAACCGTGGCCATACTGTCACTGCGGTGTATGTTGCTGAGGCCAAAGGCACTCCCCAGGCCGCCGATGATGCAAAGAATCTCGATATATTTGATATCGACAAGTTACCCGAACAGCTGGCCTTTGATCACTCGCAAGTCCTTGATGATTATCGAAAATTTCGTAAAACAGGGCAGGTCACAGCGTTACGCATTTCTGAGTAATGGCACTTACTGGCCTTGAAAGTCGAATAACTATCCCAATATTGTTAAAATATCAGAATTTCCTTATATAGATTTTTATTTTAAGCCCAAATCCTCATGGAGGCTCCAATGGCAACAGTAGATTTAGATAGCAACAATTTCAGAGAAACCATCGAAAATAATGACTTTGTTATTTTGGATTTTTGGGCGCCATGGTGTGGTCCTTGTAAACAGTTTGGACCTGTCTTTACTGAAACTTCAGAAAAGCATCCGGATATTGTTTTTGCAAAAATTAATACCGAAGTTGAACAGGAAATCGCGGGCATGATGAACATTCGCTCTATTCCTACGTTAATGATTATGCGTGACCAGGTTGTGCTTTATGCCGAAGCGGGTGCATTACCTGCAGCAGCGTTAGAAGAAGTGATCGAAAAAGCGAAATCGTTAGATATGGCAGAAGTGCATAAGCAAATTGCTGAAGAGCAGGCCAAAGCAGAGGCTTAACAGAGGTTTCAATTTAACGCAGAGATCGCTGAGACGCAAAGAATGCAAAGGAAAAAATCATAACTTTATATGACTTAGAGATTTGCAGGAAATAAAAGATCGGTCATTGCGAGTGAAACGAAGCAATCTTACCAAAAAGATTGTAGAGTTCATTTTTACTCCCATGTAAGGACTTTTATTTTTAAAACTTTTTCTCTGCGTCTCTGCGTCTCTGCGTTCTTTGCGTTTATTCTGTAGATTGATTACATCAACCCCCTGAAAGGCTGAACATCAACCAGTGTCCCGGCTTCAACATTGCCCCAGTCCTGCGGCAAGATAATAAAACAGTTGGCTTTGCTCATACCGCTTAATACATGGCTGGCCTGCATGCCAATGCTCTCAACAACCAGCTCACCTTGTTCATTCATTTGCAAGATGCCACGCTGAAAATCAGTTCGTCCCGGCGCTTTGCGCAAGTCTGTTTTACAGGGTACTTTAACTACCGTTGCCTTTGTCGCGTTAAGTCCCATCATCGTTTTTAACGTCGGTAAGGCAAACTGGTAAAACGTGGCCATAACCGAAACAGGGTTTCCGGGTAAACCAAAGAACACGGCATCATTAATAAAACCAAAGGCGAGCGGTTTGCCGGGTTTCATGGCAATTTTCCAGAAGTCCACTTTACCGAGTTTATCCAGTGTTTCTTTTACATAATCCGCTTCACCAACCGAGACACCGCCAGACGTCATAATCGCATCGGCCTGGGTTGATGCCCGTTTAAAAGCCTCTTCAATGGTTTGCTGATTATCAGGAAGGATACCCATGTCGATAAGCTCAACACCCAGGTTACTTAACATGCCAAAAATCGTGTAACGATTTGAATCGTAGATTTGGCCTTGTTCTAACTTTTCATCAACGTTACGTAATTCGTCACCGGTTGAGAAAAACGCCACGCGCAGTTTTTTCTGTACAGTCACCTTGGCAACACCCAATGAAGCCAGTACACCGAGTTCGGCCGGTGAAATAAGTTGACCCGGTTTTAATACAACATCACCGTCTTTAATGTCTTCCCCGATGTGACGAACATTTTCATTTTTACAATGACCACTTTGTATCGTGATTTCATTTTCATTCACCTCGACCTGTTCCTGCATAACAACGGTATCGGTGCCATTGGCCATTTGTGCACCTGTCATAATGCGGACACATTCATCCGTTTTAATTTCACCGTCAAAAGGAATGCCGGCAAAAGATTTGCCTACCAGTGTAAACGTTTTATCTCCGGATGCAGGTAAATCTGCCGAGTTAAAGGCATAGCCGTCCATTGCCGAGTTGGCATAGGGCGGGACATTAATCGTTGAGATCACTTCTTTTGCTAACACGCGGTTTAGTGCATCACGAATGGCGACAACTTCGGTGTCCTGTACTTTATTAACCGCTCCGGTCATACGTTCAAGTGCATCATTCACATTGAGCCAGGGTGATTGGGATTGAGGTTTGTCGCAAGCAGAGCTAACGGGGATAGACTTGTTCATGGTTTTAACTCGGTATTAAAAAGAGGCCGTATTATGCCATAAATGACTTAAAAAGTTTTTCAGCTTTTTTTAATTCGCCCTCGGTATTGATGTTCATAAAAGCATCGACCTGATCAGAAAAATCAACAATGGCATGTGGTTGCTGTTGCATCCAGGCCCGTGCTTTACGTTCACCTTTCTCAAGGTAATTTTTTAACGAGTCTTGCTGGCTTTTATGTATTAAGGCAAAAGTAGGGTGTAAATGTTCGCCATCATCTGGAATAACAATTTTTGCATCATCAATATTGAGCGCTAAACGTGAAGCAAGATCAGTTGGAATAAAAGGGCTGTCTGCCGGTACGATCAATAACCACTCAGTCTCACAGTGTTGCAAAGCTTTTAAGATACCTGCCAGCGGACCTGCATAGTCGGTAATCTCATCTTCATAGACAGGGAACCCAAGCTTTTTATAGCTGTCTATATTTCTGTTGGCGCTGATAATGATATTCGCCACCTGTGGCTGGATGCGATTAACCGTGTGTTGTACAAGGGGCAGGTTGTTAAGTTTAACCAGGCCTTTATCAATGCCGCCGAGGCGGGAGCCTTTGCCTCCAGCAAGAATAACCGCGGTAATATTTTGAGTATTTGTTGGCATATTTACCTGTTTTTCTGGCTTTAGCTGGGATTTCGCTGGATTATAGCGAAAAAAGTCCATATAAATTGGTAATCAAGACATTAATCATTAAAATTCATCGCGGCAATAGTCGATAATATTAACGTGATAATGGTTATATTAATGAGCGGTGAAGTATTTAGGCATTTCAATTCGGTTGATTAGGGACTGGTTATGAAGAAAATTGTATTTTTAAGTTTATTGAGTCTGACGTTTATTACCGGCTGCCATCCCTATGGCGGGGGTATCATTATTGATGATGGTTATGCTCATCGACCTATGCCGCCTGCTCATGCGCGTGCGCATGGCTTACATCGCTATTACTATTACCCGAATGCAGAAATTTACTTTGATGTCGGTCGGAATATGTATTTTTACCTGAACTCGGCCGGTGCCTGGACATTTTCAGTTAACTTGCCGGTTCACTTACGTAGTCATTTACACAATGCCTATGTTGAAGTTGAAATGGAGCACGAACGTCCTTACCTGAGACATAAGTACTATAAGAACAAGTATAAGAAGCATAAGCGTTATATTCGAAAATATAACAATGACCGGAAATACCGTGATGATCGTATTTTAAGAGATGGTAGCGGGAGCAACGATCGTAAATACCGAACTGATCGTAAATACGAGGATCGTAAATATCGTAACGAGCGTAAGTACGAGGAACGCAAGTTCAGAAACGAGCAAAAATACGATGAGCGTGAATACCGAAATGAACGCAAATACCAGGAACGTGAATATCGAAATGAGCGTCGCGAAAAATACAATGAAAATAAAATGCGTAAGAAAGAGAAAAAATACGAAAAAGATGACGATGATAACAAGCGCGACAAGAAAATGAGACGAAATGATCTATACTAGTAGTTGAATTTGAAGAGAAGCGATTATGAAAACAGACCTGTCATCATCATTAACCGCAGCGTTATCCGGCCTCCAGGTCGGTATTAACCGTGCTCGTTCTGCTTCGGGGGAAGTGGCAAGATTAACCACGCAATCGGAGACGGTTAAAGATACGGTGCGGCCTTTACTGGCCATGCAGGAAGCAAAACAGCAAGTGGAAGTATCGACCCAGGTTGTGAAAGCGGATGATGAAACCCTGGGACGGTTTGTTGACGAAACTGTTTAGAAATATCCTTAACGTTTTTTATGTTGTTGTAACGCCCATTCAATATGTTCTTTGACTAACTCCGAGCTGTCGTTAAGCCTGCTGTTTAAGGCTGAAATAATGTTTTCACTACTTTTTGCATTGCCTAGTGCAACCGCAATATTTCTTAACCAGCGCTCATGACCTATACGCCTGATCGCCGTGCCCTCGGTTTTCGAGAGGAAGGTTTCCTCATCCCAGTTAAATAATTCCAGCAGGTCAACATCATCTAAATGATGCCTCGGCATAAAATCAGCTTCTGTTGTATCGGTAGCAAATCGATTCCAGGGACAACATAGCTGGCAGTCATCACAGCCATAAATACGGTTACCCATCATGGGGCGAAGTTCATCAGGAATAGCACCTTTGAGTTCAATGGTTAAATACGAAATACACAAGCGGGCATCCACCACGTAGGGTGCGGTAATGGCTTTGGTTGGGCATAGTTCGATGCAGGCCTGGCAGGTACCACAATGTTCTTCGGTCGGCTGGTCAACGGGTAACGGCAGGTCGGTATAAATTTCACCGAGAAAAAACCAGGACCCCGCGTCCTTGTTTAACAGGTTAGAATGTTTGCCGACCCAGCCCAGCCCGGCTTTTTCAGCCAGCGGTTTTTCCATCACCGGGGCACTGTCGACAAATACCCGGTAGCCAAATTCACCGATAGCCGCTTCAATTTTGTTTGAGAGTTGTTGTAAGCGTTTTCGTAGCACCTTGTGATAATCGCGCCCAAGGGCATAGCGGGAAATATAGGCTTTATCTGAATCCGCCAGTACAGCTTCGGCGCGAACAATGTCTGGTGGCCAGTAATCCATTCGCCCGGTAATGATTCGGTGAGTACCGGTGACCAGCTCAGCAGGTCGGGTGCGCTTATGACCATGTGACGCCATCCATTCCATATCTCCATGACAGCCTTGCGCTAACCAGTTATCCAGGGTTTGTTCTGCCTGTTCAAGCGAGGTATCGGTAATGGCGATTTGCTGAAAGCCCAGTTCCTGCCCCCAAACTTTGATTTGTTTTGCTAATATGGCAAGTTGTTCATTATTATATGAACAAGGCTGGTTCTGAAATTTCTTCATACAGGCTATGATAACGTGCATGAACAAACTACCAAACAATTTATATAGCGCTGAACAAACCCGAGAACTTGATCGTGTAACGATTGAGGAGTTTGAAGTCTCCGGTACGGTACTGATGGAGCGTGCCGGTACCGCCGCGTTTGAGATATTAAAAGAACATTGGCCCGAGGCTAAAACAGTATGCGTTGTTTGTGGCACAGGTAATAACGGTGGTGATGGTTTTGTTGTTGCCCGACTGGCTCATGAACAGGGAATGGATGTTGAAGTGCAGATCGTTGATGACACTCAAAAAATTAAGGGGGATGCCCTTGCCGCCAAGCAACGCCTGGAAGGTTGCGGTGTTACAACCAGGCTCTATGGTAACGGAAAACTTCCCTTAGCCGATCTCGTGGTTGATGCAATCATTGGCACGGGATTGAAGGGTGCAGTGAGTGGTGATGCAACTTATGCAATTACTGCGATCAACCAGCATGGTACACCCGTGTTAGCACTTGATATCCCCTCTGGTTTATTAGCCGATAGCGGTAATGTTCAGGGCGATGTTGTTCACGCCGATGTAACGATTTCATTTATAGGGCTTAACCAGGGATTACTGACTGCCAAGGGCCCGGATTGTTGTGGTGAGCTGGTTTTCTCTGATTTACAAATTCCTGCTGCGGTAAAAGCAAAAGTCCCTACCTCTGTTCACCGCCTGAATATTTCCACTCCCATATTTAAAAAACGCGAAAAAGATTCACATAAAGGACTTTTTGGTCACGTGCTTGTCATCGGTGGAGATGTGGGTATGAGTGGTGCCGCGCGATTAGCCTGCGAAGCAGCGCTACGCACGGGAACCGGCCTGGTGAGTTTAGCGACCCGGTATGCTCACGCCTCGATGATAAATAGTGCCCGCCCCGAGATAATGAGTTACCCGGCAGAACGCGAAAACGAAATTGCTTTTTTACTTGATAAAGCTGATGTTGTGGCCGTTGGACCGGGGCTGGGCAAAACGGAATGGTCGGCAACCCTGTTTGCAGCAGCATTAAACAGCTCGAAACCTTTAATAGTTGATGCCGATGGGCTGAATCTTCTCTCGATTGAGCCCTACCAGCGAGATAACTGGATTTTAACCCCGCACCCGGGTGAGGCGGCTCGACTCCTTGATGTCTCGATAAAAGATATCCAGGATGATCGTTTCAGCGCGGTAAAACAGCTGGCTGAAAAGTTTGGTGGGACTGTTGTCCTGAAAGGCAACGGCAGTTTAATTTGTTCTGAAGGAACAACGTATCTCTGCGATGAAGGTAATCCGGGGATGGCATCGGGCGGCATGGGAGACGTGTTAACCGGGATCATCGCCAGCCTGGTCGCACAGGGCTTTTCTATGCCTGAAGCAGCAAAAGTAGGTGTGCACTTACATGCCGCTGCCGCTGATGCGGCAGCCAAGGGAGCCGGGGAGCGTGGTTTACTTGCCAGTGACCTGATGCCTGCGATTCGCCGACTGGTTAATGTAAGTTAATTTTATTGCCTCTGATGTCCATTTTTCTTAGTAATGAACACGCTACCGTGGCTGTAGGCCAGTCACTGGCAACACTCTGCCCGCCGGGCATCAATATCTATTTATATGGTGATCTGGGTGCGGGCAAAACCACCCTGGTGCGCGGCATGATCCAGTCTTTTCTACCCACTGCCAAGGTGAAAAGCCCGACATACACCCTGGTTGAAGGTTATGACCTCGCTAATTCGGATAAAAATCCACAAGATATTGAGCATATCTATCATTTTGACCTCTATCGCCTTGGTGATCCTGAAGAGCTTGAATACCTGGGCGGGCGTGATTATTTTTCCGGCAACGCGGTGTGCCTGGTGGAATGGCCACAACGTGGGGAAGGTTGGTTAGCGAAACCGGATCTAGAAATACTTCTTAAATATCAAACAGATGGCCGAATTCTGGAACTCACTTCGCACACTGATAAAGGCGCCTTAATCGTTCAGAAAATGCAGGAGCTCCTGGCTTAACTGACCTAATATTCTCGAATCTGTCGAGATAGATCAGCTATCTATATAAAATATATAGAAAAAACTTGATTCTGATGCAATTTTTATCCATTATTTAACTATACGTGGGTAAAAGGGGTATCCAAGTGTTGAATCAACTCTGGAACAAGTTGTCTCGATTTTTATTAAGTAAACTAGCCATAATTGGTCTGGTGATGACTATATTGCCAAGCATGCTGAGTGCCGCGGAAGTGCGGGGTTTACGCATGTGGCCGGCACCGGATAATACGCGACTTGTTTTTGACCTCAACGCCCCGGTTGAGCACCGATTATTTACCTTGCGCAATCCCAACCGCATTGTGATTGATTTAGAAAATGCCAGGGTCAACGGCACCCTGCCATCGGCGGCTTATAATGAATCTCGCTTAAAACGGATACGCTATGCGAAACGCGGTGCGAATGGCCTCAGGGTTGTTTTAGATTTGAAAACTGCCGTTAATCCCAAAAGTTTTGTATTAAAACCGCATGGTAATTTCGGTAACCGCCTGGTGGTTGATTTGTTTGATGCCGAGGAAGGTCAAAAAGCCACGGTAAAAAAAGCCAGCTATAACTCGATTGAAAATGCACGTGACTTAATTATCGCCATTGATGCCGGGCATGGTGGTGAAGATCCAGGCGCAATCGGTCAACGCGGAACGCGCGAAAAAGATGTTGTTTTCAAAATTGCAAAAGAGCTGGAAAAACTGATTAAGCGTGAACGCGGCATGAAGCCCTTAATGATCCGTACCGGTGATTACTATATTGGTTTAAAAGAGCGAGTAAAAAAAGCACAAATCGCCCAGGCTGATCTTTTTATCTCTATTCATGCTGATGCCTTTAAAAATGGTAAAGCACGGGGCACTTCTGTCTTTATCTTATCTGAGCGCGGTGCCAGTTCAAGTTTAGCCAGCTTCCTGGCCGATAGTGAAAATAGCGCGGATTTAAACGGTGGTGTAAGCAGTACAGATGATGACTTACTCAACATGGTACTGGCGGACATGGTTAAAAACTCGACGCTTGAAGACAGCCACCAGATAGCCAGCAATGTCCTGGAAGATTTAAAAGACGTTAATCATTTACATAAAGATACGGTTGAACAGGCTGGTTTCCGGGTATTAAAAGCAGGACGTCCGGCTATCCTGGTTGAAACAGCCTTTATTTCAAACCGTAAAGAAGAACAGAAGTTACGCACGAGAAAACATCAACGTGCTTTAGCCCGTGCCATATTTAAAGGTACGCGTGCCTATTTCCGTTCTCACCCAGTTCCGGGTACCTTGTTAGCTGTACGCGATCGTAAACACCGTATTGCACGGGGTGAAACACTAAGTGGTATTGCAAAACGTTACGAGGTTAGCCTGGCGAGCATTCGTGATGCCAATGATATCAAGAGCGACAAGATTCGCGTCGGTAAAGTCCTCCGCATTCCCATGATTTAACAGAGTAAGATTTTAAACACAAAGGTCGTAATGAATATATTGTATTCATTTCTTTTTCATTGTGAGCGAGATATTCTTATCCTGTTTTTGCACGCTATTCCTTTTTCTTTAAATTAAAATCTTTTCGAACTCTGCGTCTCTGCGCTCTTTGCGTTAAGATACTTACTATGCAGGCAAATTTAAAACCCCGTCAATCGATACATCAACTTTCTACCCAACTGGCCAACCAGATTGCTGCCGGTGAGGTTGTTGAGCGCCCGGCTTCGGTAGTGAAAGAGTTACTGGAAAATTGCCTGGATGCCGGGGCTACGCAAATTGATATTGATATCCAGGCCGGAGGCACCCAGCAAATTCGTATTCGGGATAATGGTTATGGTATTCCGCGAGATGAGCTCACACTGGCACTCAGTCCACATTCAACCAGTAAAATAACTTCGTTAGATGATCTCATTCATATTGCCAGTATGGGGTTTCGTGGTGAGGCTTTAGCCAGTATTGCTTCGGTCAGTGAGCTTGCCCTGACATCAAATGAAGATGACATGGCCTGGAGTATAAAATCTAAAGAGGGGCAGTTTGATTTAACGCCGGCATCACATCCCGTGGGAACCACGGTAGAGGTGAATAATCTTTTTTATAATACACCTGCTCGGCGGAAATTTTTAAAAGCGGATCGTACCGAGTATCGTCATATTGAAGACGTGGTGAAACGAATTGCATTATCTCGTTTTGATGTCGCGTTTACTTTCAGGCATAACCAGCGCCAGGTATTTACCTTACCGGTCGCCACATCGACAGAAAATAAACTGCAACGTTTAACACGCTTAATTAATAAAGAATTTATCCAGGCCGCGGTTCAGCTTAATTTTGAAAACGCCGGTTTAAAACTCTCGGGTTGGTTAGCCAATAGTGATTACTCGCGCAGCCAGTCTGATATGCAGTACTTTTTTGTCAATGGCCGCATGATAAAAGATAAAGTCATTACCCATGCAGTGCGCCAGGCTTTCCAGGATACGTTATACCCGGGACGATTTCCTGTATATGTATTACAGCTTGAAATGGATCCTGAGCAGGTGGATGTAAATGTGCATCCAACCAAGCATGAAGTGCGTTTTCGCCAGGGACGCCTGGTACATGATTTTTTATTTTATAGTTTACGCGAGGCATTAACCCAGGGTAGTAACGGTCAGATCAATGATAAAGCAGAGTTAACAAATACCGGGTTTAAACCGAATGACTTTTCATCTTCATCTCATTATGGAAGTGTTTCTGAATCTGCATCGGCTTATGCACCTTTTAAAACGGTTGATTACAGTTTTAATCAGGAAACCATTAATAAACCATTAGGACAGGCTTTAACCCGGCTTGATAATAATTACCTGCTTGCACAGAACCAACAGGGATTAATCGTTTTACAATTGCCGCAATTAAGAAAGTATTTGTTACAACAGCAAATCAATGAATCATTAAGTGAACAGGAAAAGTTAATATCCAAACCCGTACTTATTCCTTTTAGCCATCACTTAACAATAAACGCGCAGGCATGGCTGGATAAACATACAAATGTATTACAGCAACTGGGATTTGAATTTGCTGCACTGGGTGAAAATGAAATGATGGTGCGCCAGGTCCCCGCCATGCTGAATGTTCAGGATATTAAGCATAGTGTAAAACAATATATCAACCTGACTTTAAATGATCAGTCAGACTTTCAAGCTTCACTAGTTAATGTAATTGTGAATGATGATTTTAGTAAGGAACCCAAAGACTGGGACGCATTATTACGTGAACTTGAAAAGCAGGGATTAGAGCAAATAAAAAGTTATTATCACCAGGTTTCTGATAATGATTTATCGCGCTGGTTTAAGTGACAGCACTAAATGCTGTCATTGCGAGCGAAGCGTGGCAAACTCGTGGTGTCTAGCACTTTTCTGGAGATTGCCACAGTCACTTTGTTCCTTCGCAATGACATGGAAGATTAATAAAACACTGCCGGAATGACGGGAAAAATATGTCTTCAACTTTAGCAAAAGCCGTTTGTATTATGGGCCCCACTGCCTCGGGCAAAACAGACCTGGCGATTTATTTAACCGAGCATTTTCCCTTTGAGATTATCAGTGTTGATTCAGCCATGGTTTACCGTGGTCTCGATATTGGTTCAGCTAAACCCAGTACAGAAGAGTTAACCAAAGCACCGCATCGTTTAATTGACGTGGTGGATCCACTGGATGTGTATTCCGCGGCGCAATTCAGACTCGATGCCCTGGCTGAAATGGAAACAATTGTTAAAGCAGGTCGAATTCCCTTGTTAGTTGGCGGGACAATGTTGTATTTTCGTGCCTTGTTACAGGGGCTTTCAGAATTACCTGCAGCCGACGAGCTGACCCGGAAAAAACTCGAAAATGAGGCCGAAGAATCAGGCTGGGAGAAAATGCATCAGCGCCTGGCCGAGGTCGACCCGCAAGCAGCTGCCAGGATTCACCCCAATGACCCGCAACGCATTCAGCGCGCGCTGGAAGTTTACGAGGTCACGGGCACGGCCATGAGCCAGCTACAAAAAGAGCAAAAGGCGGAACCAATTCCTTACCAGGTACTCAAACTCGCTTTGCTGCCATCGGATCGTGCCTTTTTACATCAACGCATCGAACTGCGGTTTAAACAGATGTTGCAACAGGGTTTGATTGATGAGGTTAAAGAATTAATGGCCAGGGGGGATCTGCATAAGGATTTACCCGCAATCAGGGCGGTAGGATATCGCCAGGTTTGGGACTACCTTCATGGCAGAATAGACTATAATGAAATGGAAGAAAGAGGTGTAATTGCCACACGCCAGCTGGCGAAAAGACAATTTACCTGGTTGAGATCGGAAAAAGACTTAATTAGCTATGATTCGAGTCAACTTTCGATGCAACAAATTCAGGATAGTGTCTTGAAAACTGTAAAAGCGTTCATATCTAGTAATTAATTAGGTTAGCAGGCAGTTTTTTGTTAGCGGTCGTTTGACGTCTTTTTGGTCAACGATGTTGCGGTGTGTGTTGAATCGGTAGTGTGAATGTTGAAGCCGTGTAAATGGTCTCATTTATCGCTATCTATAATAACAACAAATATTGGAGATAATAATTATGAGTAGAGGACAGTCTCTGCAAGATCCATTTCTTAATGCCTTGCGTAAAGAACGTATTCCAGTTTCTATCTTCCTGGTAAATGGAATCAAACTACAAGGCCAAATAGAATCATTCGATCAGTTTGTCGTATTGCTACGTAATACTGTTAGCCAAATGGTTTATAAACATGCTATTTCAACTGTTGTTCCAGCTCGCAACATTAAGATGCCTATCAGCGCAGATGAAGGTAAAGCTGCGGATAGCAATCCTGGTAATGTTTAAACCTGCCCCCCATTTTCTCCTTATCTTGAGGACATATTGATTGTTTGAACGTCCTCAAGGTGGTGAACGAGCAGTCCTGGTTCACCTCAATTTGAATACTGGCTTCGATGAAGAGTCTATTGAAGAATTTAAGGAACTGGTTGTTTCTTCCGGCGCCGATCCTGTTGCAATAGTAACGGGATCACGTGCCACGCCACATCCACGATATTTTGTGGGTACCGGTAAAGCCGAAGAGGTCCGCCAGGCCGTCATAGAGAATGAAGCCGACGTGGTCTTGTTTGATCATGAACTGTCTCCCGTTCAGGAACGTAATCTCGAAGCCTTACTTGAATGCCAGGTGCTGGATCGTACCGGGCTGATCCTTGATATTTTTGCCCAGCGTGCACGAAGTCATGAAGGCCAGCTCCAGGTGGAACTGGCCCAGTTACGCCATTTGTCGACCCGGCTGGTACGTGGTTGGACTCACCTTGAAAGACAAAAAGGCGGCATAGGGTTACGTGGTCCGGGTGAAACCCAGTTAGAAACCGATCGCCGACTCATTGGGCATCGTATTCGAACCTTGAAAAGCCGCCTGGAAAAAGTGCAACGTCAACGTGAACAGGGGCGTCGAGCCCGTAAAAAAGCGGATGTTCCAACGATTTCCCTGGTGGGCTATACCAATGCAGGCAAATCGACACTATTTAATAGTCTAACCAACGCCGAGGTTTATGCCGCTGACCAGCTATTCGCGACACTGGACCCGACTCTAAGAAGAGTCAAACTCCCCGCGGGTTTCCCGGTGGTACTGGCTGATACGGTGGGATTTATTCGCCAACTGCCGCATGACCTTGTTGCGGCATTCCGCTCCACCTTAAAAGAAACCCAGGATGCAGACTTATTACTCCACGTGGTTGATGCCTCCTGTGATGAGCGAGACAGCAATATTGAGCAGGTCAACAAGGTGCTTGATGAAATTGGGGCCGATGATCGGCCGCAATTGATGGTTTTTAATAAAATTGATTTGCTCGAGGATGTTTCCCCCCGCATTGATCGTGATGATACGGGTGTGCCGATACGGGTCTGGGTCTCCGCTTTAAAGGGTGAAGGACTTGAACTGGTCAACGAGGCCATCGCGGAACGGGCAACCTCGGACATGATTCACCGCATTCTTTCTCTGCCCGCCAGCGCCGGAAAACTGCACGCCCGTTTATTTGAAACTGGCTCGGTTAACCAGGATGAAATCCAGGAAACCGGTGGCTGGATGATGGATGTCACCCTGAGACGGGCCGATTGGGATAGTTTGGTCAAATATGAGTCGATTGATCAGTATATCGTAGAGAATGAAGCCCCCCTCCAGCTTGCGGCAGAAGCCCAAGCCCAATAGAATGTCACCCTTTGTGCGTGATTCACAATTAACCTAATTTGAAGCTAAAAGACGAGACGAATAATGTCGAAAGAAGAAGTTGAAAAAATAACAACTCCTGACCAGAAAATGGCATGGAACGAGCCCGGTGGTTCAGGCAATAAAGATCCCTGGGGAAATAAAAATAACCAGGATGGTCCGCCTGATCTAGATGAAGTATTCAAAAAGCTTAATGAAAAAGTGACCAGCCTGTTCGGTGGTAAAGGTGGTCGTTCTGGTGGTAGCAGTGGTGCAGCTGGCGGCTCAAAAGGTGTTGGTTTTATCGCCGTAATCTTAATCGTGCTTTGGGCCCTGTCGGGTATTTATATTATCGATGAAGGTCGACAAGGTGTTGTATTACGCGTAGGTGCATTTGACCGTATTACTGAGCCAGGTCCACATTGGTATCCCCGTTTTATTGAAAAGGTTGAAATTGTGGATGTTGACCGTGTCCGTAGTATTAACATTGGCGCAACTTCGCATGAATCACTCATGCTGACCAAAGATGAAAATATCGTCGATATTCAATTTGCTGTTCAATACAAAGTGAGCAATGCCAAAGATTATGTTTTCAATGTCAGGGATCCAGATACAACTTTACGCCAGGTTACAGAAACAGCGATGCGTGAAATCGTGGGTAAAAATAACATGGACTTTGTAATCAAAGATGGCCGTGTTCAGGTTGCTTCCGGCACGAAAGAATTAATGCAAAACATTCTCAATGGCTATAAAACAGGTTTAATTGTAACCAACGTGAATATGCAAAATGCACAGCCACCTGAACAGGTGCAACATGCTTTCAGTGATGCTGTTAAAGCTCGAGAAGATAAAGAACGTTTAGTTAATGAAGCTGAAGCCTATTCAAATGACATCTTGCCAAAAGCACGTGGTAAAGCTGCACGTATGGGGCAGGAAGCGGTTGCCTACCGTGACCAGGTGATTGCAAAAGCAAATGGTGAAACTCAGCGTTTCCTTAAAGTATTAACTGAGTATAAAAAAGCACCCGCTGTTACGCGTGATCGTCTTTATTTAGATGCGATGGAATCAGTTCTGGGCAACAGCAACAAAGTAATGGTAGATGTGAAGAAAGGTAATAACCTGATGTACCTGCCTTTAGATCGTCTACAGTCGCGCCAGGGTTCTTCAATTACTTCACAAGACCTGGAGCAGATTAAACAATCGTTACCAAGTCCATTAAACAATAGCACATCACGTTCACGTGATTCATTACGTGACCGGGAGGGTCGTTAATCATGTTTGATTTAAAAATGTCTGGTTTAATCGCGGCTGTTGTTATTTTAGTTGTCGGTTTGATGTCAGTTTTTATCGTTGATGAACGTGAGCTGGTTTTAAAATTTCGTTTAGGTGAAATCGTCAAGTCAGATTACGATGCGGGTATTTATTTTAAAATTCCCCTGGTCAATAACATTCGTAAATTTGATAAACGAATTTTAACCCTGGATGCACGTCCTGCAATTTACCTTACTAAAGAAAAGAAAAACGTTAATGTCGATTTCTTTGTGAAGTGGCGAATTAGTAATGTGGAAACATTCTATAAATCCATGTCAGGTGGTAATGAGCGTGTTGCAGCTGAACGTTTATATACGATTGTAAACGATGGGTTACGTGACCAGTTCAGTAAGCGAACAATCAAAGAAGTCATCGCGGGTGAACGTGAAAAGCTTATGGATGAAAGTTTAATAGCGGCAAATGAACAAGTGGGTAAGTTTGGTATTCATCTTGTTGATGTTCGTGTTAAACGTATTGATTTTAGCCAGGATGTTAGTAACTCTGTTTATCGCAGGATGGAAGCAGAACGTACTCGTGTTGCAAAAGATTATCGTTCACGTGGTGCTGAGGCAGCTGAAAAAATTCGTGCTGATGCAGATCGTCAACGTACTGTAACACTGGCAAATGCTTATCGTGATGCTGAAAAAATTCGCGGTGATGGCGATGGTAAAGCAGCTGAAATTTATGCCAGGGCATACAATAAAGATCGTGAGTTCTATTCTTTTTATCGCAGTCTAACCGCGTATAAAAATTCATTCCAAACTCAGGGCGATATTATGGTAATTGATCCAAGTTCAGAGTTTTTTAAATACTTTAAAAAATCAAAGTAAGTAAATTTTTATAATGTGGGATTCTTTATGGATAGCACTGGGTTTAGTTTTGGTAATAGAAGGATTGTTACCATCACTTAACCCAAAAGCCTTTAAGCAGACCATGAGTACAATCAGGGAACTCGATGAAGGTACTTTACGTATAATGGGATTAGTCAGTATGACGATTGGTGCAGCCATCGTTTATTTCCTGACATAATAAAATAGCTTTAGTAAATAATATGAATAAAACAGATCGCTGGTTGTTACCCGAGGGAATTGAAGAAGTCCTGCCTGAACAGGCGCAAAGACTTGAGCAATTGCGTCGACAGTTATTAGATACCTATGAAAGCTGGGGTTACGATCTCGTTATGCCCCCGTTTATTGAATATCTTGAATCACTTTTAACCGGCACCGGTAATGATCTTGATTTACAAACGTTTAAGTTAACTGATCAGTTAACCGGCCGGATGATGGGCATACGTGCTGACATGACGCCGCAAGTGGCACGCATCGATGCTCACCAGTTGAAAAAAGATACACCAACTCGTTTATGTTATATCGGAACGGTGTTGCACACACGTACCGATGGTTTTGCTGGTTCACGTAGTCCACTACAAGTTGGTGCAGAACTTTATGGTCACGCCGGCATTGAAAGTGATGTAGAAGTCATGAACTTAATGCTGGAAACATTAGCCCTGGCCGGGGTTAAAAATCCATTTATTGATCTTGGTCATGTTGGTATTTACCGCGAGCTGGTAAAACAGGCAGGATTAAATAAAGATCAGGAATCCATTTTATTTGATAGTTTACAACGTAAAGCGAACACTGAAATAAGCAGTTATTTAAAAGAGTGGAAACTTGATGCAAAAGTTGCAAGTGCGATAAGTGCTTTGACCAGTTTAAATGGTGATGAATCAATACTCGATGAAGCGAAAGCCGCACTGAAAAATGCAGGTAAAGGTGTATTGAATGCATTAGATGAATTAACTAATGTTGCCGCGTTGCTTAAACAAGGTATACCCGGAATAAAAGTTCATTATGATTTAGCCGAACTGCGTGGTTACCACTATCATACCGGGACAGTGTTTGCTGCTTATGTTGCTGGTCGCGGACAGGCTGTTGCATTAGGTGGACGTTATGATGACATTGGTGAAGTATTTGGCCGTGCCCGTCCTGCCACAGGATTTAGCACCGACCTGAAAACATTACTTTCATTATCGCAGCATAAACATAATCAGCTTGCAGCAATTTATGCGCCCGCGGACAATGATGCGGATTTACAGAAAAAGATTGCCGAGTTACGCAAGCAGGGTGAGAAAGTTATTTGTGCTCTACCCGGTCAAAAAGGTGGTGCTAAAGAAATGTTGTGTAATCGCCAGTTAGAAAAAAATGCTTCGGCTTGGCAAGTTAAAGATTTATAAATTTAAATAGTAGGTTCTAATTATGGGTAAGAATGTCATTGTAGTCGGCACTCAATGGGGTGATGAAGGCAAAGGTAAAGTTGTTGATCTCTTGACCGAACGAGCAGATGCCGTTGTTCGTTTCCAGGGTGGTCATAATGCCGGTCACACATTAGTTATAGATGGCAAGAAAACGGTTTTGCATTTAATTCCTTCAGGTATTTTACGCGATAACGTTAAATGCATGATCGGTAACGGTGTTGTTCTGGCTCCAGATGCTTTAACTAAAGAACTTACTATGCTCAAAGAAAGTGGCGTTGATACCGATGGCCGTTTATTCATTAGTGAAGCCTGTACGCTGATTCTTCCTTACCATATTGCACTTGACCAGGCACGAGAAGTGGCGCGTGGTAAAAAAGCGATTGGTACAACCGGTCGTGGTATTGGCCCGGCTTACGAAGATAAAATTTCGCGTCGGGGACTCAAAGTCGGTGACATGTTACACCGTGAACGCTTTGCTGCGCGTTTAGGCGAAGTGCTTGATTATCATAACTTTGCGTTAAAAAATTACTTTAAGACAGACACGGTCGATTTCCAGGAAGTACTTGATTACGGTCTGGAAATGGCTGAAACCATTCGTCCAATGGTTGCTGATGTGACAGGCATGATTCATAGCATGCGTGATGAAGGCAAAAACATTATGTTTGAAGGTGCGCAAGGAACATTACTGGATATTGATCACGGTACTTATCCTTATGTAACGTCTTCAAACCCGACTGCCGGTGGTGCCTGTACCGGTACCGGTGTTGGTCCAAAAGATATTGATTATGTTTTAGGTATTACTAAAGCATATACAACACGTGTTGGTGCGGGGCCATTCCCAACAGAACTTTATGATGGTGAAGAACTTAATGATCCAATCGGTGCCCATTTAGCTAAAGAAGGTCATGAATTTGGTGCTACAACCGGCCGTGCACGTCGTTGTGGTTGGTTAGATGCTGTTTGTTTACGTCGCTCTGCACAAATTAACTCGTTAACAGGTATCTGTTTAACCAAGATGGACGTGCTTGATGGCATCGAAACTTTACGTATTGCAGTAGGCTACGATCAAGATGGTGCTGAAGTCGATGCACCACCTATTGGTGCGGATGCTTATGAACAATGTGTACCCAAGTATATCGAAATGCCTGGCTGGACAGAAAGCACGGTCGGTATTCAAAATTATGATGATTTACCTGATAATGCTAAAGCCTATATCAAAAAGATTGAAGAAGTCGTTGGTGTTCCTATTGATATTATTTCAACCGGTCCTGATCGTGTTGAAACAATGGTCTTAACACATCCATACGATTAATAATTTAGACTGGTTTTAAAAAGAGCCTGTTTAGAAAACAGGCTTTTTTATGCTTGCTGATTGTTAAATTATATTAAATTCTAAAGATTTCACTGAAAGATGCGATATATAGTGAATAATGCTCAAAATTTTTTACCGTCTCAAATCAGATAAGTGAGAATATATGGCAGCCCCTGGCCAATCTACAATTGAAGAAAAGCTGGCTTCACTTCAGGCTAATTTTAAATCAACGCTCCCGGCAAAAGTTGATGATATTGAACAGCTATGGAATTCAATTAGTGTAAATGACGTTGATCAGTCTGCTTTATTTGATTGTCACAGAATGGCGCATACCCTGGTCGGTTCAGGCGGGACTTTTGGTGCCGTTATAGTGAGCACTGCTGCACGTGAATTAGAACAGGCACTGAAACTGCTTATCGAAGAGAAGACAGTATTAACATCAGAATATAAATCCATTGTCAGCAGATTAATTTTAAAATTAAGAAGAATTATTGAAGAGTGGAAACCATCAAAGATCCCTTACCTTGAACCGATAGCAAGCGAAGATAAAGAAAACAGGAAGGGAAACTTAATATTCCTGGCCGAAGATGATGAATTTGTTGCGAAAGACCTTGTAGCTCACTTAGAAGAATCAAATTTTGTTGTAAAACATTTTTCTGCGTTAGATGGGTTTATCGACGCTTTTAGCAAAGAAATACCCGCCGCGATCATTATGGATATCATGTTTAAAGAGGGAGAGATTGCAGGCATTGAAAAGATTTCCCAGTTACGGGATCAATTTGAAAGTTGTCCACCGATAATCTTTATTTCCATTCGGGATGATATGCAAGCCCGCCTTGCGGCAGCAAAAGCAGGTGCGCAGCGTTATTTTACTAAACCTGTTGATGTTAAACGCATCTCCCAGACATTAGATGGGTTAATTGAACGTAGCGTAACAAAACCCTTTCGTATATTTTTTGTCGATGATGATGAAAGCTTACTGACTTATTATGAAACTGTACTTACTGGTGCAGGGCTGGAGGTAAAAACATCATCAAATCCAATGGAATGTTTAGATCTGCTTGATGAATTTAAACCGGATGTTATTGTACTGGATGTTTATATGCCCGAGTGCTCAGGCCCGGAACTGGCACAGGTTATCCGCCAGGATGACAGATGGGTTATAACACCGATCATGTTCCTCTCTACGGAAAACGATATTGATATTCAGCTTAATGCAATGGACCTCGGTGGTGAAAGTTTTATGACCAAGCCAATAACAGCCAGGCATTTGGTTGCTGCAGTAACGGCAAAAGCAAGACGCTCACGCTGGAATAAAAGGATCCATGATGATTTATCCGTGGCATTACGTGAAGGTGAGTTTCAGTTAATTACATCGAACCAGCACGATATTGTAAGTTCTACCGATGTCACGGGCCGTATTATGACTGTAAATGAGAAGTTCTGTAAGATCAGCGGTTATAGTCGTGATGAACTGATAGGACAGAATCACCGCATATTAAAATCAGAACGTCACCCTGATTCATTTTATGAAGAAATGTGGAAGACAATATCAAGTGGCGAGGTCTGGCATGGCACGATATGTAACCAGGCTAAGAACGGTAAAGAATACTGGGTTAGTTCAACAATTGTTCCTTTCCTCGATGAAAAAGGTAAACCGTATAAATATGTTTCTGCACGTACTGATATTACCCAGTTGTTAGAAAGTGAAGAGCGCCTGGAACGTAGCCAGGAGTTTGCCAATATTGGTACCTGGGACTGGAATATTGAAACGGGTGAACTGTTCTGGTCGGATCAAATCTGGCCGCTATTTGGTTATGTCAAGGAAGTGACCGACACCACCTATGAAAATTTTATCGCGGCTATTCATCCCGAAGATATAAAAAGTGTGACTGATGCTGTCAATCGTTGCGTGGAACATGGTGATAATTATGATATTGAACATCGCGTGGTCTGGCCTGATGGCAGTGTCCACTGGTTACATGAAAGTGGTGACGTTGTTCGAAATGCAAAAGGTAAACCCTTGCACATGCTTGGTGTAGTTCAGGATATTACAAATAGAAAAGAAGCAGAACATGCCTTAATTGATGCTCGCGAAGACGCGGAAACCGCAAACCGGGCCAAGTCACAATTTCTTTCCAGTATGAGCCACGAGTTACGTACACCGATGAACGCGATAATGGGTTTTGGCCAGTTACTGAATATGGAAATTGATCGCCCCTTAAGTGAATCTCAACAGGAAAATGTTAGTGAGATTCTGAAGGCCAGTGATCATTTGTTAGAGCTGATCAACGAGGTACTGGATCTTGCCAAGATCGAAGCCGGGCGTATCGATCTTTCGATTGAAGATGTCACGCTAGGTAACGTACTGATTGAATCATTCCAGTTGATTTTACCACTGGCTCAAAAACGGGGTATTACCATCGAAATATTCAGGGGCGATACTGAAGTCAGTATAGATGACCTGATACAAGATACTCTTACCTTACGAGCAGACACGACTCGAACAAAACAGGTTATCCTCAACCTGTTAAGTAACGCGGTAAAATATAATTCCGAAAATGGCAAGATCACTATTTGCTGTGATCTAACAGACAATAAAATGGTTCGTGTAAGTATTACGGATACCGGTGAAGGTTTAAGCAAAGAGCAACAAGCCGATTTATTTACCGCGTTCAATCGTCTCGGCCAGGAAAACACCAGTATCGAAGGTACCGGTATAGGGCTGGTGATAACACAACACATTGTTGAACTAATGGGTGGACAAATTAGTGTTGAAAGTGAAGCCGGTAAGGGAAGTACGTTCTGGTTCGAACTACCGGTTGGTTCTGATTTAGAGGCAAACGTTGCTCAATCTTCATCCAGTGCCATGGTTGATGTTGATTTAAAAAATGCGCGTACAGTCCTATATATTGAAGATAACCCGGCCAACCTGCGGTTAGTAACCCAGTTACTGAGTCGTTTGCCTAACCTGCATATGTGGAGTGCACATGAGCCCTTACTCGGACTTGAAGTTGCCGTTGACAAGAAACCTGACCTGATTTTGCTGGATATAAACCTGCCCGGGATTGATGGTTTTGAAGTTTTGAGATTATTAAAAGAAAAAGACGAAACCAGGGATACCCCTGTGATTGCCATTAGCGCAAATGCGATGCCAAAAGATATTGAGCGCGGTTTTGAAGCGGGTTTTGTTGATTACATCACTAAACCCATCGATATCAATAAATTGTTAGTCGCCGTTGATGAGCGCTTGAAATAACAAGAAGTAAATATCGTCACTTTCTAGCTCTTGCCCAGGCAAATAAGCAGGTAAATCCTGTTTCCTCACAGATTGTTAACAAACGTTAATTCCCAGCACCTGGGTTTTCCACAGTGTATTTCCTGATGATTTACTAAAGTATTCATCAGGAAATGCCGATAATGATGAAAATGATGATTTTGTTGTAATCTTTAAAAATAATAAAACTGATGATTTTTTGAATTTGCAGGTCAAAAATGCCAATTAAGAACAAGGATTATCTTTCTTCGCGTGAAGCAGCTGAACTACTTGATGTTGCTGTGAGTACTATCCAGGTGTGGACCGATAATGGCTTATTAAAAGCCTGGACGACAGCGGGCGGCCATCGCCGCATTACCAAAAGTTCAGTTGAAGACATGCTTAAGCAGCAACAGGCCAGTATAGAACAAAAAAAAGGCGAGCATCCTGTCTCCATTGTTGTGGTTGAAGATAATGAACAGGAAATTAAGTTATACCAACAGCAATTTGAACTTAGGGATATCAATGCAGATGTTCGCATCTTTAAAGATGGTTATACCGGATTAATGAATATAGGCCGCAGCCATCCCGATATTATTATTTCAGACCTGATGATGCCAAATATGAACGGTTTTGAAATGCTTAAAGCCATCAGGGAAACCCCCGAGCTGCAACAATGCAAGTTAATCGCGGTAAGCGCACTTACTGATGATGAAATTAGACATCATGGTGGCTTGCCTGACGATGTGATGACTTTCAGGAAACCATTGCAATTTAATGAGCTGGAAAACATGATTCGCGAAGTAGTACGCAGACAGGTTGTTTAAAGCTTTTATAGATTAAAAATTGCTAGCAGAGACTAAATAATGGATATATCAGGAAAAGCACAGCCAGCTACAAAGTTTGAATTATTACAGGCTGAGTTCAGAAAAAATCTTCCTGCAAACATGGCGGAGATTGAAAATCTCTGGGCAAATTTAAATGAAAATACAAATTCTAAAGATATCCTAAAAAAACTCCATGTGAATTTACTTGCATTAGCTGATGCAGGTGGAACCTTCGGTGCAGAAGAAGTCAGTTTTGTCGCGCGTAAACTTGATCTTAGCTTAAAGCTCTTACTTAGCCAGGATGATGTTGTGGAAAAGATTAAGAGCGCAACAGTAAAATTAGAAAAATATTTTTCGCAACTAAAAACTACAATAGAAAGCTGGCTGGCTACAGCGCCTCCTAAAATAAAAAATTATCAAGCTAAAGCTGTCCTCAAAGGAACTCTTGTTTACACCTTGCTTGGCAATGAAGCCTTTGCTGCTGAATCAATTAATAACTTTGAGAAAAAATCATGCGATTGCCAGCATTTTCATGAGCTTAATGTTCTCGAAGCCGCCTGTGAAAATGAAAAGCCGTCAGCCATTATTATTGACGATGAATTTGTTGATGGTGAGACTAATGCAAAAGGGCTTGAAGTTGTTTCATATCTAAAAA
>Ga0207752_1000278_pt1 | contig 24553 bp, 21 predicted proteins | sample Pon2CUnioCityCA_6_FD_187272 | JGI IMG/M metagenome (GOLD analysis project Ga0207752, IMG submission 187272) | Marine sediment microbial community from Union City, CA, USA - Pond 2C Sediment 2 (SPAdes) | ecosystem: Environmental > Aquatic > Marine > Intertidal zone > Salt pond sediment ...
TCAGAAGGCGACGCACACGTTCCACAAAGGGCTCCTTTTGGCGGTATGTGGTGCACAAGCCGTTGGCCATGTTAGCTGTGGGGAGTGGCCACGCAAGGACTGCGTACGTATTATACTATGGGGGGAACGCCGCCTTCAATAGTACGATGGTACCGGGTAGTACTACCCCTTGATCGCTCGTGCTTCCTCATATCCCGCTGCTAGAGCTTGCAGGTTGGGCTCTGCTGTTCCCTGCGGTGCGTGAGCTCGCACCGCCTTCTCCAGCGCTTGCCGCGACACGATATCCGTCAGTCCAGCCAGCAAGCCGAGGCCGACGACGTTTGCGGTGATCGCCCGACCGCTTACGTCTCGTGCGAGGGAAGTGAGAGGGACGCGGACAGCTTGCGTCGTCGACGCACGGTCGACGTGATCGGCATCCAGGATGAGGAGACCTCCTTCGCGGGTCTGATCGCCGTACCGGTCACATCCCTCCTGGCTCATACAGAGCGTGATGTCTGGCTCCAGCACCTTTGGGTAGTCGATCTCACGATCCGAGATCACAATTTCTGAGCGGCTCGCCCCACCTCGGGCCTCCGGTCCGTAGGATTGGGTCTGCACCACATTCTTTCCATCCAGGATTGCTGCCTCGGCCAAGATGATCCCGGCGAGGATGGCACCCTGGCCGCCAGTGCCAGCCAACCGCACCTCAAAGCGCTTAGTCATTGGCTTGTCCCTGCTGTGCCCTCTCGATGATCTGGTCGTACAGCTGTGTGTACTCAGGGGTGTCGCGGTCCGCAAAGACGCCGCGCACGATTTTATTCTGTTTCTCGTCGGGGCTCATCTTCTCGACCTGCGCAAGCGTCACGCTCTTCTCCTTGATTTGCCGCATCATGTCGGAGGCAGTGCCCCAGCGGTTGATCCGGCCCAGCGTGGTGTGACAGTAGCTGATCGCTTCGACCAGGGCGAAGCCGTCCCTAGTGATCGCTTGTTCCAGGTATCTCTCTAGCTCTCGAACGTGGTAAACGGTGCTTCGCGCCACGAAGGAGGCACCTGCCGTCGCTGCCAGCTCGGCGATAGGAAATTGCTGTTCAATATGTCCGTATGGCGTAGTCGCGGTCTCGATCCCCCAAGGGGTGGTCGGCGAGTGCTGTCCGCCCGTCATGCCGTAGGCTGAGTTATTGACCACGATAGCGGTTAACCCGATGTTTCGGCGGGCGGCGTGAATAAAGTGGTTGCCTCCTATGGCAAGGGCGTCCCCGTCGCCCATCACGACAATGACCCTCATCTTCGGTTTAACCATCTTCAGGCCGGTGGCGAACGCCAGAGCTCGTCCGTGAGTGGTGTGCATCGTGTTGAAGTCGACGTAGACCGGCATGCGGCCCGTGCAGCCAATGCCAGAGATCATAGCTACGTCGTTCTTGTCCAGCTCAAGGGTATCCACGGCGCGAATGATCGCCCCTAAGACGATGCCGATTCCGCAGCCGGCACACCAGACGTTGGGGAATTTCTTGCTGTGGCGAAGAAAGCGCTGGTGGACCCGTGACTCGCTTTGCTGCTTCATATCGCTCCTTCCAGGTCCTCAATGGCGGCGAGAATCTCCGCTGGTCGTATCATCTCGCCGTCAGCTCGATTGACCGACCGCACTTTTTGACGTCCCACCACCCGCTCTATCTCCAGAACGAGTTGGCCTCGGTTGAGTTCCGGTACCACGACGTGGTGGAGCCGGGCGGCTGCGCTTTGTACCACTTCCTCGGCGAAGGGCCAGATCGTCTTGAGATGGAGAAAGCCGACGCGCCGTCCTCGCTCCCGCGCCATCTTGACTGCGTGACGGGCCGCGCGGGCCGTGCCCCCGTAGGCGATGACTAGCGTGTCTGCATCTTCAATGCTATCCGCTTCATAGAGGAGAATGTCGGAGAGACTGCGATCGATCTTGCGGAAGATCCGGTCTATCCACGGCTGGATTTCATCGAGCCGGTTCGTGGGATAGCCACGCTCGTCATGGTGCAACCCGGTGATGTGATAACGGTATCCCTCGCCGAAGGGAACAAGGGGCGGCACATTTATGTTGGGTCCCTCCGGAGAGTTCTCGAAGGGTTTGTACCACTCGGGAGGCACGCGTGTATCTGTTCGCTTTTCCAGCTCTAAGGACTCGAATTCGGGTAGGACGATGCGCTCACGCATATGACCGACCAACTCATCCATCAGCATGATCACCGGTGTCCTATATCGCTCGGCAAAGTTGAACGCCTGGACGGTCAGGTCGAAAACCTCGCGAACAGAGGAGGGGGAGAGCGCGATGATCGGATGGTCGCCATGGGTTCCCCACCGAGCCTGCATCACGTCCCCCTGTGAGGGGCTGGTAGGGCGGCCTGTCGAAGGCCCCAGTCGCTGCACGTCGACGATCACACAGGGAATCTCGGTCATTGCTGCGTAGCCGATGTTCTCTTGCATAAGGCTGAATCCAGGCCCGGAGGTGGCGGTCATCGCCTTGGCGCCTCCGACCGATGCGCCGATGACTGCAGCGATGGAGGCGATCTCGTCCTCCATCTGGATGAACTTGCCACCAACCTGGGGAAGTCGCCGGGACAAGGTCTCGGCGATCTCGGTGGCGGGTGTAATTGGATAACCGGCGAAGAAGCGACATCCGGCGGCGAGAGCCGCTTCGGCACAAGCTTCGTCGCCCTGCATCAACCTTGCGCTCATTCTGCCTCCTCTTCCGATTCCAGGTCTGAGATGAAGATGGCGAAGTCCGGACAGTGGCGCTCGCACCAACGGCATGCGGTGCATCGGTTCGGATGGGCGACGATGACGCGCCCATCATCTCCCTGTTCCAGGACATCTGTGGGACAGAATTCGACGCATAGATTGCAGCCCTTACACCAGTTGGGGAAGACAGTCACGCGACCGCGAGGCTCTCGGCGTCTTCGTTCTGGTTCATTCATGGTTTGGTTCGTGTTTCCTTCCGTCATCGCACTAATTCCAGGCGGGTTCAGCGCTGGTTAACGGCCTGAAGAATCTCCAGCGATTGGCCTGGAAAGCCAGTGGGCGATGCGCAATACTAAATTATCGCACAGATGGAGACATCGTGCCAGTAGTGGGCCGTGCTGCATCCTGGTACCCCACGTGACGGCGTCTTCTGGACTCCTAACAGCTTGGATACTGACGTCTCCTGCCGGCCCCCCGGTTTGACAAGGGAAAGGCAAACTGATAGAATGTTGATCGCTTAGCCTCATTGTTAAATGGGCGTAACCACCAGCCTCTCAAGCCCGCAATAGCAGTTCGACTTGCCGTGAGGCTACACACTTGGGCAGAGCCTCACGAGTGCGTTGAGGACTTCGTCCAGACTATGTATCACTGTGTGCTATGGATCCTCAAACAAGATTCTTGGTTGCTCGGACGACACGCGACGCCGCTCACGCATTCCCGGCATCAGGGGTAGGTGGACACGATGAAAAACAAAGACGTGCGTGATTTAGTCCGAAATTTCGTCATCGAGTTGGTTGTGTACGGCACTCTGGTCCTCGCTTACTCAATGATCGTGTTGCGATGGCTGGCTGACCCCTTGCGCGAGCTTTTCAATAACAATCTGCTGGTCTATGCTGTGCTTTCCCTCGGCTTGATCGTTGCTCAAGGGGCAGTTCTTGACGTCGTCACAGCCTTCTTGCTCAATCTGCTTCCGATGGAACGCTTGGAGTAGAAAGCGAACCTATGCATTTCCCCATCGCTGGCGTAACGCTCAATCCTCTGCTGTTGGCTGGCATCGGGTTTTTGGTTGGGATCCTGGGTGGGTTCTTCGGAGTTGGGGGTGGCTTCATCGCTGGGCCTCTGATGTTCTGGTCTGGGGTCCCAATGAACTTTGTTGTTGGGACTGATCTAGCTCATATGACGGGCAAGTCGATCGTTGCCGCTCGGCGGCATCGGGCTCTGGGACACGTAGACATCAAGCTGGGGTTGGTGATGGTTGCTGGCACGATCTTAGGCGTCGAGGGTGGAGCGAGGACGATCGAGGCGTTGGAGAGCGCCGGTATGGTCGATCTGGTGATTGGGGTCTCCTACGTTCTGATCTTGCTAACGATCAGCGTTTTCACAGCCTGGGAAAGCATTCGGGCTTTGCGAATAATGCGTACGGATCGGGTGGATGCTCGAGATGCGGTGGGGTTCAAGGGGATAAGGAAGCGTGTCCACGGTTTACGGATCTCGCCGATGATTTCGTTGCCAGGATCAGGAATTGCCTCCATTTCGTTTTGGGCTGTCTTCGGCGTGGGCCTGATAACCGGCTTTCTGGCCGGCACTCTGGGCGTGGGGGGCGGTTTCGTTCGCGTCCCGATGCTCGTCTACGCAATCGGTATACCCACGCACGTGGCCGTGGGGACGGATCTATTCGAAATTGTTATCTCTGCCGGCTTCGGCACTTTGACACACGCCGCTAAAGGAAACGTCGACGTTCTTATGGCGCTGACGATGCACACGGGCGCTGCCCTGGGAGCACAGATTGGCGCCACCGCCACTCGTTTCTTCACCGGCCCGCGCATCCGGCTTCTGTTCTCGGGGCTCCCCTTGGTGGGGGCGTTGTTGGTTCTCATCCGCCTATTTGGCAGCGGAACGATCCACCTCTAGCTAGGAAGAGAGACGATGAATATCCTGATTTGTGTTGCTTGTATGCGAGGAGCTGGCCCTCAGCTTCGGTTTGGAGATATCTTCGGCTCAATTGATCCGGACAGCAGGTTGACCCTGCTCCACGTCTTAGGGCGGCAGGCCGACGAGCGTGAGGTGGAGCTATGCTTGGAAGAGGCTCGTGGGACTCTGGAGAATAGCTCAGTTGTGACGAAGATCCGTCGTGGCGACCCTGCTCCTCAGATTGTGGCTGAACTTGAGACCGAGGGTTATGACCTGGTGGTGCTGGGACCCAATGAGGCGCTTGGCATGAAGCGTCACATTTTGGGGTCTGTTGCGAACCACGTTGTGCGACGCGCTCCTACGTCCGTGCTGGTGGCTCAGCAAGTGAGACTTGCCCTGGAACATATTCTTATCTGCACCGGCGGAACAGAGGTGGCCATTCAGGTCATTGAGACGGGCGCCAAGCTGGCTCAGAAGCTTGGCGCCCGGGCTACGCTGCTCCACGTAGTAACCCCGGTCGCGAGCATGTATGCAGGCCTCGACGAGATTGACGAGTCGCTGACCGAGCTTCTTCAGACCGACACTCCAATCGCACGCCATCTGCGACGCGGCGCGGAGATTCTTGAGCGACACCAAGTTTCGGCTACATTGCAGTTACGCTACGGGGTGGTCGCCGATGAGATTATCCGTGAGTCGCGAGAGAGCGATATCGATCTGATTCTGATTGGGGCGTCGAAAGGGATGGCTCAGCTCAAGCGGCTTATGCTGGGCGAGGTGACTCAACAGGTAGTGGAAAGGGCGTCCCGATCCGTTCTCGTCGTCAAAGAGGTGCTGGGCGTCTAGTCGTCGCATCGCTGCGTCTTCTTGACTTCCTCTCGAATATCGGCAGGGTGAGCTGCCAACTGCCCCCGACTCAGGCTGTGACGTTCGGTCCTCCTTCCGCGGACTTTCTGTGATACTGACTCATAAAGTACGGGTAGAGGTCCTCTGCATCATTCAACGTCTCGGGCGCTAACTGACGTTCAGGTGGCCAAGCGATAAAGGGGCGCCCCTGGGGTCCACCCAGACCGCCGTGGGTTGCCACCTGGTGTTCAAAGGTCACCGCTACTCCGCCATTTTGACACTCGCCCATCACGATCAGATCTCCCGCGTGAGGAAAGTGGGCCAAGCGGTGGACCTGCTCAGTAACATAGGCTGCATCTCCGTACCGACGCAGGGGATGGGGCGGATCCACCAGTTTCGGTTTCCCCCTGATGTGGAGAGTCCCCCCTCGGCGCCCCAGAACAATCGTATCAGGTCCCGCTCGACCCACAACAACGCCGATGCCTGAATTGGTCAGTAGTTGGTCTAACAGATCAGGATAGAGGATCATTACTTCGATCAAGTCGAGTTGGCGCGGGGTGACGTTGAAGTAGACGTGTGCTAGAGGGCCCGAGGCGGATACGACAACGTCTTCTTGACGCTGCAAGTCATAGTCTAACTCTTCGATCTCCTTCACGCGCTGGTCCACATAGCGCCGGATAGAGGTCACCATCTGTCGGAAGCGGGGAGAAGCGGTCTTCTCCAGCGCACGCAACTCTTCGCGCAGGTAACGCGCTCTGTTATCAGGGTGCGTATGGGGCTCCATCCGCTCGTGCAGCGACAGTTGATCGTCGATCTGACCGACAATGTGTTTTCCCAGCGTGTCGCCGTTCTGCCAGCTGAAAGGTACGGCTGGTGTGTTGCCGTGATCCGACATTATGTATAGATCATAGTCACGTTGTCGATAGTGAGCACGCATACGGTCGATCTGGTGGATGCGTTTATCCACCGCTCGAAGGACACGGAAGGCAGCGGGATCGTCGGGCCCCATTTCGTGCGCCACCTCGTCGTAGCTGTTGTAGTTGGCGTATATGGCCGGCACGCAACGATAAATATCCAACATAACACCAAAGGTCTGTACCTCTGTGAGGAGGGCATCACTTCCGGCGTAGAGCAAAGGGGAGAGAAGGTCGAAGGGGTTTAGGACCCTCGGCTCGGTCGCGTTCTTCGCTGGGGATTTCACCAATCTGACAAGACGGTGGGACAGCCCGGTAAGATAGTTCACGGCTGCCAAGCCGATGACCCGCAGCACCCGAATCGGGCTGAGGAGAAAGAGAATAAACAGCCCTATCCCCCGTACACTCTCGAAGAAGCGCTGTCGTCGTAGGGTGCTGAGGGTGAATAGGGCTAGATCTGCATCTCCATCGAACATACTTACGTAGCAAGACCCTCCATTGAGTATTCCCGGCTGCCCATAGTTGATGCGATCATATATCGTGCTGATCTGATCGAGACGCTGGGGGGACATCGCAACATCCCGATCCTTCTCGTACCAGCGGAACCCAGGAATATCGAAGCGGTTGCCGAACATTACCCCAGCCTGGACCGCAGGCGTAGAGCTGGGTAGGCCGCAACGCCAGGGGGCAACGGTGAGACGACGATCAGCCAAGAGACGGCCGACATACGGCATATGCCCCCCGGCGACAGCTTGTATGAGGTGGTCGTGAGAAAGACCGTCTATCTGAATGAGGATGAATCCCCGGTTATCGTCGGGGGAGAGGCCGGGTCTGCCGAGCTGCCGGGCCATGGCCCCGTACTTCCGGCTATAATAGAGGTCGGAAAGCTTCCCGACAAAGTCAAGGACACGGCGCGCAAACCAGGTGGCCATGGGGGCGACCAGCCTTACGAGCGCTCGAAGATGGGAGGCACCGTTCGCTTGTGAGCCGAAGTCGCGATCATTTTCTCTACCTTCTTCAGCGTCCTACGGGCTATGTCCGCGGTTTCGCCCGAGGCGATTGCCGCCAGGACATCATCGAGTTCCTCGTACGAGATGCCTAACTCCTCTTCATCGGTTTGACCTGGCCACAAACCAGCTGAAGGAGCTCGTTCAACGACTGCCTTCGGTACCCCGAGGTCGCGGGCGAGCTGCCACACCTCTGTCTTGTAGAGATCGCCCAGCGGAAGTAGATCGACGCCTCCGTCGCCGTGTTTGGTGAAATATCCCACCGTCAACTCCGTCTTGTTCCCCGACCCCAGTACCAGATAATTGTACGTTTGGGCCAGATAGTAGAGGGCGGTCATGCGTAGTCGCGGCTTTATGTTGGCTGCCGCCAGTCGATGCTCGGTCAAGGGAAGATTATCAGTCAGCGCGTCAAACGCGTCGTCTAGATTGACGGTCACAGTGGGCATATCAAAAGCATCGGCTACTTCTTGGGCCAGGCGGGCGTCGATGGGTTGTGAGTGGCAGGGTAAGATGGCGGCTAAGACGGATTCGGGCCCGACGGCCTTCACCGCCAGGGCGGCGGCCGTGGCCGAGTCGACGCCACCACTGAGGCCAAAGACAAAGCCCTCGGCGCCAGCAACGGCCAGGTGCTCGCTAAGCCAATTGGCGATCTGAACTTGGAGGCTCATTCGGGTCTCCTTATGGATGCTGATCACGTAAGACTTGAGACGACCTCGACGCCATTCAATGCCATTTGATAGAGAAAGACGCGCTGGAGCAGGTCACCGCCGTGAGGCATTGCGCCCACCTCGACTGCTGCCTCGACGGGCAAGTCGTACGTCTGGACGCAGTTGGCCGGAACGATGACACGCGCCTTCGCCTCCCCCAAAATATTCGCGTGCACCCGCAGATACGTCGCTCCGTGGTAGACACAGATGTCGGTACAGTCGCCGACGACGATGAAGGTGATGATCTCGGGATGCTGATCCAGCCAAGAAGTCAGACCGGTGCCCACGTCGGAGCTGATGGAGTTCTTAGGGATGACGGTAAAGAGGTTGGCAAAAGCGAGGCTCCGCAGTTCGTCGATCATCTCGCTTTCCTCTGAGCCAGCTACGCAATGAGGCGGATACGCCGAGAACTCCAACGCGTCTGGATCATGGGTATCCTGTAACAGCAGAAAATGGTGGACACCCAGATTGTGAGCGCGCTCAAAGATGTCCACCACGGCGGGCACGATTCCGGCGACGCGTTCGCTGGCCAACGGTCCGGCGTTGCAGAATCCCTTCACCAGATCCTCCGACACCACCGCTACGTGGGAGGGATCGGAGATTGTCTCTTCAAGGTCAAGGGATGGGAGGCTCTGTTCCCATTGATATAACCAGTCCAGAAAGGCTTTGTCCTTGTCCATCTTCATCACCCCTTCCGTGCATATTCCTTTTATGAGCGTTTGGCTGACTGCGATTCTTGCATTGCCACGAATAGTCGACTCCGAATCGGTGAATCCACCGGCGGAGATACCGTCCAGGGTCTCCATTCGGTCGGAATTCGCGAAGGGACTACTCTTCGTCTCGAATGGAACCGTCTTGACGTTGCGCTCAACGCCATTGTCTTCGATTTTCGCCCGCTGGTCAAGCAGACACGTCTGGCCTGGATTGGGGGTTAAGTCTACGGGGTTACTCTCACCTGGGTCAGCTTCACATGGTTTGCCTGCATCTGGCCGCCTGGAGGTGTGACAGGCAGATGCGAAATCGCCCCCTGTTCGTGCAGGTACACCGCAATCCGGATGCCGTACGGGCCTGCGGTAGCGTCTTGAAAGATGGTCAGTGGGATCTCATCCACTATGGTTTGGTTCGGCTCCCAGGTCGTCGTTGGTGCCGCCCCCTCCAGGGGAGGACTATCGTGCTGGGCGGCCTTGCGTTGGCTTTCTTCATCTATCAGCTGTGCCGATACCGTATAGTTCTTCTCCATCGAACGTAGGGCGTGCCAGTGGAGGGTCAGGGTTACTCTCTCACCGGGCCGGATGGCCCGCTCAGAAAGCTCATAGCCTGTCAACAGCATGCGGTCGCCAAAGTTGATGGAGACGGGATTGGGAGGAGCTTCGGGGAGAGGCTGGATGTTGACCTCTCCGAAGCGGACGTTATCGCCGAACGGCTCCCCGTCAGTACCGGTCGCGGACAGTCGCTCCCCTGTCCGGGCACTGAAGAGACCGACCTCGATCTGTGCCTCGTTGGGGGCGTAGGCTGTTGCAGGCAGGGGGAGGACGTAGCGGTCGGCCCAGCGGAAACCGGGATCCAGGTGGGTGGTTGACAGTAAGCCCAGTCCCGGGAGGGTATCCCGTTGAGCCACCACCAGCTCATGGTTGCCCAACAGGTGCACGAAGACGACGTAGTCCTCTTCAGTCGGAGCCAGGGCTTGCCAGTAGAGCGTGACTGCTGCCTGGCCCCCCGGCTCAGTTGTGCTGGTCTCCAAATCGTAGCCAAGGAGCCGCATGGTGTTGTCAAAGTTGATCCCGGTCCGATGGGGAATTGCCTGCAGCTGAGCCTCAGTCAGAGGTTCAGGCCGTTCGTAGGCGGGCTGGATCCAGGCGCAGGGAGCGGCGACCGAGAGACTTAGCAGGAACAGGACGAAGGCTCCTATCACCCAGCGTCTCTGATTCAGTGGGAGCCACACCCCGAGTCCCAACGCCAGGAGCATCGACCAAACTGGCAGAGCTGCGAAGACTAGCCGTCCCTGGGAGGACCAGGTGACCCGCGCCCATTGAATCCAGGGAAGGAGGACGCCGAGAGCCCACAGTATACAGAGGACAAATCCGGGAACCCAGATCTGGAATTGAGAGTACTCCGTACTCCGCTCTGATCGTCGGATTCTGATGTCCTGGATTCGAGACCTGACCAAGCCGGCGACCAGGCCGAGCCCAGCGACCACCGCTACACCATTCAGAACTCTGTACACCCATACTGACATAGGAACGTTAAGGCCACCAAAGTTACCCCAGTAGCCGGCCAGGAAGCTGTAACGCTCCCGCCACAGCTGGGAAAGACTGGCTGGCACATCGCGCTTGCCGAGAATCTCGATGAAGGCGTTGAGACCGGTGGGGTCACCGTAGAGGCGAAGATTGCGCAGGTACCACCACCCGGCGACAGCGACCAGTGGTAGAAGCGTTGCCAAGGCTCCGGCGACGAATTCTTTCCATCCGGCACTGCTCTTGTCGTCAAGGGGGCGGCGGGAACGGCGCCGCAGGGCTCGCATGGTGACCACCAGTGCTGTCAGCACGGTCAGGGCCAGGGAGCTAGCTTTCGTCAGGGCGGCGAGTCCGAGGACGAGCCCCAGCAAGGCGTAGCGGCCGATTGCGCGACGGAGCGATAGGTCCTGTCTGCGTAGCAGCCGAAGCAACATCAGGAGTGCTAAACTGCTCAACGGCACGACCAGGTTGTCATTATTTACTGAACCGGCGATGAAGACAACCATTGGAGTGAAGGCGTGAATGGCCATCGCCCCCAGCGCCAGAGCTGGTTTTCCCGGTAGGACAACGCGGACGATCAGATACGTCAGGTAGACGCCCGCTGCTGCCATCAGGACGGAGAGGAAACGGACTACGTGAATTGCCAAAACGGTTCCCTCCCATGGGAAAGCTTCTCGCTCCGGTTGATGGACGACCAGATTGACGTTGCCATCGGGTGTGGCGATGCCGTTGTCCACATGGGGGTTGAGGTGCCGTACCTGAGCCATGTCGGAGGTGTCGATCCAGGACGTGGCCAGGGCTCCGAGGATGTAATAGAGAGGGGGCTGACTTCCCTCCTGGCGCCACGGGCCGACGTCGGCTGGATCCTGCACCGGGAGGGACCAGTTGTCGGCGATGTACTTGACCATGGGATAGTGCCACAGCTCGTCGGAGGCTTCAAATGGGGGCACGACGAGACTATAAGTCGTGCTCAGCAGCACGAAGAGGGCGAGAATGGTGAGTAGTAGTATCCTCTGTATGCGTCTGGTCACAGATCACCTCTTGTCAGCCCATCGAAGACAGCGGCGGTACGGCGTGCAATTCGCTCCCACGTGAATTCGGCTGCCAGGGATGCGGCTCCTGCCTCCAAGCGAGTTTGTAGCTCCGGACTGCGCGCCAGCTGGATCACGGCTTCTGCTAACCCTGATGGATCTCGCGGTTCGACGAGGAGCATGGTCTCACCGTCTCGGATTTGAGGGAGCGGTACCGACGGGCGCGTGGTAACGATAGCTCGGCCGTGAGCCAGGCAGGCCAGGAGAGTCCCGCGTCGAAAAGATACGCCGTCCCGGTAGGGTAGCACACAGACGTCGGCGGCCAGCAGAGCAGCGGAGACCTGTTTCGGGCTTGCGTAGCCAGTCCAATGGACCCGCGGCGTGAGGGCCAGATCGGCGATCAAGCGGTCTATCCTCTCAGCGTATGCGCGATTCGTGGGGTCGGATGTGCCGATCCGGCCGCCGATCTTCAACAAGTGGGCGGGTAGATCCTGTTCGACCAGAAGGTGTAACGCGCGGATTAGCTCCTCGCCTCCCTTGCTCTCGTTGAGGAAACCGAAGTAGCCGAGCAAGACGTCGTCGGGCCCAATGCCCCAGTGGGCTCGCTCTGCCTCACGCTCATAGTCGGCTGGCGGTGATGGTTCAATGTTGCTGCCGATAGGGATCAGCTTGAGCTTATGGGAGTCGATTTCCTCTTCCAGGCGGAGGTGATCCTCGCGATTGGTGACAATCACCGCATCCGCGCGACGAGCCAGCATACGCACCACCCGCCGACGCAGCGGGCCTGCCTTGGGAAAGAGGTAGGGGACTTTGAGGTCGTGGAAAGTGACCACCACCGGGGGGCGGCCCTGAGGTCGCGGCACCAGGTTGATGGCAGGGTGCATCCGGTAGGCTGCTGCCTGGTACTGGACGTCGAGGATGTCCAAGTCGAGATCCTCCGCCAACGCCACAATGTGCTTCCAGCAGCGCCAGCTCCAGTCATCAACTGTGCGGTGCACGGTCGCTGGCGACGTGTGTTGTGTGAGATCGGTGGATGGAGACCGTTTTGTTATGACGTGCACTTCGTGCCCCAGATCCACCAGTGCCTTTCCAAGCTGCTTGGTGAAATCTCCCACGCCGCCGCGATCAGGGGGATACTCGCCGGTGACCAATCCGATTCGCATGGCCAGATCCGCAATTAGGAGCGAAGCCCCGACTTGAGCACTCGACGATAGGCCGCAATGCGTTGGGCGCGAAGAGGACGCTTGTGGCCCAAGAGCCACTTTGCCCCTTCCAGACCAAGTTGCCAGACGTAGTTCGCCAGGAGGATCCAGCGCAATATCCTGGCGGTAAGCGCACCTTCATACTTTCTAAAATAGCGTATCTTGCTGGTCTGGAAGTGAACATGACGAGCCGCCAAGACCTGTTCGCTGCTCTTTCCCACGTGGTGAACAATCTGAGCTGTGGGCAGGTAGACCACACGCCAACCAGCTTCGCGAAATCGCCTGCACCAATCAAGTTCCTCGGAGTACATAAAGAAGCCCTCATCTAGGAGGCCCACTTCCTCGATAGCCGCGCGACGAGCCAGCATCGCAGCCCCGGTAATCCAGTCCACGTCCTGAATCACATCGTCGGGTCGATCCGAGACCCGGTAGTGTTCGAGCAAGCGACGGGGTGCCCACGGCTCCAACCATGTGGATTCAAAGATGGCGGTCAGCAGGGTAGGTAGGCGTCGACGGGATGACTGGACGGTCCTATCGGAGTTCAGTAGCTGCGGCCCGACGATGGCAGTATCGGGATGGGCGTCGGCGAAGGCCACCATGGTCGCAAGGGCGTCAGCCAGGACCTCGGTGTCTGGATTCAGCAGCAAGACGTAGCGACCCTCGGCGACGTCCATGCCCTGGTTGTTAGCAGCAGGGAAGCCCCGGTTATCCTCATTGGCGATTAGATGAACGTCCCGGAAGTTCTCGCGTACCATCTCGATGCTGCCGTCACTCGAGCCATTATCAACGACGATGGTTTCGACCTGTAAGTGTGGCTTCGAAGGAACTCGATCCGAAGACGTGGGGCGCTCGGTTGCGGGTTGGACCTCCGAGGCTCGGATCGATTCGAGGCAGCGTTGCAGGAGGCCGCGAACGTTCCAGCTGACGATGACAACGGACAGGTCAACCATCGCGGGGTTTGAGACGGACAAGCCTAGAAGCGACGGTCTACGGTGAAGTCGGCGAGATCCAGCAGGGCGGTTCGGTAAGACGTATCGGGAAATCTGTCGAGGGCTCTCTTCGCGTCCTGTACGTGCCGACGCGCCGCTTCAAGCGCTTTTTCAATGGCCTGGGAATCAGTTATGGCCTGCACGGCTTTTCTTACTGCATCCTCGGAGTGATTTCCTTCCAACACGTCATGGACCACCCGCTGGTCCGATTCTGAGGTGAGGAAGAGCAATACCGGTAGCGTGGCCAGACCTTGCCGTAAGTCACTTCCAACTGGCTTGCCCAGCGTTTCTTCGTCTGCTACGAAGTCGAGCACATCATCTACGATTTGGAAAGCCGTGCCGATTTTCTCGCCGTACCTGCGCAATGCCTCTTCGAGGCTATTCTGGGCATTGGCAAGGATAGCTCCGGCCTCTGCCGAGAGGGCGATAAGGCGGGCTGTCTTCGCGTAGATCCGCCGTTCGTATTCCTCAAGGTCGGTCTGGCCAGGCTTTCCGTTGAACATCTGACGTATCTCGCCGTTGCAGATGACCATCAGTGTCTCAGCGAATCGCTGAGTCAGCTGCACATTGTCCGCCTGCGCGACCAGGTGCGCAGCGCGAGCGAACATGTAGTCTCCGGTGAGAACGGTAGCCGCCGGTGTCCAGCCAGCGTTCAGGGTTTCAACTCCGCGGCGAATCAATGAGCCATCGATCAGATCGTCGTGAACCAGGGTGGCCGTGTGGAGCATCTCGGCGGCGGCTGCCGCAAAGACTGCACGGTCTATATCCGCGTCGCAGAGACGGGCAGATAGAAGGACGAGGGTTGGTCGGAGTCTCTTCCCGCCTCCCGCTACCAGATGATCCACGGCCATGCTGATGGCTTTGTGTTGCCCGGCAGGGTGCTTTCCGAGCAAGTTCTCCACCTTCACCAGGTCATCTTCAACCAGATTAAAGAAGGATAGGTCAATCAATGGCGTCCTCAATCATGGAAGCCTAAACAGGCGTCGAGTGTTCTCTGTGGTTGTGCCTGCAATACGTTCTATCGATTCACCTCTGGCCTCAGCAATGGCCTCTGCGACGTGCTTGACGTAGGCTGGCTCGTTTCTCCCGCCTCGATGAGGCGCAGGCGTCAGGTAGGGGCAGTCGGTTTCCACCAGTAGGCGATCCAGTGGCACTTCTCTTACCACGGCTCGCAGGTGATCGGCACTGGAGAAGGTTACCGGGCCCGAGATGCCGATAGAGAAGCCCATCTCGATGGCCTCCTCCAAGTGCTCCAGGCCGGCTGCGTAAGTGTGCAGGACCCCTGTCCCTTCCCATTCACGTAATGTCGCAAAGACTTCGTCGTGGGCATCACGGCTATGGATCACCACGGGACGGTCCAAGGCCGAAGCCAGGATCAGTTGATCGTGGAAGGCCTGCTGCTGTGCAGACCGAGGTGAATAGTCTCGATAATAGTCGAGGCCGATCTCTCCGATGGCTACTACCTTCGGATGGTCTGCCAGACTTCGCAGTTCCTCAAGAGACTCGTGGTCGGCAGCCTCTGCGTCGTGTGGGTGTATCCCGACGGTGGCGTAGATGAAATCGTATTCCTCCGCCAGCGCTACGGAAGCGCGGCTTGAGGCCAAGTTGGTGCCTATGTTCACAATGGCGGTCAGACCCGCCTCTCGGGCTTGCGCGATCACGGCGTCCCGGTCGTCATCGAACTGGGGGAAGTCGAGGTGGGCGTGAGAATCAATAAGTTGCATTGCTTACTTCAGGCCAGCCAGTTCAAGTCCTTCATCCAACAGCGGTTGGACTTTGTCCTCGTCGGTCGTCTCGCAATAGACACGAATGACGGGCTCCGTCCCAGAAAAGCGTATCAAGAGCCACCCACCGTCCTCAAGCTCGTACTTGTAGCCGTCGAGGGTGACGATATCAGTGACCTTGAGCCCGGCAAGGGAATCGGGTTCCGCGCTATCGAGTCTTTCTCGGGCCTGGGGCCGCTTCTCGGAAGGGAAGCGAATGTCGATCCGGTCGTAATAGTAAGAGGCTCCCAGTTTGTCGTACAGTTGCTCTATGAGCTGGGACGGAGATTTGCCAGTCTGCACCATCAGATCCAGGAAGTAGAGGTTGCCCAGGATACCGTCTCTCTCGGGGATGCTCTCGCCGAAGGCATAGCCGCCACTCTCTTCTCCGCCGATCATTGCATCGGTCTCCATCATCTTCGGTCCCACGTATTTGAAGCCGACGCCGGTGCGATAGACCGGCACGTCGTACATTTCCCCCAGTCGCTCCAGCATTGACGTGGTGGAGACAGTCTTCACAATTGGCTCGCTCTTTCCGCGTATCTCAAGAAGGTAGTAAGCAAGCAGGGCGTAGACCTGCAGCTGGTTGACGAATTGACCGTTCTCGTCTCCTATGCCCATGCGATCGGCGTCACCATCCATAATCAAGCAAACGTCGACGCCCAACTCAACGGTCTTCTCCATTGCTGAGTCTATGTTGGGGGGAATGGGCTCAGGGCGTTTCATGTCCGGGAAGAGGGGATTGCGCACGTTGTGAATCTCCGACACCTGCGTCGCACCTCCCTCGAGGAGCCGAGGGAACCAGCCCATCCCGTTTCCCCACATTGGCTCCACGAGAATGTCGAGGCCAGCTTGCTTGATTCGCTCGATGTCGACCAGTTTGCTGATGTGTTGGATGTAGGCCGAGCCAGGATCCCACATCTCGACGAGGCCTTGCTCCCGGGCATCTTCGAGATCGGTCCGCTGTACTTCTTCCAGGCTCGGAATCGCGGCCTCGATGGCCCGGAGGCCGTCGGGGGCTACAGCGGCGCCGTTCTCATCACGGACTTTGAAGCCGCAGTCCCAGGGAGGGTTGTGACTGGCCGTGATATTGATGCCTCCGGGGGCGCCTCGCTCGACAATCGAATACGAGACCACCGGGGTTGGCGTGGCTCTATCGGTCAGCCAGACGTGGAAGCCGTTGGCTGCCATTACCTCTGCGGCTGCGGCGGCGAAGTGCTCCGCTGCGAAGCGCACGTCGTGGCCAACGACGACGTCAGCACCTTTATGTCCTTGGTCGACCAGGTAGTTTGCGAAGCCCTGAGCGGCGCGACGCACGTTGTCGAAGGTGTAGTCCTCTGCGATACGCCCGCGCCACCCATCCGTGCCAAAATGAATGTCTTTCATAGTGAGGCTTTTCCTCCGCTTAAGCCAGGCCGTTTTCCTGCTTCAGCAGCTTAACGTCGTTGTCGACCATCATCTGGACCAGTTCATTGAACGAGACCGATGGCTCCCAACCGAGTACTCGATGAGCTTTCCCAGCGTCTCCGATCAGAATATCGACCTCTGCGGGACGCATGAACCGTGGGTCCTGCACCACGTGCTCTTTCCAGTCGAGGTCTACGTAACCGAACGCGGCCTCGCACATCTCTCGAATGGAGTGGGTTTCCTCGGTGGCGACGACGTAGTCAACTGGCTCGGGTTGCTGTAGCATCATCCACATCGCCCGTACGTAGTCACCAGCGAAGCCGATATCCCGTTTGGCATCGAGGTTGCCCAGCGCTAGCTCATCGGCCAGGCCCAAACTGATCTTCGCCACTCCCTGGGTAATCTTTCGAAGTACGAATTCTAGTCCCCGGCGGGGGCTTGTATGGTTGAAGAGGATGCCGGAGGTTGCGTGGAGGTCGTAGGATTCCCGATAGTTAATTGTGATCCAGTGGCCGTATACCTTGGCGACACCGTATGGACTGCGCGGATAGAAGGGGGTCTCTTCGTTCTGAGGCACTTCACGTGCCTTGCCGAACATCTCGGAGGAGCTGGCCTGATAGAAGCGAATGTCTTTGTCGACTGTGCGCACTGCCTCGAGCATCCGAGTGACCCCCAGCGCCGTGACGTCACCGGTGAAGACTGGTTGTCCCCACGACGTTGGCACGAAGGATTGTGCGGCTAGGTTGTAGACCTCATCGGGACGGTGTTCTTGAAGGATGTTGATGAGCGATACTTGGTCCAACAGATCTCCAGAGACGAGGGTGATCCTGTCCTGGAAGTGCTCAATTCGGGAAAAGTTGAGCGTGCTGGTGCGCCGCACCATTCCTATGACGTCATATCCCTTATCCAACAAGAACTCGGCCAGGTAGGACCCATCCTGACCAGTCACGCCTGTGATGAGTGCTTTTGACATTCATTAACTCCTTGTTTTTCGCTATCTACCCTGGACCTGCTTGCGCCAGTATTCCAGTGTATCCTGCAATGTCCTCTCGAACTGGATCTCCGGCTTCCAACCGGTGCGATTCTGGAACTTCTCTGCACTCCCGTAGACCAGCGGTACGTCCACGGGTCGGTACTTGTCCGGGTCTCTCTCGACTCGTATGTCCACTTCAGAGTAGCTCAACAATGTTTGGAGCACGTCTTGAATCGAGCGTGGTTGTCCCGAGGCCAGGTTGTAGACTTCTCCTGGCTCACCTTTTGTCACCGCCAGGTGATAAGCACGCACGATGTCGCGCACATCGGTGAAGTCTCGCGACGTCGACAGGTTGCCTACCCTCATTACCGGTTCCTGGAGCCCTGCCTCGATACGAGCAATCTGACTGGCGAAGGCAGGAACGACGAAGCGAGGGGACTGGCCCGGACCGGTGTGGTTGAAGGGTCGGACTCTCACGACAGGAATACCGTAGGCCAGATGGTATTGGAGCCCCAGGAAGTCCTGCGCTATCTTGCTGACGGCGTATGGATTATTAGGGCGGAGTGAGCTACGCTCTGTTTGAGGCAGCTCCTCTGGTCTCGGTGCACCATATTCCTCGTTCGAACCGACGACCAGGAACTTCACTTCGCGTCCTGACTCTCGGACTGCCTCCAGCAGGTTCAGTTCTGACTGGATGTTGTTCCCCAACGTGTCCCACGGATGTTTGAGGGCAGTGGGGACAGAGGATTGGGCAGCGAGATGGAATATGAAGTCCGGTCTACTCTCTTCGAAGAGCGAGTAGACGCCGTCTCGGGCGCGCAGATCGAGAGAATGGAATTGTAACCGCGAGGATGACGCCCCGGTTTCTTCAGATGGATGGAAGATAGTGCCTATCAAGCCCCAGTCTGTGTGTTTCAGAAGATACTCACACAGGTGCCTCCCGACAAACCCGCCCGCTCCTGTGATCAATGCTTGCAATGCCTGCCTCCTTGGGGGGGCATTATACCGTACTTTCCGGCCCCTGCCAATCAGTGTCTGCCCCGACAGTTGACTCGACGGCGTGTTCGCCGGAGAGCATGGGTGACCGAGATCCGGGGCTCCCCTTCTGTATCGCTGGAATAGCTTCGGAGGCTGATGGTCGTTCAGGAACCCCGCGTTAGCTCTGATTGGTCGCTTGGTGGCACGTGGCCACTGTGGCAAGAGGAACGTCGACCCGGGTCTAGAAGCGGGGACGGCGGTTGTTTCTGGTTGCTCAACCTGACCCAGCGGGGGAGGAAAGTTGGCGTGATCCGCCGAGGTCCGACTCAGGGGTCATAATGGCGTCCTCCGTACGTCACGGGGCTCAATGTCCCCTCCTGGATTGCAGCGGAGGCTTGCCTGATCCAGACTTGGTTCTCAGTGACGGGTACGAGGAAGCAGTATGGTGAAGGTACTTCCCTCTTGAGGCGTGCTCTCGACCGTGATCTTGCCGCCGTGGAGACGAATCAGCTCGTCGGCGATAGCCAACCCTAACCCGGCTCCCTGCTGTTCCAGCTGATCACGGTTAAGCTGGCGGAAGCGATCGAAGAGATGCTCCTGTTGCTCGGGAGGGATTCCCACACCTTCGTCGGAGACGGCGATTTTGACCCATTTCGGACCAGCTTCGGCGCTTATCTCTACTCGCTTGGCTTCGTCCTGGGAGAACTTGATCCCATTCTCTATCAATCGTCCGAGGGCATCAACGAAGTAGGGTTCGCAGATCTCAACTGGCGGCAAATCGGAGTCGGCACGTACTTCCAATGAGATATCACGTCTTCTTGCTTGTCGTGTGAACTGCTTGACTGTGTGTTTCAGAATCTCGGGGAGATTTCGGCGGTGACTGGAGAGCGCCTTGAACTCCCGTCCTGCCCGTCCCGAGTCGATCTGCACCAAGAGCAGCAGGTCTTCTACCAAGCGATTGAGGCGATCCGCCCCGGCCTTGATACCATGTAGAAACTCCTCGACCTCCTGGGGGCTGAGAGAGGAGACATCCTCCAGGGCTAAATCGGTGTAGCCGGTCACGTAGGTGAGGGGAGTGCGCAACTCGTGGCCGAGAACGGTAACGATCTGTTGCTTGAGTTGCTCGAATGAGGCCTCCGTGGCCTTTTGGATTGCCCGGGCGCGTCCCAGGCGAGAGCGGACAATGACGATCAGCTCCTCTGCGTCGAAGGGCTTTGTGACGTAGTCTTCCGCTCCCATCTTCTTTCCCCTGAGCCTATCTTCTCGCTCTGACTTGGCGGTCAGGAAGATGAACGGGATGGGGATCCACTCTTCGCAAGCACGAATCTCCTCGTAGAGGGTATAGCCATCCATTCTGGGCATCATGATGTCGGCTAGAATCAGGTCCGGCCTAACCTCATCCATCATTTCCAACGCCTCTATGCCATCGGTAGCGGTGAAGACGGTATAGCCCTCAGATTCCAAAATACCCTGGATAGCGCGCGACATGGATTTGTGATCCTCTACGACCAGGATCCGTTGCCCTCTCATATTGTCTCCTTCAAAGCGTTCTTCTCTGATGCTTTTGATGCTGTCAACAATCGGTTTCGCGCTCTGCCCGGGAGTCCCACGCTCAGGTTAGGAGTTCTGCTGGCCTATTGGTCTCCTCCTGGCAACCGTGAGCCTCCCAAATGGGATCGCGCTCGCGCGTCAGGCGCTACAGAGAGTAACAATGTTCCATTATTGCGATTGGTGCGGTAAGTGTACGGTAAATGAACTCCCTCTGTCAACGGCGCTTTCCACTGTGACTCGACCACCGTGTAGCTCCACAATCTCTTTCAGGATAGCCAGTCCCAGCCCAGTTCCGGAGACTTGCATCTTCCGTGGCTGTTCCCCCCGGAAGAAGCGGTCGAAAATGTAGGGGAGCTCGTCCTCGGGTATTCCTATCCCCGTGTCTGAGACCGTTAGCGTGGCCCAGGTCCGGCCGTCTGCAACCTCCGTCCCGGTAGATACCCTGATCGTACCCTCTCCAGGCGTATAGCGGATGGCATTTGACATCAAGTTGTTCATCACCTGCATCATCCATTTTGAATCTGCCATCGCAATGGGGTCGGGCTCCGCCGGCTGACACTCCAACGTCAATCCCTGGTTCTGTGCCCGGTTTCCGTGATTGACTACCGCCATCTCAACCAGATCGTTGAGAGACATCGGTTCGGGACGGATCTCGAGTCGACCAGCATCCACCCGGGACATCTCAAGTATATCTCTGACTAGCTTGGCCTGGTGCTCTGCCTCGCGCATGAGAGGCTCGAGGTACTCCTCTCGCTTATCCGGCTGCTGCTGCATGAGATGGACGAGGAGTTTAATCGTGGCGATGGGCGTCCGCAGCTCGTGAGAGACGTTGGAGACGAAGCGGGACTTCATGCGGTGTAATGCTCTAAGGTGGCTGATGTCGTGAATCGCCACGACGGCACTGGCCTCTTCGACTGTTGGCTTGCGGACTGGTGCAGCCGTCAGCTGGAGATCCAGTCCGGTCAGCTCAAGCACCATCTCCGGTCGTTGTTCCGCTCTCGCTGCCAGCGTTCTCACAGCCTCTCGCAACTGGTCTGATTCCTCTGGCGAGAGGGCCTGTCTGAGCCATTCGCGGGCGACAGGATTAGCAAGGATAAGCTCGCCATCGGAGCCTGCAAGGATGATGCCGTCAGCGGTACTGTCCAAAATCGTCTCCAGCTGGGCGTATTGGGTGCGCAGCTGGGCTGTGCGCTCTCGTACACGTTCCTCCAGAGCATCCGCGTAATTGTGGAGCTCCTGATACAGCTGGGCATTCTCGATGGCGGTGGCCACATGGTTGGCGAACGCCTGGAGTCGTTCTGCGTCATCCCGACTGAACGTATTACGGCGAATGCTGTTTACATTCAAGAAGCCGACGATCACTCCACTGACGGTGATGGGAACGCCGATGTAGGAACGCCACTGTTCCTGGCCTTCGCCTCGAATCCAATCAGGATCGACGGTCGTATCGGGCACCACTACCGGCCGGCCGGACTCTATCATCTTTATCAGGAGCGGATATCCACCAAAAGAAAGCGATAGAACGCCCCAGTCCTCTCTGTCATACCCCCGCCGCCGAACCACTCGGGCGATGTCGTCGTCCTCAATGAGCATAATGTTGAAGGCGTCTCCGTCGATAACCTTCTCCACCTGTTCCAATATCCGATCCAGCACTTGCTCCAAGTCGAGGGTGCCGTTGACGACGGCGGCTGCCTCTTCCAAGGCTTCGGTCTGCTGTCGCTGTTCCCGCTCGGCCTGGAAGAGACGTGCATTTTCCAATGCTATACTCAGCTGGCTCGCGATCGTGGCATAGAAGTCCAAATCCTGTCTGTCGAAGGCATTTGGATTGGGGCTCCCTACACTGAGCACCCCCATAACCTGGCCGTTGATGCTGACGGGCACGGCCAGCTCGGAACGGGTGTCTGGAACCATAGAACGGAAGAAGGGATCGCTGCGAACGTCTCCTGCTACGGTGGGCTCGCCGGTCAGATAGGCACGTCGGCACACAGAAGCATGGAACTCTACGGGGAGGAGATCTTCCTCCTCAGTGAATCCAACACAGGAGGGATGAAGCTGGAGCGACTTCCGATCCGAGTCGGGCATGGCGAAGCCGATGAACTCAGCTCCAACCGTCGTGTGCAGGGCTTTCAGCGTTCTTCTCAACACCTGGTTGAAATCCAGCGTAGAGGCCGCAGCGAGCATGAACTCACGCAACACTTGGGTCTGTGCGAGGCGGTGGGACGTCTCTTCATAGAGTCCTGCATTTTCTACCGCAATGCCGACCTGTTCAGCAATCGTGGAGAGGAGCTCCTGGTCTATCTCGCAGTAGGCACCTGGACGGTACGTCTGTACGCAAATGACCCCTACTGTTCGATCCGCTACTTGCATAGGCACTCCCAGCCAGGAGGCGGGGGTGGCCATGGTGCCCCAGAGCTCACCGGGTGGCAAGCCTTCTTGTTCCTTCTCGAAGTTCTGGATGAGCAGCGGCTCCTGCTGCTTGATCACCGAAGCGGTCAATCCAGACCCCAGCGGTACTCGCTCCGGGGGTACTGTTATCCCGTCATCGACCTGGAGCCGGTAGTTCAGCTCGTTTGTCTCTTCATCGTAGAGAGCGAGAAAGAAGGCGTCGGGGTCAAATGCGGCTTCAATCTCCTGATGGACGATCTTGGTCAGAGCGTCAAGGTCCAGTGTCTTACTGACGGCGTGGGCAATGCGGTTGATGATGGCCTGATGCATGACGCGGAGGGTGGCTTCTTCGTAGAGTCGGGTGTTCTGTATGGCGACGGCCGCCTGTGCAGCAATCGGGCTGAGCAGATCGGCGTCCTGTTCGGAGAAGACACGGGGCCTATCGGCGATCACTTCTAGGACGCCGAAGAGCTCATTGTCTCGGCGAATTGGGACTGCGATGGCGGCGGTCTTGGGGGCGTGCTCCTCAGGATTCGATGCTTGACGGGTCGAGCTCTGATAGTCCTCGGCGATGACAGGGGCCCTGCTCTCCAACACCTTCCCAGAGACTCCCTCGCCCCTGTGAATGATGGCGTCTGGCGGGGGTGTGCGGAAGCCGATCGACGTGGCGAGTTCGAGCAGATCTCGCTGCGGACGGTAGAGCCTGAGCGTGCCAGCTTCGCCGCCTAGCAGATCGATAGCGCTTGATACGATAGCCCGAAGCAGATCATCTGAATCCCGCTCACCGGCGAACTCCAGACCGATGTCCTGTATGGCTTGCAGCTGTTTGGTCCTATGGCGGAGGATTTCGTCCGTGCGCTTATAAGCGGTGAGGTCGGTGATGAAGCCTGCCAGCAGAGGCCGATCGCTCCCGGGGGAGGTAACGAGGCGCCCTTGATCATAGATCCATTTTTCCTCGCCGTTGGCCGTCCTGAGGCGGTATGCGACCTGGAACGCGCGTCCCTCTTCCACAGCGTTCCGCACAGTAGCCCAAACGATTTCTCTATCGGCCGGATGGATGAGTTCATCGTAGGCTATCCCTCGATTCCCGGTCAGGTCTTCAGGCACGTAGCCTGTGACTTGCCTTGAGCCCTCACCAACGAACTCCATTGTCCAGTTATGATCGTTTCGGCGGCGATAGGCCAGACTGGGGAAGTCACTCAGTAGCCTTTCGGCCACTTGAGTGCCTTTGGTCAGCTCTTCCACTATCCGTTCACGCTGTGCCATTGTGCAAACTCAGGAGGCGATCTGTCGGACAGCAAAGGAGGGAGGACACGTGCAGATCAGAGATGCGCTTATCAACTCTGCTGGTTGAGAGATCTCGTTCATAAGCCTTTGAGACGGCCTAACAAAACTCGGTCAATCTTGACGGGCGTGGCGCTTGCCTTGTGGACTGCATGATGGTCACAGAGGTTCCGTATCTGGATGGGCTCACCGGCCGTCTGCCTGCTTTCCAGCCCGACCTGTTCCAACCCAGTATAGCATAACAGAATATGGCTGGCAATAGCCATGGAGTAGTAGTTTCCTCCTACTTATCCTGTCGGGGGGTATGCGGTTTGTCTGGACGACCAGCTTGCGCTCGATTTTGCTGTCTTATGATACGTGGAGCCGCCGTCTTCGTGAACGTTGCCTTCTATGGCCGTATCCAACCGGTAGCGGAGGCCTCGTGCAGAGTGAGAGGTTTCGAGGTTGGCGGGCGCACCCATTATAGAGCGATGAACAACTTTTGCCCTGGGCTGGGACGTTGTATAATAGGGATAAGTCTGAGTCCTTGTCGGTTGGAGAAAGTTGAACGCTTGAGGAGGCTAATACTGTGCGCAAGGTAGTCAATTTCCTCGCTGGGTTCTTCGTAGGCGGCTTGGTCGGAGGAACGGTCGGGCTGCTGATGGCACCGTATCGAGGTGCTGAGCTTCAGGAGCAGATTCGTGAGCGGG
>Ga0207752_1000279_pt1 | contig 24426 bp, 20 predicted proteins | sample Pon2CUnioCityCA_6_FD_187272 | JGI IMG/M metagenome (GOLD analysis project Ga0207752, IMG submission 187272) | Marine sediment microbial community from Union City, CA, USA - Pond 2C Sediment 2 (SPAdes) | ecosystem: Environmental > Aquatic > Marine > Intertidal zone > Salt pond sediment ...
TGGTAGACGGAGTCGAGCACCACCCGGCGAACGCCTTCCAGATCCCGGCCCGCGTTCAGGCCAGTGTCCGGCAGCTTATACTGGGTGGACACATTCTCGCAACCGCCCCCTTTCAGAAGCAGGTCGATGTGAATCCGATCCTCGTCCCATTCATGAAAGTGCATGGTGGGGAAATCCTCGCCCACATTATTGCCACTGTTAGCGCCTGTCAGGCTATCCACCGCGTTGGGGCGCAGGTACGCCTTTTTCGTAGCCGTGGCCACCGCCTGGCGGATCTGGTCTGCCAGGGCGCGGGTGGAAACCCCTACCGGATAATGGATCTCAAAAATCGGGGTGCCGGTGTCCTGGCAAATCGGGGTAGCATTCTCCCGCGCCATCTGCGCGTTGATCAGGATCGTCTCCAGCGCGCTTTCGGCGGCCGAACCGCTCTCTTCCGCTCCTTTCGCTTCTTCCAGCCCCCGTTGCATATCGGCCGGCAATACCGTCGCCGCCCGCCGCACCAGCTCCACCAGTTCGTCAGTTAGCTCAATCTCTCGCAAGTCAGCCATAGCAGCTCCAGTCTCTACTCTCTACTCTCTAATCTCCAATCCCTAATCTCTGGCATAATGCGGCAACAAAATCGGCGAGCGAACGGCGCCATCAATACCAACCGTATCCAGTTCCTCATTCCAGGTAACCAGGTGGGCCACGGTGGGCCGGCCGGCCGTTTTTTCCAGCGCGCGCCGGGCCGCGCTGCGGCCGGCACGCCGGCCGTAAACGCAAATCTCCAGCAGGCTATTGCCCATCAGGCGGTTGCGCCCATGGACGCCACCGCTGATCTCGCCGGCAATGAACAGGCCCGGAACGCTGGTCGATCCTTCCGCATCCAGGACCACACCTCCATTCTGATAATGGAGCGTGGGATAAACCAGCAAGGGATCCTCGGTCATGTCGATGCCGAAGCGCCGGAACTGGCGGGCCATGGCAGGCAAAGCGCGCTCAATCGTCCCGGGGCCGTGCAGCCGTTCGATCATCGGCGAGTCGAGCCACACCCCCGGCTGCCCGGAAGGGGTAACGACGCCCAGCTTCCGTTCCCGGCATTCGCGGATGAAGGCCGCGGCCTCCACATCCCGCGGTTCCAGGGGGTATACGAACTGCTCGCCCTTGCTGTTAACCGGTTGAGCCCCCAACCCGCGCACCTTTTCTGTGACCAATAGCCCCAGAATTTGCTCGGGGAAGGCCGCTCCGGTGGGATGGTACTGCATTGTGTCCAGAAAAGCCAGTTTTGCCCCGACGCGATAGGCCATCACGACCCCGTCGCCGGTCGCCCCATAATGGTTGGTGGTAGGAAATTGCTGGTAATGTAGCCGGCCACTGCCGCCGGTAGCCAGGATCACGGCAGCCGCCCGCACATAGAAGGTGCGCCCGGTTTCCAGGTTTTGCAGAATCGCGCCGGCCGCGTTTCCTTCCTCGTCCAGGACCAGCTCGATGGCCGGGGCGAACTCCATTACTTCGATGGGGCGGTTGCGCACCTCGTCCCGGAGCACGCGCATAATCTCGGCGCCGCTATAGTCCCGGGCCGAGTGCATCCGCTTGCGGCTGGTGCCGCCGCCGTGCGCCTCCACCATGGTGCCGTCGGGCTCCTTGTCGAACATCACCCCTAGCTGCTCCAGCCAATGGATCACGACCGGCCCATCCTTAACCAGTGCTTCCACCAGGTCCGGATGGTTGGTGAAGTGGCCGCCGCCGATGACGTCCAGGTAGTGGATGGCCGGGGAGTCTTCCGGCCGGTCGGCCGCCTGGATCCCTCCCTGGGCCATCATCGTGTTCGCATCGCCGAAGCGCAGCTTGGTTACCAGCATCACCCGGGCGCCCGCTTCCTGAGCCAGCAGCGCGGCACTGGCTCCGGCTCCCCCGCCGCCGATGACCAGTACGTCCGTCTCCACGGCCGGTTCGCTCAGGTCAAACTCCGGCCCGATATGGGGCCGGCCTTCAATCAGGTCTGCCAGTTCATGCAAGGTCCGCTCCCCTTTAGAGGAACCGACGCGGATCTCGCGCATCCCGTCTTCCACATAATCCGGGTGAAAGGCATTGAGCAACACCTGCCGTTCTGCCACGGGAATAGCAGGATACGTTTCGTTCAATCGCCGCTCCCGGGTCGCTTCCACTGCCTTAATCGATTCGCGCATTTCCGGTGTGTAAGTCATATTCTGCCTCCTGCGGAGGGGGATCGGGGATTGGGGATCAGGGATTGGTCTTTTCCGATCCCTGATCCCCAATCCCCAACCCCTTTATTTCGGTTCCATATCCCTGCTCGTATACCGCTCCTTCAACGCCTCCGTCCCCATCTCCTTCAGCTCGGCCAGGGCGGCATCGTATTGCCCCTGGCTGATCTCTGTCACCCGCTGGTGCAGGTGTTCGCTGCGGGGAGAGAGGTACCGGCCGTACAGCCGGCGGGCCAGCAGAGCGATATTGTATTGCGGTTCTTCAGCCGGGCAGCGGGCGGCGCAGAGGCCGCACATGATGCAGTCAAAAGACATGTTGGCCACGGCCGCAATGTCGCCCCGCATCGCCGCGGCCATGTACCCCTTCACGTCCAGTTCCTGGGGGCACGCCTTGGTGCAGGTTCCGCAGCCCAGGCAATGCAATATCTCCGGGTAGGTCTGGAAGAGGGTGCTTGCTTCCGGCTTTAGCTCCGCCATATCGTATCCGGCCCGTTCTACCGGGAAGAAAGGGATCATCCCCAGGTACATCTCCGGCTTGACGACCGTCTGGCAGGCCAGCCCAAAGTGCAGGCGCGCATCCCCTTTAACCCGGTAGGCGGTGGCACAGGCGCCGCAAAAGCCACCCCGGCAGCCAACGCCGCGCACCAGCATGTAGCCGGCCCATTCCATCGCCTTCATGATCGTCAGGCTGGGGGGGACGTCATACCGCTTGCCCATAATGTACACGGGAATCCGCTCGGGTACCTGCTCTTTATCTTCGCTCATCGTTCACCACTCCAACAGACAGGTGCGTCTGGGACTCGCCAAACGCCGTCCATTCATTCTCGCTAAACGTCAACAGGGGTATGGTTTCTTCCACCTCTCGCCCTGGTGTGTAATCGAAGAGGGCCTGCACGCGCCGGCCAATCGCCTGGAAAAGCTCGCCCACCGGCAGCGCGGCCGGGCATGCCTCGGTACACATACCGCAACCCACGCAGGAGAGGGCCATATGGTTGAGGCGGGTGAGGTGGAAGAGGCTGGTGTCGGCCGGCAGGCGGAGCGCCCCTTTCTGCCGCGCCCAGCTCACGTACTGCTGGGGCTCGTGGGCAAATAGCTCGCTCTTGAACACGCACGTCTGGCAGTAGCAAATGGGGCAGACGGTCATGCAATTGTGACAACGGATGCAGGCGTCGAGAACGCCGGCCAGACCTTCCTCGCCCTCCAGCCGCGCTTCCATCGCCGCCAGCGTTTCTTCCCGAGCGGCGCCACGCGCTTCTCGCACTTCCTTGACCATGACCTCTCGCTTGCCGTTATCACCGGCCGGTTCCAGTCCCAGCCGTTCGCCTAATTCATCCGGCAGCGACAGGGAAAGGGCTACCGCTGGCCGCTCGCCAAACAACTCCAGCACCACGTCGGCCGCGTCATAGGTCGGTTCGGCGCAAATGCGGCAGGCCGCCCGCAACGGGACGTCTGCAGTACCTGGCGATTCGTATAGTGCGTCCAGGGGTTGCACCGGCGCTGTCTGGCCATTCTCCTCCTGCTCGTGGCTCAGCGGGTAGGTGCCGGGACAATCGACGCTGATCAGCAGCAGGTCCTCCAGGCTTGCCTGCTGCAACTTGACCAGCTCCACCAGCGCCCGCGCTTCACACGGGCGGAGGACGGCTCCCAGGCGGGGGCGGGGTTTGCGCCGGCTCAGGTTGCCGGCCAGGGTCGCCGCATTGACGCTCATCACCGGCGCCAGCGGCGCCGCCGCCTCCAGCCGGGCCGGATTGGTGACCAGCCCCGGCCGGACGTGTCCGCCGGGTGTGCATAGCGGCAATAGCAGCGCCTCCACCACCTCCTCTTCCAGCAGCCGGCGCAAGAAGCCTGTGATAGTCTTTTCTACATCGTTCTCGATAGGTATCAACGTTCGCATACCGTTCTCCAGCAACAGAGATTTGAGATTCGAGACTGGAGCCTGGCCTGGTATTCAGACCGATCCCTAATCCCCAATCCCAGATCCCTTACAACGCCCACTCGCGCTTCAACGGATTCGGCCCCATTTCCCGGATCGCCTCCGTCATCTCCTTCATTGTGTCGGCGAAGCGCTGTCCTTCGCTGGCACTGATCCAGCGCAGCCAGATTCGCTCTTCATCATAGCCGGCCCGCTTCACAATCTCCTGCAGCGCTGCCACCCGCCGCCGGGCCTTGTAGTTGCCCGTCTGGTAATGGCAGTCGCCCGGATGGCAGCCGCCGATGAAAATGCCGTCGGCCCCCTGCAGCGCTGCCTTCAATACGTAAATCGGATCCACCGCGCCACTACACATCACGCGGATGATACGCACGTTGGACGGGTATTGTAGCCGGCTGGTTCCGGCCAGGTCCGCCCCGGTGTAAGTGCACCAGTTACAGAGAAAGGCGACAATCTGGGGCTCAAAGCCATTATCTACATTGATTTCTGCCATAATATCTCTCTACCGCGAGATCAGAGATTTGCCCCTTAGAGCACCATCCAATCCCTAATCCCCGATCCCTAATCCCTAATTCCCAACCTCCATCAACGCCGCGTCAATCATGCTGCCGATCTGCCCAAACTCGAACCCCTTCTGCTGGCTCGCCTTGTTGGGGCAGGCCACCACGCAGGCGCCACACCCCTGGCACAGCACCTCCACTACCTCGGCATGGGTCATCCCCGGTTCGAGGACGCGGGCGCCGTAAGGGCAGACCTCCACGCAAATGCCGCAGGCCGCGCAGCGGCGCGGGTTCACCGTAGCCGTGATGGGCGTCGCCATCAGCGCCTTTTGTGAAAGCAGGGTTACGGCCCGCATCGCGGCCGCCTGCGCCTGGGCGAGCGTTTCGTCCAGGGAGCGCGGCGAGTGGGCCAGGCCACAGAGATAGACGCCGTCGGCGGCAAAATCCACCGGCCGCAGCTTGACGTGCGCCTCCATGAAAAAGCCGTCTTCATTCAAGGGCAACTTGAGCAACTGGCTTAACTGTTCGTTCTCCGGGGAAGCGGCGATACCCGTGCTCAGCACCACCTGATCCGCATTCAGCGCCAGGCGCTCATCCTCCGGCTGGGCATCGACCGTCACCAGCAGGTTGCCACTTGCCGCCTCTACCTGGGGCGGTCGCTCCGGATCGAACTGGATAAAGAGGACGCCTGCCTGCCGCGCTTCCCGGTACAGGTGTTCGCGGAAGCCATAGGTGCGGATATCCCGGTAGAGGATTGCCACCTGCGCTTGCGGTGCCTGTTGCTTCAAGGCCAGCGCATTCTTCAATGCCTGGGAACAGCAGATGCGGGAGCAGTAAGGGTGTTCCTCGTTACGGGAACCCACACACTGGATCATGACCACCTTTTCCGGCAGCCCGTGCCCGTTCCCGGCCAGCTTTTCTTCAAATTCACGCTGGGTAACCACGTCTGCCAGCCGGCCGTAGCCATAGGCATCGGTCTCTTTCTCCTGGGCGCCGGTGGCCACCACCACCGCTCCGTGGGCGATCTCGCTCTCCTCGCCGCTGCGGCTGCGCAGCCGGGTCCGGTATTGGCCGACATACCCGCCAATCTGCTTCACCTCCGTCTCCAGGAGCAGGGTGATGCGTGGGTGCTCCGCTAGCCGGGTTGTCATCTCCTGCAGTAACTGCTGCGGGTCGCTATCGTCAAATCCGATCCGCACGTGACGCAGGTGGCCGCCCAATTCCCCTTCCCGTTCCACCAGGGTGACCGGATATCCCTGGTCGGCAATGGAGAGGGCGGCCGTCATGCCCGCCAGGCCGCCGCCGATCACCAGCGCCTCCTGCGCCAGTTCGAAGCTGTTACGGGTCAGGGGGCGCAGGCGACGTGCTTTGGCCACGGCCATCGACACCAGGCTTTTCGCCTTCTCCGTGGCGGTCTCGGGTTCGTCCCGGTGGACCCACGCGGCCTGCTCGCGGATATTGGCCAGTTCGAACAGGTGGGGGTTGAGGCCCGCCTGGCGGATCGTATCCTGGAAGAGGGGCTCGTGTGTGCGCGGGGTACAACTGGCCACCACCACCCGGTTTAGTCCCTGTTCGCGCACGGTGGCCGTAATCTTCTCCTGCGTATCCTGGGAGCAGGTGTAAAGGTTGCGCTCGGCGTAGACCACTCCGGGAATCATTTTGGCGTGCTCCACCACGGCCGGCACGTCGACCACGCCGCCGATGTTGATCCCGCAATGGCAAATGAAGACGCCCACTCGCGGTTCCTCTTCGCGCACGTCCCGTTCTGGCGGGTATTCGCGAGTCCGGGTCAAAGTTCCCCGTCCCCGGGCCAGCAGGCTCGAAGCCTGGGCGGCCGCGCAACTCGCTTCCACTACCGTTTCCGGGATATCTTTCGGTTCGGCGAAGGCCCCGGCCACGTAAATGCCCGGCCGGGAGGTGGTCGCCGGCCGGAAATGGGGTGGGGCGGCGAAGCCATACTCATTCAGATCCACGCCCAGCCGCTGTGCCGTCTGTTGCGCCAGGGTTGACGGCTTCAGTCCCACAGAGAGGACGACCATTTCGAACTCTTCTTCGTGGGTGACCGGGCGGCCTCCGGCATCAAAGGTGGCATATTGCAGGCGTAGATTACGTGACCCTGGCACTTCTTTCACGGACGAGACCATGCTCCGCACGTATCGCACCCCCTGCTCGGATTCGGCCCGGGTAATGTACCCCTCAAATCCTTTCCCGAAGGCGCGCACGTCCATGTAAAAGATGGTAGGCTCAATCCGGCTGTCGTGTTCGCGGGCGATAACGGCTTCCTTGGTAGCGTACATGCAGCAGACGGAAGAGCAATACCCCTGGTCCAGGCTGCAATCCCGGGAGCCCACGCACTGGATCCACGCTACTTTGCGCGGGTGGTTGCCGTCAGAGGGACGCTTTACCACGCCGGCGAAGGGGCCCGAGGCGCTTAGCATCCGTTCAAATTCAAGGCTGGTCACCACGTTGGGGTAATGGCCGTAGCCGAACTCCGGCCGGATGTTGCCCGGCAGCGGTTCCACTCCCGCTGCCAGCACCACCGCGCCGACCTGCACGGTGACCGTCTCTTCCTGTTGCTCGTGGCGGATGGCGCCTGCCTGGCAGGCGTAGGCACATTGCAGGCACTCGGCGCAGATGCCGCATTCCAGGCAACGCTCCGCTTCTGTCCGCGCTTCGGTCTCAGAGAGGCCCAGCGCGATCTCGGCAAAATCGTGGCGTCGCTCAGCCGCCGGCCGTTTCCGAAAAGTGTGCCGCCCGCTGCTGCTGGCCTCTCCGGCTGCCAGTCGCCGCTGCACCTCCAGGTCGTCCAGGGTGGCTACCGGTGTTTGTTTGCCATCAGCAGTGTGGCCGTTGCCGTTGCCGTGCTTGCCGGCCAACGGCAGCCGTATTGTATCCTTTTCATCCAGGTACCGGTGAATCGCCTGGGCCGCTTTGTGCCCGGCGGCGATGGCATCCACGATGAAGGCAGTGCCGGTGAGCAGGTCGCCCCCGGCAAAGAGGCCCGGAACAGTGGTAGCCAGGGTCTCGGGATTCACGGCCGGAAAACGGCCACCCTTCGTCTCTACCTTATCGTGTAACGCTGCCAGCTCCGGGCGCTGGCCGATAGCGAAGATAACCACGTCGGCGGCAATCGTCTCTTCGCTACCGGGAATCTCGTCAAACTCAGGCCGCCCATCCCGGAAGCCGTGGAACTCGATTTCGCTGCAGCGCACGCCGGCCGGTCGCCCCTCCGCAGCCACAATCTCCTTGAAGGTGCGCGAGGGGAATAGTTCGATCCCTTCCTCCACGGCATCGGCGATTTCCCATTCGTGGGCCGGCATCTCCTCCCGGCACTCCAGGCAACTCATGCCCACCCAGCTCGCGCCTAGGCGCAGGGCGGTCATCGCCGTGTCGGTGGCGACGTTGCCGCCACCCAGAACCAAAACTTTACGGTCGGAGATTAGGGATTGGAGATCGGCTACGCTCGCGATTGGAGATTGGTTCTCGTCCTCAATCTCTAATCTCCCATCTCTAACCTCTTCCAATGCAACATCCCGCAGAAAATCGGTCGCCAGCAGCACGCCCGGCAGCTCGGCACCGGGTAGGGGTAATTTCACCCCCTGGTGGGCGCCGGTGGCAGCAAAGACGGCGTCAAATTCGTCGAGGAGACCGGGGATATCGTCTACCCGGTGGTTGAGGTGCAGCGCCACCCCTTCCGCCAGGATCTCGTCCACTTCCTGCTGGATCACGTCATGCGGCAGCCGGAAGGCTGGCACGCCCACCCGCATCATTCCCCCGGCCACCGGCAGCGCCTCGTAGACGCTCACCGCGTGCCCCTGCCGCACCAGATCCAGCGCGCACGTCAACCCCGCCGGCCCCGCCCCCACCACCGCCACCTTCTTGCCACTGGCTTCGGGTTGCTCCAATCCCCAATCTCCAGTCTCCAATCTCTGATCTCTCGCCCAATCCGTAACAAACCGCTTCAACCCCATAATATTCACCGGCTCGTCCGCCTGCCCGCGGGAGCAGGCATCTTCGCAGCGGTGGTTGCATACCCGGCCACAAATGGCAGGGAAGGGGTTCTCTTCTTTGATGGTGCGGTAGGCGTCGGCATAGCGCCCCTCGCGCACCAGGGCCACGTACCCCTGGGCCCGCTGGCTGATGGGGCACGCATCCCGGCAGGGCGCGGTGCCCGCCTTTTCGATAGCATAAGCATTGGGAATCGCCTGCGGATACGGCTTGTAGATCGCCCGCCGCTCGGAAAGATTGCCGTTGAAGGCATCCGGCCGGTGGATCGGGCAGACCGCCGCGCAGTCGCCGCAGCCCGTGCACGCTTCGATGTCCACATAGCGCGGGTGGCGCCGGACGCTGACCCGGAAGTTGCCCGGCTCCCCTTCGATCCCGGCCACCTCGGCCGTGGTCAGGATCTCAATATTCAGATGTCGCCCAACTTCCACCAGTTTGGGCGACATGATGCACATCGCGCAATCGTTGGTGGGAAAGGTCTTGTCCAGCTGGGCCATAATGCCGCCAATCGCCGGCGACTGTTCCAGCAGGTACACCTTCAACCCGGCCTCGGCCAGGTCCAGCGCCGCCTGCATCCCGCCAATACCGGCCCCCACCACCAGCACGGCGCCCGTTGGTCCTTTTCCGTTCCCAGAAATCATCTCTGCTTGGGTCATATTCTTGTGGAAATTAGAGACTAGAGATTGGATATTGCTTCGCGTTCTTGATCGCCTGTCGCCGATCCCTAATCCCCGATCCCAAATCCCTTTACTACATTCCGCGGATCAATCAAATGCTTCTTCCACCACGACGTTGCTTCCGGCAGGCCGAATGCCAGCCCCATCAACTCGGTGAAATAGAAGATGGGTAGTGGTGGTTTGCCGCCGTTTTGGCGCATCTCCAGGTTCACCTGGCAGAGGGGACAACTGGTGACCATCGCCTCGGCCCCGGCCTCCCTCGCCCGCTCCGCCAGGCGGCTCACCAGGCCTGCCGCCACCTTTGGTCGCGTCAGGGCCAGCCCGCCGCCACAACATTCGGTAGCGTCCGACCACGCCTGCACCTCGGCGCCCAGCGTGCGCAGCAATTTGCCCATCAGGGCCGGGTGCTCCGTGTCGTCAAACTGCGTAATCTCCGGTGGGCGCAGCAACAGGCAGCCGTAGTAGTCGACCACCTTCAGGCCGGTCAGTGGCCGGCGCACCCGCGCCGCCACCCGCTCCAGGCCGATCTCGTTCACCACCACGTCCAGCAAGGGGCGAACGGCTACGCTGTCGGTAAAGGTGAACCCTACGGCCGCCTCGATCTTCTCTCTTTCAACCGGATCCTCGCGCAGGGTGTGGGCGGCCGTCTTATGCCGGTTGAAGCAGGCGGCGCAGGGCATCACCAGATCGCGCCCGGCCGGTTGGGCCAGCGCCAGGTTGCGCGCCGGCAGCGCCAGGGCCAGCGTGTGGTTCACCACGTGGGCCGAAGAGGCGCCGCAGCAGGTCCAATCCTCTAACTCGTGCAGGGCCACCTCCAGGGCGGCAAACACCGCCTGCACCGACGCGTCGTACTCGGCCGCGGTGGAGTGGAGGCTACAACCCGGGTAGTAAGCGTAAGCGACTGCGTCAGCGGTTGTCATTTCTCCTCCGTGGCCGTAAAAATGCGCTTCAATTGCTGCCGGTCCTGGGCCAGGTGCGGGCGCAGCGGCACCTTACCCTTGACAAACATGCTGGCCCCGGTCCGCGCGTAGCCCAGTATCTGGCGCGTCCACACCAGGTAGATGCCCAGCAGGCTGGCCTCGTGCATCCGTCCCAGCCGCTGCACCAGCGCCAGGAACAGGCGATGGAAGCGAACCGCATCCGGTGCAGCCACCGCCGACCCTTCCTGTAGTGCCAGCTGGCGCAGGCCGTCTATCACTGCCCCCACGTTGATCTCGTTCGGGCAGCGGGCGCCGCACGTCTCGCAGGAAGCACATAGCCAGATGTCGTCGCTGCCCAGCAGTCGTTCCTTCTCCCCCCGCTGCACGAGGTGCAAAATCCGGTCTGGCCCGTAAAACATTTCCCCCGCCACCGGGCACCCGGCCGTGCACTTGTGACAATGGTAGCAGAGCTCAATCTGCTGCCCGCTGAGCCTGTTGATTTCATTGACGAAAGCCGTATCGATCATCATCCGTTATCTTGGGAATCCCGTTGGTGGCCTGGCCACCCCGATCCCCAATCCCTAATCTCCAATCTCCATTACCGCATCCACCATCTCCAGCATCTGTCCCGGCCGCCAGTTATGTACCTGGCTCGCCTTGTTCGGGCAGGCGACCACGCAGGCGCCACAGCTCTGGCAGAGGGCGGCGTTGACGGTAGCGATGTTCAGCACCGGGTGCAATTCGCGGGCGCCGTACGGGCAGGCCGCCACGCAGGCGCCGCAGGCGGCGCACAACTCGGGCACGACCGTGGCTACCAGCGGGGATTGGGTCATCGTCTCGTGCGAAAACAGCTGCAACACTTTGGCGGCGGCGCCACTGGCCTGGGCGATCGTCTCCGGGATATCTTTTGGCCCCTGGCCGGCGCCGGCCAGGAAAATGCCGGCCGTCAGTGTCTCTACCGGCCGGAGCTTCGGATGGGCCTCGTTGAAGAAGCCGTGGGCATCGGTGCTGATCCGCAACCGTTGGGCCAGAGCCGGCGCGCCGTCTGCCGCCAACATCGGCGTGGCCAGCACCACCAGGTCGGCCGCGATCTCCACCGCCCGCCCGCTGAGCGTGTCGACGCCCCAGACGATGGTCTGCCCCCCGTCGGCGAAAATTTTGCTGACCTTGCCCCGCAAATAGAGGACTTCCTTCGTCTGGATCGTCTCCTGTACAAACTCCTCGTACCCTTTGCCGGCCGAGCGGATGTCGATATAGAAGACGTACGCCTGGCCCTCCGGCACCCGCTCCCGGTAGAGGCGGGCCTGTTTGGCCGTAACCATGCAGCAGATCTTCGAGCAGTAAGGGACGCCGTGCTCCGGGTCGCGGGAACCGGCACATTGGACGAACACCACTTCCCGCGGCACCCGCCCGTCCGACGGGCGCCGGATCGTATCCGCCGCCAGCATCTGCTCAAAGGTCAGGCCGTCTACCACATCCGGCAGGCCACCGCCCCCATATTCCGGTAGGCGGCCCAGGTCGTAGCGTTCCCAGCCGGTGGCCACCATCACGGCCCCGATCTCCAGCGTATAAGGAATTCGCCCGTTCGTAGGTGCGGCTTCAGCCGTCTCCACCCTCGCCTTAAAATTCCCCACATACCCGCTCAGCTCCGCCACCTCCGCCTTCGTCAAAACCTGAATATACGGGTGGCGCTCAACCCGCTCAATCGTCCGCTGCAGCAGGGCCGGCGCCGCGTCAAAATTGAGATAAGTTCCTGAGAGGCGGGCCATCTTCCCGCCCAATGACCCTTCCTTCTCCACCAGGTAAACGGGGTAACCGGCATCGGCCACGTCCAGCGCCGCTTGCAGCCCGGCGATGCCGCCGCCGATCACCAGCGCCCGCCTGGTTACAGAGAGTTCCAGTGGTTCCAGCGGCTCATTTCCCCCCACCTTGTGCGCAATCGAAAGGGCAATCGCCGCCGCCTTGGTCGTGGCCGCTTCCTTATCCTTCTCGTGGACCCACGAGACCTGCTCCCGAATGTTGGCGCTCTCGCAACGGTAGGGGTTGAGGCCGGCGCCGGCCACGGTGCGGCGGAAGGTCGTCTCGTGCATGGCCGGAGAACAGGCCGCGACGACCACGCCGTCCAGGTTATGCTCCGCAATCATTTCCCGGATCAGTTCCTGCCCCGGATCGGAGCACATGTACTTGTAGTCTGTGGCGAAGACCACGACCTCGTCGGCCCCCACCCGTTCGGCCACCGCTGCCACATCCACGGTGCCCGCAATATTGTGCCCACAATGACAGATAAACACGCCAATTCTGCTCATGGGTGCGACTTCGAAGGTGCATGCGCGCCTCTGGCGCCCACCTCCAATCTCCAATCTCCAATCTCTAATCTTTCCTGTCCCTGCCGGAACAGGGCCAGTACCTTCGCCGCCGCCCCGCTGGCCTGGGCTACCGTCTCCGGGATATCGCGCGGGCCGAGGGCGGCGCCGGCCAGGAAAATGCCCGGAATGCCGCTTTCCAGAGGAGAGACCTCTTCATTGCTGCTGTTAAAAAAGCCGTGTTCGTCGGCGGACAGGCCCAGTAGCTTCGCCACCCGGCCGCTCTCCGGCCGGGAGATGGCAGCGGTGGCCAGCACCACCAGGTCGGCCGCGATCTCTACCGGCCGGCCGCTGAGGGTGTCCACCCCTTTGACGATGACCTTCCCGTTCTCCCGGTAGAGCCGGCTCACCCGGCCACGCAGGTAAATCGCCCCTTCCTCCTCCTGGGCGCGGGTGATAAACTCCTCGTAGCCCTTTCCGCCGGCGCGGATGTCCATGTAGAAAACGTACGCCTGCCCCTCCGGCACCTGGTGGTGGTAAAGGATCGTCTGCTTCGCCGTATACATGCAGCAAATCTTGGAGCAGTAAGGCATCCCCTGCTCCGGATCCCGGGAACCGCTACACTGGATGAAGACCACCTCCTTGGGAATTTCGCCGTCGGAGGGGCGGCGGACAACGCCGCCGGTAGGGCCGCTGGCCGATAGCAGGCGCTCGAACGCCATCCCGTCAATCACGTCGGGAACCCGGCCGGCCCCGTACGTTTTCAACTGCTCCTGCGGGAAGAGGTCGTAGCCCGTGGCCACGACGATGGCCCCGACTTCTTCTTCGAAAATCTCGTCTTCCTGCTCCCACTCAATCGCTCCCACCGGGCAGAGGATGGCGCAGGCCCCGCATTTCGGCTTGGCCGGCTTGCCCCGCTTATTCACGGCCGGCACCCGGCCGGCTTCGATATCCGCCTTGCTCTGCAGATAGCGGCAATTGGCGGCGTCGATCACCGGTTTGTTGGGCACCGCCTGGGGAGAGAGGGTGTAGATCACCTTGCGCGTGCCGACGCCGCGCTCAAAATCGGAGACCACCTCAAACGGGCATTTCTCCTGGCAGGTACCGCAGCCCGTACACTCGTCCCAGTTTACGTAGGTGGCGCGCCGGCGAATGCGCGCGGTATAGGTGCCCCGGGTCTCATTGCGCGTTACCCTTTCTACCTCGCTGTAAGTATAAAGGTGGATCAGCTCGTGGTGGCCGACTTCCACCGTCCGGGGCGTCATGATACATTGGGAGCAGTCGAGGGTCGGGAACGTCTCTGAAAGCTGAGCCATATGCCCGCCGATCGAGGGTTCTTTCTCTACGAGCACTACTTCATAGCCGCTGTTGGCAATATCCAGCGCGGCCTGAATCCCCGCAATCCCTCCACCAATGATCAGTGCCCGTTCCATCTCCAATCTCAACTCTCCAATCGTGAGCGTAGCCGATCTCCAATCTTCTCAAACAGCGGTCGTGGATCCACCACATGCCCTTCCAGACCCCAGCTTTCCTCTTCTAACCCCAGGGCCACGGCCATCAGTTGGGTGAAGTAAAGGATCGGCAGCGCGTTTGCTGCCACCCCCTCTCCGTTCTGCGGGCGTTGGGCGCTGTCCAGGTTGTACTGGCACAGGGGACAGGCGGTGACCAGCGCCTGGGCGCCGTGCGCCCGGGCCGAGGCGACGATCTCCTGTGAAAGCTGGCGGGGTAGTTCCGGCTGGCTCACACTGAGATAGGCGCCGCAACACTCCACTTCATACGGAAAAGAAACCGCCTCGGCGCCGAGGGCTGCGAGGCAGTCGTGCAAGAGGGTGGGAGTTTCTGCGTCGTCCAGGCCAATCTCCCGCTCCGGCCGGAGCAGCAGGCAGCCATAGTAGGGAGCGACCTTTAACCCGGCCAGCGGCCGGGTCACCCGTGCGGTCACCCCTTCCCACCCCACTTCATCCCGGAGCAAGCCCAGGAAATGAGAGACGCGGGCCCCTCCTTCATACGGCGTTTCCGTAAACCAGTTGATCCGTTCCAGCGCTTCCGGTTTTTCTGCCAGGGCTACCTGGGTCCGGCGTAGTACGTGAAAACAAATGGCGCACAGGGTCGTGACGTGCCCCCCGGCCCGCTCCGCCTCCGCCAGCAGGCGTGTGGGTGCCACCAGGGCCATGCTGTTGTCGGTGGCCAGCGGGAAGGTGGCCCCACAACATTGCCACTCCGGCAGATCCTCCAGGGGCATTTCCAGCGCAGCCGCCACCGCCCGGCCGGAGCGATCGTAACCGCTGGCCTGGGTCGAGAGGGTGCATCCGGGAAAGTAAGGTATCGTCATTTTTGGCCCCTTCCTTATGATTTTATTGGCTGAACTTCCGAAGCGCGCCGATGACGGCCAGTTGGGGCAATCCGCCGGCTGTTTCCGGCGCCAGGCGGTCACTGCCCAGATGATCCCCATGCCGTTCCATCTGGATCAGGCGCAGCGCCTCCATCACCCGGGGTAGCTCGATCCCCTGGGGACAACGGCTGGCGCACGTCTGGCAGGCGGCACAGGTCCAGATCGTATCCGCCTCCAGTACCGTTTCATCCCCCAGTTGGGCCAGGCGCAGCACCTGGCTGGGCAACATGTCCATGGCAAAGGCCACCGGACAGCCCGCGCTGCATTTGCCACACTGGTTACACGCCAGGAGATTTTCCCCGCTGATGGCTTCCACCTGCTCCACAAATGCTCCCCTGACTTGCGCCGCCGAAATCCTTGTTCTCATGGGCCTGTCCTCGCGACCGGCACGTGTTATGTTGGGGGGACGCCGTCCCTGTCAGATATTCGTCCCACCCTTAGCGTAGATCAACCCGTTGTGCTTGCTTAGTGAATAACATCACAAGGCTGGGGTGACAAAGAGCATGAAAGGGGGCAGGGATTCGGGATCGTCCCGCATAACTTGACACCTTGAACCTGTCGTTCGATACTTACAACCTGAAACCAGAAACCGGAGAGGACGCTGATGACCGAACAGATTCCCCAAAGTGAAGCAAAGACGGCGAAAGCAGGAGAAGTTGAGCTGGTCTATGACACCTTCGGCGACCCGGAGGCGCCGCCCCTGCTTCTGATCATGGGCCTGGGCGCCCAGATGATCACCTGGGACGAGCCCTTATGCGCGGCGCTGGCCCGGCGCGGCTTCTATGTGATTCGCTTTGACAACCGGGATGTGGGCCTGTCCACGAAATTTGACGAAGCCGGCATGCCCAATGTGCTGGCCCTCTTCCAGGGCGAGCAGGTGGATGTTCCCTACAACCTGGAGGCGCTGGCCGCAGACACCGCCGGTTTGCTCGATGCGTTGGGCATCGACTCGGCCCACGTCATGGGCGCCTCTATGGGTGGGATGATCGCCCAGCTCCTGGCCATTCACTATCCGGAGCGGGTGCGTACCCTGACCTGTCTGGGCAGCAGCTCCCAGGCCCCCGACCTGCCCCCGCCTGGACCGGAGGCGATGCAGTTGCTGCTGGCGCCGCCCCCCACCGGCCGGGAAAGCGCTGTGGAGCAGGGCGTGCGCACGACCCGTCTGCTCAACGGCAACCTCCCCTTCGACGAAACGCGGGCGCGGGAACAGGCCGGGGCCGCCTGGGACCGCGGGATCCACCCGGCCGGGACCGCTCGCCAGATGGCCGCCATTCTTAGCAGTAGCTGGCACCGGCAGTTGCCCGAGGTGACCGTCCCCACCCTGGTCATTCACGGCGAAGCCGATCCCCTGCTCCCCCTGCCCCACGGGGTAGACATTGCCGAGAAGGTGCCCGGTGCCTCCCTGCTCGTCATCGACGACGCCGGACACGTTTTCCCGCCCGCCCTCTGGCCCACAATCGTGGATGCGGTGGCGGAGCACGCCCTGGCGCACCTGCTTTAGCAGACCCGCCCTAGCGAACCCGTACCAGCCACCCGGCCACCGCCCCCAGCAGGGCTACCGGCACCAGCCAGGCAGCGGCCGGCGACCAGCCGATCGCTTCCACCACTTCGCCGAACAGCGCCGGCGCCACGAACATCCCCAGGTTCTGGCCCACCATAATCACGGCCAGCCCTAATCCGGCCCCTTCTCTGCCGACCATTGGGTGGTGGATGCCATGCAGGGCGTGCGCCTCTGCCAGCAATTACTGGCCGATGGGTGACCGGCAGCCCTTCCGGACCACCGGCCACCAACCACTGACCACTGCTCCCGCTACTCCTGCACCGTTCGTATATAGGCAATAATATCCAGAATCTGCGCGTCCGTCAGCGCGGGGTTGCCACCCTTCGGGGGCATATCCACGCCGGTCGTGTTTTCCGGGTCGCTGATCGGCCGGCCCTGCTTGATAAAGTCCAGTAACTCCTGGTCAGAGTGGGTACGCACGAATTCGCTGGTCTGGAAAGGCTTGCCCAGCCCGTCGATTCCTTCCCCCTCCGGCCCGTGACAGGCAATGCACACCTCATTGTACTTCTCCTCACCGGCAACCGGATCGCCTGCGCTGACCGTTTCCGCTTCGCCGCCCGCGCCCTCTTCCGTTGTGCTTTCGCCACCGCCGCAGGCCACCAGGGCCAGAGCCAACACCAGCAAAATACCTGCATATACAAACTTCTCGAATCTCATCTTTCTCCTCATGTTAATTATTGTTCGGCGCTGGGCGTGAGCATCGTCCCGTCCATCTCGCCTTCGTGGTCATGGTTACTGTGATCATGATTCTCGTGACCGCCGGACATCCCCGACATCCCCATCCCCGCGGGCCTGAGGTCGCCGGCCACTACCTGTTCCTGTAATGCGCTTGCCGTTAAGAGCGTGCCGCCTTCCGCTGCCTGGTAGGCCTCCGCCTCGCTTTCCTCGGTGAAGGCAGCCACTCCCCAACCCATCGGCGTGGTCAGGTCCGGGTTATGCACGAAGGTCGCGCCCTCCGTTTCCAGCCAGCTTTCGCTATGGAAATCGTGGACCCAGAAGGTGCGTACGCTTTCGCCGCTGTCGGCAGCGTAAAGGAACATTTCGCCGATATCGTCAAAGCGCCGGAACTCGCCTTCTTCGGTTACGTAAGCGGCAGCGAAGCGCGGCTCGTTGATAATCATCTGGCATTGTACACATGTGTCTTCGCCGTAGCGAATTTCCGGCGGCCCCTCCGCCTCGTTGCCCCCGCAGGCGGCCAGCACAACGGCCAGCACTATCAGTAAAAACAGGTAACGGTCGATCTTCATTATAGGACTCCCTTTTTCTTAAATAAGTACGTGGTTGTTAGATAAGGCACCAGCACCCAGGCGCTGAGCAATCCGACCAACAGCGGCATCAATTGGCTCCCGTAGGTGCGCACGGCGTAGATCCCGGCCGGGCCCAGCACTTCCAGGTTCTGGCGCAGGCTGTAAACGGCCGCAATCTTGAACAACTGCAGCGGGTTGGCCAGGGCCAGCGCGAAGAGCTGATCCACGTCAAGCTGCAACACCAGCGCCGTTCCCATCAGCCCCAGGTCGCCGAAAAAGACCAGCAGTAGCCAGAGGAAGAGGGCCAGGCCCACGGCCGTGGCGCCGCGTCCCGCCAGCGTGGAGATCAGCAGGCCCACGCTCAGGCTGGCCAGAGCCAGTAGCGACGCCAGCCCCAGCAACGCCAGGTAGATGCCGATTTCGGCGCCGCCCCCATTGGCGGCAATCACGAGAGCCGTCAGGCCGAAACCCAGGGCCAGTGCGGCAATCAGGGCCACGGCCAGGCCGATCGTTTTGCCCAACAGCAGTTCCGCCTGGTTAATCGGCTGCGCCAGCAGGTAGAGCAGCGTCCCCTGCTCTCGCTCGCCCGCCAGCCCCAATGCGCCCAGGGTCAGGCCCATCAGCGGCACGATCAGCAGGATCAGGTTGATCAGGCTGGCGCTGGTGCGGCCGAAGCCTGCCAGCCCGTAGTTGCCGGCACTGCGCAGAGCCAGCCAGGCCAGGGCCATCGAAAGGCCGGCAAAGGCCAGGGCATAGAGCAAGAACCAGCGGTTCCGTTGCGCGTCGCGCAGCTCCTTCTGGGCCAGAATATACACGTTTTGTAGATCCATAGTGTTCCTTTTCCGCTCTAGAAACCGAGTTTTTAGAGTCGAGTTTCAGGACAAGAGGCACGTTGGTAAAAACTCGGTTTCTTCTTCCGGTTTTTCAACCCGTCACTCAACCGTAAAATCCTTCACCTCAATCCCTGCATCGTGCAGCACCTGCAACGCCTCTCCTTTCGCCCCCGGCTGGACCTGCACCCTCACCCCCCGGCCGTTGCGGCTCACCGGCAGCCCGTACTCAGAGAGGGCTGCCAGCGCCGGATCGACGGTGCGCGGCGCCAGCGCCAGATGGAGCGTGGTGGCCCGTCCCAGCTTCTGCTCCAATTCCACCGGCGGCGCCGCCAGGGTCAGGCGCCCGCCCTCCAGCAACAGCACGCGGTCCGCCAGTACTTTTACCTCTTCCAGGCGATGGGAGGAAAAGACCAGCGTCTTCCCCTCCTTGTTTAAATCGTGCAGGAACTCCAGGAATTCGTCCCGCGCGCGAATATCCAGGTTGGACGTCGGCTCATCCAAAACCAGGATGGGTGGGTCCGCCAGCAGGGCCAGGGCCAGCGCCAGCCGTTGCTTCAGCCCGCCCGAAAGGTCGCGCACCGGCTTTTGCACGTGTGGGGCCAGTTCCAGCCGCGCCAGCAGCGGGTTGAAGTCGTAACCGGCACCCACCTTCTTTAGCCGCGCATAAAAGGTCAGCGTCTCGGCGACGGTCAGGTCATCGTGGAAGCTCAACTCCTGGGGCACAAAGCCCACCAGGCGCCGTACCTCCTTCCCTTGCTTCTGCACGTCCATCCCGCCCACCGTGATCGTGCCATCAAAGGGCATCAGGTGCAGCAGGCAGCGCAGGACGGTGGTTTTGCCGGCGCCGTTGGCTCCCCACAAGGCCACTGCCTCGCCCGCCTTCACCGTAAAGGTGACGTGGTCCACGGCCGTCAGCGCGCCGAATTTCTTGGTCAGATCGTTAATCTGGATAATTGGATCGGTCATAGTTCTCTCAGGTGGCCGGCTGGGGCCGGGTAAACGGTAAAGGGTAATGGTGGCGGCGCAGCCAGGGCAGCAGGGCCACGGTCGCCGGTAGTAACAGCAAGGCCAGGGCCCACCCCCACCACGTGCCGCCGTTCCCCGCTGCCGGTAGCGGCGGGACCGCCTCCGGCACCCGCGGGGCCATCAATGGTGCCGTGTCTTCCAATTTTGGTTGCGGTCGCACCACGGGAAAGGCCCGCGCCGCGAAGTCCAGGGCATCTGTGGCCGGGCTGTAAAGGAACAGGCGCAGAGCCGGTTCCCGCTGCATCAGATCCTCAAAGAGACGTTGGGAAACGTAGGCAATGTCACCCCGGCCGTCTCCATCCGCATCAAAACCGGCGTAATTGCTCCAGTAATTGCCCACCCCGTCCACCGTCCAGGCATTGTTGCCGGGACGGCCGCCGCCGGCCAGGGCGACCTGCTCTTCATTGTCCACAAAGCTATTGCTCACAAACTCGTTATGGCGCACGGCCGGGAGCAGTTCCACGCCAATGTCGTTATAGCCGAAGACGTTGCCTTCGAAGAGGCCGATGCTGTCCACTTCGCGCGGCGAGTTATCCAGGTAAGCGCCTACCCGGTTATCCAGGAACAGGTTCTCAATCACCATCGCATCGTCCATGTCTTTGAGACCGACCCCGTACCCGCTGGGGCCACGATTCCCGGCAACCGTGTTGTGTTGCATCGTCATCCGCCGGCTGTACATCAGGAAGGCGCCCACCGAGTTGTTCAGCAGGCGGTTGCCTTCGATCAAGGCGTCGTCACAGTACATGAAGTGCAGCCCGTAACGGCCGTTGCTGACGTCGTTCTCGCGCACCGTCAGCCGCTCCGAATACCACAGCACCACGTCGCGCCCGTGTTCGACCCGGTTGCCCGCAATCGTCACGTCGCGGCTATACCAGACGCGAATGGCATCGCCACGCCGGGGGACTGGCAAATCTTTGCTGTGAATGACGTTATCTTCCACCCGGCCTCCGTGGGCTTCGCGCAGATAGATGCCGAAGAGGGTTTCCTCAAAGCGATTCGCGGCGATAACCACATTTTCCGCCTCGACGACGATACCCGAGTTCTCCTGGTCCAGGGAATCGCCACTGCGACGGATCAGGAAGCCGCGCACGCTGACGTCCGGGGCGGACACAGTGAGCACGGTGCCCCGGTCCTGGCCGTCGATCACCGGCCAGTTGCGCCCGATCAGGGTCAGCGGCCGGTCGATCTTCACCGAACCGGCCAGCGTACCCCCGTCTACCTCGATGGTGTCGCCCGGCGCCGCTGCCGCGATCGCTGCCGGCAGTTGCTCCGCTGTGATGGCGGTGCCGGACCCCTGGGCCCGGGTTTCAGCCGGGCCGGCCAGGAGGCAAAGGGCTGCCAGCAGCAGTGCGCCGGCCAGGAGACGCCAGAGAGAAGCCTTCATCGGGTTTCACCCTTGTCGACCAGCGGTTTATACGCCCGCCGGTGGAAGTAGAGACCGGCGATAATCAGGAAGCCGGCGAGGAAAGCCATGTAGATCCCGATCTGGAAGGAGGCGATGGTCTTGAACTGGCCCACCACCCCTTCACCCCAGATTGGGGGGACAAAGGGGTCGATGGCGCCACTCAGGGGCGCCCGCGGATCCAGGTTCAGCCCGAAATCCCGCATCCAGTAGTACATATCGGCGAGGAAGACATAAGGCATCAGTACGGCCGGTAGTGCCAGCAGCGCCGCCCACTTGGTATGGATGAAGATCGCCCCCAGGAGCAGCATCGCCAGCATCGTAATCGCTGCCACACTCATCGAGCGCTCCAGTTGGGCCGCTTCCTCCAGGGGACGCATGCCGATGTAATGGTTCAGACCGTCAATCTCGTCTACATCTCCCGTCATCCGGTTGACGTAGACCTCTACCTCGAGCCCGCCCGGATACTGGGGGGCCAGCAAGGTCATTTTCCAGTACGGGAAGAACATGGAGATGAGCAGAATAACGGCCGCCAGCCCCAGCAGCAGGGAAGGTACCCGGTAACGCAGGATGTCGCTCTCTTCTACTTCTTCTGGGACCCTTGGGCCGACGAATTTCTTCAAAACACTCATTGTAGTCATCGTTCCGCTAGGTGAAGAGGATGGGCCGGAATAACCCCGGCCCATCCCATTCGCTAATTACTCTGCCGAGGCCTGTTCTGAAGGTTCGACCAACAGATAGCCGGTCATCTCCAGGTGCAGGGCCGAGCAGAACTCAGTGCAATAGTAGGAGAAGACGCCGTCTTCGGTAGCATCGAATTCCATCGTCACACTTTCCCCCGGCTCCAGGCTGACGTTGATGTTGTAAGCGGGAATGGAGAAGCCATGGGTGGCGTCGTAAGCGCGCTCGATGTTCGTGATGTGCCAGGTGACGTGGTCCCCCTGTTGGATTTCCACGTGCTCTGGCGTGAAGTGGCTGCGCACGGCCGTCATCCAGATTTCGACGTTGTTGCCATCCCGCTCGATTCGCTCTTCGCCGGCCGCCACGCCGTTCGGATCGGGTGCCTGGGTGTGGGGATCCCAGCCCACCTCGGGATAGACCTCCCACGGATCCAGCTTGTCCGCCTTGATGATCTGGGCGTAATGGGGTTCGCCGTCGGGAACCGGCATGTCGTAGAGTAGGGGCATATCGGTGCCCGGGTTGGCGATGTCCAGTAACTGGAAGTTTTGCGGCAGCAGGGGGCCGACGTTGGCGAAGCGATCCACCGCCCACTTGTTCAGCGAGACCAGGTAACGGCCGTCTGGGCTGACCGTATCCCCTTCGGCGGCAGCCAGGTGGCCCACGTTGTAGTGCACGTTCGTCTTCTGTACCAGGGACCATTCCGGATCGTCGTTCAGGTCGGCGTAAGGGCCGCCCAGGCTCCAGCGGGCCACGGCGCTGTCCAGGAAGAGGCTGGTATAGGCGTACCCCTGGTTGTCAAACTGGGTGTGCAGCGGGCCCAGCCCGACCTCGATTTGCGCTTCCAGTACGGCGTCAAAGTCGAGAACGGGCACGCCATATTCGTCGGCGATGAAATTCTCATCTTCAATCGCCTGCTGGATCTTCTCGAAGCTGTAGACGGTGGTGTGGGGGTCAAGTTTACCGGAAATGACCAGGTACTCGCCGCCCGGGGTCACGTCCACACCGTGGGGGCTCTTCGGTTCCGGCACGAAGTAGAGCAGGCCCTCGTCAATCGCCGTGTCCAGGGAGATGACGGGGAAATCTTTGACCTCTACCGTGTTGCCGGCTGCCGCCACTTCCACTGCCTTGTCCAGGTTAATCACGTGTAGATAATCCATGTCCCGCTGGGAGGCGCCGGATTCGAAGGGCGGGTTGTCATTTTCGACCCCGCCGGTGGCCAGCTCGGTGTTGAAGGAATTGCAGAAGAGCCAGCCGTCGCTCACCTGTTTGCCCGGGTCACACAGGTCCTGCCAGTAAGGGGGCAATTCCATGGCGAACGATTCCTCCGGCACGATCCGGCCGGAATCCCGGTCAAACTTCCACACCGTGATCATTCCCCGGTATTCCTCTTCGTAATTCTCCAGGGAGCTGTACTCCCACCCCAGAGGAGCCGCGTATTGCCCACCTTCGATCACCCAGTCGGTGTCCGGTGTGGCAAAGCTTCCCCCGTGGTCGTTGATGGCGATCGGATTCTTGACGATTTGCTTCGTTTCAAAGTCGCGCAGGTCGATCACGGCGATGCGCGCGTTGGCCTTATCGTTGATGAAGAGCCATTCGCCATCGTAATCGCCCCCGGTTTCGCTCAGTGCCGGATGGTGAGTGTCGCCCCAGGTGATTTCCTTATCGTTGACGTACCCCGCTTCCAGCAGTTCCATCGTGCTTTGGGCACCATAGCCATATCCTTGCCACGGTTCCGGCGTGAAGACGGCGATTTGCTTGAGGATACGCATCGAGGGAATGCCAACGGCGTACACCTGTCCGGCGTGACCGCCCGAAGCGAACATGATGTATTCATCATGCGTGCCGCTGGGCGTGTACGTTTTCAGGGCAGCGGCCACGTCGTCCGGCGTCAGGCCCCGCGCTTCGGCGATGGCCGAGGCATCGGCCGAAAGCCCGGGCGTGTCGGCCACGTCGCCCCCGTCGCCTTCATCGTCGCGACAGGCAGCGATTAGCAGCACCCCCAGCGCCAACAGAATCAATATAGTCGTTACTTTCTTCATGCGGTTGGAGTTAGTACTGAGTTCCATGCCTCCTCTCCTTACAAAATAATGGACAGTTGTCAGTGGCTAATGCGCAGCGTTTTCTGTCAGAGTTTCCTTTTTGAGAGCTTCCTCTTCAGAGGCCCCTCTCACTCGTGCCGGCCCGCGCTTCCAGGTGATTACCCAGGGTTTCCTGGACGACCGGAACGAACGGCAACGCAGAGCTGCTTGGGGATAACCGGACAATCTTTTGACCACCTACCTCACTCGTGCCTGTTTTCCACGCGTGCCGTCATGTCGCGGCTTTCATGAAAACACCCGTAGATTCTTTCAGGCAGTGAGCGTGACGGGTGGATAAGTAGATTCGCCTGCGCGAATTGTCTCTAGTGTACTCTGGAGAAAGTTGAGGTCTTTGCGCTACTGCAAAGAGCGGGGAAAATCGTTGGCAGAATTGATCCTGTTGTATAATGGCTCACCGGCCTCCATCACAAATATCCAGAACAGGTGTGAAGATGAAGCGCAGAAACCATCCATCGCTCGGGTTGTTGTCCATCCTCATTTTGCTTCTGCTGGTTGCAGCCTGCAGGGAACGGTCGCCTATGCCTCCTCCGGCAACGGCCGTGAGCCAGGGAAGCACCGCCACCCGGCCGGCCCCGGCAACCCGTACTCCGGCGTCCTCTGCGACCGCCACCTCTTCCCCGACACCCTCGTTGACCCCGCCCCCTTC
>Ga0207752_1000280_pt1 | contig 24378 bp, 17 predicted proteins | sample Pon2CUnioCityCA_6_FD_187272 | JGI IMG/M metagenome (GOLD analysis project Ga0207752, IMG submission 187272) | Marine sediment microbial community from Union City, CA, USA - Pond 2C Sediment 2 (SPAdes) | ecosystem: Environmental > Aquatic > Marine > Intertidal zone > Salt pond sediment ...
ATGGAGGACCTCTGGGCCTTCAACGAGGAAGTTTTGGCCAGGGCGATTTTTGACTCGAAAATACCTGTCATAAGTGCCATCGGTCATGAGGTTGACACTACAATCGCAGACCTCCTTGCCGACGCAAGGGCATCGACACCTACAAAAGCGGGCGTAGTGGCAGTCCCGGATATACAGGAAATATTAGCTCAACTCACAGCCACAGAACAAAGACTGAGAAGCCAGGCTCAGTCGATGCTGAAAATTGCCGAGCATCAATTGGAAGTCATTCTCGCTAACGCCCTATTTAGAAATCCGCTCGTGCTGGTCCAGAACAGCCGGCAGCAATTGGATGAGCTTACGGCAGAATTACAGGAAGTCGCAAAAGCGGTCCTGACCGAAGCACACAGGGAATTGTCCGTTGCCTATGAACAGATTACAAGGATTGAGCCGCATCGGCTCATGGGAAACAAAACAATCGAATTAAACAACTGGGAAAACCGGGCGAATGTGGGGATTCTCACCGCCGTTAACAACTGCCGAATGCAGCTTACAGCACAGGCGAACCGGTTGACCGCCCTAAATCCAAAATCCGTTCTACAGCGAGGCTACAGTATAACCAAAAAGAAAAAGACGGGCATAGTTGTTAAAACCATGGAAGACGTCCGCATCGGAGATTGCCTGATTACCGAGCTGGCGAGCGAAAATTTCATTGAAAGTCAGGTATCAAAGAAGTAAAAAGGTACAAGTTAAAGTTGATAATATGGCACACAAAAAACAAAAAAATAAAACCGTCCAATTGAGCTTCGAAGAGGCAATCAAAGAACTGACAAATATTGTCGGCAAAATAGAGCAGGGCCAGATCCCTCTGCAGGATAGCCTCGATCAGTACGAAAAAGGGATGGCCCTGATTAAGCACTGCCGGACAATACTGCAAAAGGCCGAAGAACGGATCGAGAAAATAACCAAAGAGAAAGAACAAGATTCTCAAGACGACGGCAAAGACGAAAAAGACCCGGACGAGCTTTTTAAATAGAATGCTGTTCCTGCTTCCACAGGAATGAAGTTACAACATAAATGCGAAATGCGAGCGTGGCGGAATTGGCAGACGCGCAAGGTTTAGGTCCTTGTGTCCTTAGGGACGTGGAGGTTCGACTCCTCTCGCTCGCATTTTACCATTAGACATAATGGAGTGAATGTGTAATGAAACACAAGAGAACCGGAGCCGTTCTTTGCATATCGGCTATTTTTCTATGCGTTTCCTGCAGCACGACTTCTCACAAAGAGAAATCCGAACCGAACTGCGAGCCTGTTACGGCGATATTGGGGGCGTTCGATAGAGAGGTCACTTTGCTCGAAGACCGGCTGACCGAACAGCAAGAGCATCAAATCGAAGGAATCAGGTTTGTAACGGGCAGGATGCACGACAAAAACGTCGTCGTTGTATGGACAGGTGTCGGCAAGGTCAACGCCGCGATGACGACAACGCTGCTCATAGAGCATTTCAAGCCCGGGCATATCATCTTCACGGGCATCGCCGGGGCGGTAAATCCTCAGCTCCGACCGGGTGATATAGTGATAGCTCAAAAGACCGCCCATCACGATATGGGGACCCTATGGCCGGAGGGCCTTTTCGCCGGAAGCGTCAAAAATCCGCTCGACGGCATGGAGAATCCCGTCTTCTTCCAGGCTGACGAGAAGCTCGTGACATGCGCTCTGAGAGCCGCCGAGCGAATTGACATGCAGCGTGTTGAAACAGTTACAGGCGACAGAAATCCGAAAATCATAAAGGGCGTGATCGTCACGGGTGATTCGTTTATCGCCTCGACTGAAAAGTGTGCCGAACTGCGCAAAAAGCTCGAAGCCGATGCAGTCGAGATGGAAGGCACCGCCGTCGCACAAATTTGCTATCAGCGCCGAATTGGTCATCTTGTAATACGGAGCATCAGCGACAGCGCCGACGAGGGAGCCCTCACGGACAAGCAGATGTTCTATATATTGGCGGCGAAAAACTCTTCCGATCTCGTCGCCGAAATGATCGGGCTTCTGGGCTCAGAGCTTTCTATGGAAAAAGGCATCGGAAATAAAAAGTCAGGGGGTTAAATGTTAAGGGAATATTTCAAATTTCAGGAGAAGAAGACCAGTATAAGAATTGAGCTTGTGGCCGGCTTTACAACATTCCTGACCATGGCTTATATCATCGCCGTCAATCCGGCAATTCTCGGTGCGGCGGGCATGGACAAAGAGGCACTTATCGCCGTAACGTGCATCATGAGCGGCGCAGCCAGCCTGGCCGTAGGGCTGATTGCAAACGCACCGATAGCGATGGCCCCGGGTCTGGGACTCAACTCCATCTTCGCCTATCTTGTCATCTCGGAGAAAATGGATTGGCCGACCGCGCTGGGCGTGGTATTTATCGCCGGATTATTTTTCCTGATATTAACCGGCCTTGGCCTTAGACGCCGGATAGTCGAAGCAATTCCTACGTCACTTATCTCTGCAATCGGAGTCGGTATCGGATTATTCATTACATTCATCGGCTTACAGGATATGGGGTTGATCGTCGACAATAAAGCCACGCTGGTCGGAGCAGGCCCACTGAATCCAAATGTTCTGATCGGCATCCTCGGTTTACTCGTAATGGTCTACCTGGAAATCAAAAAGATTCCGGGCTCCCTTCTGGTCGGTATCGTCGTCGCTACAATCGCAGCTCTTATCTTCAGGCGAATCGAACTGCCCGGGCAATACGTATCTTCAAGTCTCGATATTAGTCCCATCGCCTTTAAACTCAATATCATCGGTGCTTTGAAGTGGGGCTTTTTCGGAAGTATTTTCACGTTCATGTTCATCGATATGTTCGACAGCATAGGCACGCTTGTAGCCTGCTGTCATAAGGCAAAAATGTCCGATGAGCAGGGACGGATCAAAGGCCTTGACAAGCTGCTGGGGATCGACGCCGTAGCTACAATGTTTAGTGCGGTTTTGGGAACCTCGCCAACCACAGCGTACGCAGAATCCGCGGCGGGAATCGAGCAGGGCGGACGAACAGGTTTTACATCTCTGGTCGCAGGTATTTTGTTCCTGCTGGCACTGCTCTTTGTGCCCATCGTGGAAGTGGTGCCGAAATACGCCACGGCACCGGCGCTGATTATGGTCGGCCTGTTCATGGCCAGGGAAGTCAAACGCATCGACTTCGCGAACATGGAAGAGGCCTTCCCCTCGTTTATTATAATGGTGATGATAGCATTGAGTTACAGCATCAGCACGGGACTGGCCTTTGGTTTTGTCTCGTTCACCCTGATAAAAACAGTGTTGGGAAAAGCAAGAGACATAAAAGCCGCCATGTGGGTCATTGCCATCCTGTCCATTTTGTTTTTGACTCTCGATCAAATCCCCGATATTATCGAGTACGTAAGGTCTCTGGCATAGTTTTATAGTGATTGTACAAAAGAAACGCATAGTCGATAGTTACGATTCAGAATTATGAAGCGTATCATAGGAAATTTTCTTATTGTATTCAGCATCATCTGTGCGGCGGCAACTGTCCTCTGGTTCGTATCAGGACTCGCGGACATGCCGGAGAATCCAGGCGAAGATGACCGCACCATGTTTTCCGCCATGTTAGTATTTTTCGTTGTACTGCTGGCGCTGGATTGCGCGATGTTCCTTTGCGGCCGATACTTGCGGCGTCGTTATCCCGCCGGAGTAACAGAGCAGACCAAGATACCCCCTGGAAAGCTCTTATTGCCATTGGCCGCTTCTCTGGGATGCAGTATTGCGATAACAATTCTGATCTTTCTGGTCAGAAAATTTGAAATAAAAGCATTGGCCTTTTTAATCAGCCAGCCCTGGGTGCTCGCCCAGCTCATCATTGGCGGCTTTATGGGGATAAAGCTCGGTGGTAGTGCTATGAAAAATGTGATAATGATAGCTGCCAATTTGCTGTACTATCTGGCCTTGTTCTATCCCTTGTTCCGCATAGTGACAATGGACCGGGCTGTAGAAGTAACTCGCTACAAACAAATGAAAACGCTTCTGGCAATTTTCGTCGGCGTGCATATCCTGATGGGATTCGTCATGGCCATGCTGGTCAGAGCATAGCTGTCAGGCGTATTAAAGAAATCTTTCTCATATCTCATCAGAAGTAAGCCCAGTGTAAGAGAAAAGTGAAAATTTCAGATAAATCCGTCTCTAAAAGCAGTTTGGTTTATATTACATTAACTTCTCATAGAACGTAGTCGAAGAATACCAGCTCATATCTTGAATTTTGCGTCTTGGTACCGGATATCGATGCTCGATTATCGATGTGTTTTCCATGATTGCCCGTTATCCTGATCGCCTGCCCCCTGTTATCCCGGTCTGCCGGTTCCCTATATTTCGTTCCCCTCATCTCGCCAAAGCAAGCCGGGAAGCAGAAAATTTACCGCACCTCTTCAATTACTCATACGCACTTTTTTACCTAAATCCGGTTTTTTAGGACGTTAGGCGGATGTGTGTATCACATTCAGCAAATTTTGACGACTATTCTTTTATGTCGCACTCTCCGAAAGACGATAAAGCTATAGGCTTCGAAGCTGTAAAACAGGCGAGACTCGCACCGAATCCAGGCAATTTCATAAAGGATATAAGTGATATGCTGGAATTTTTCGGGAATCATGCACGCCCGATTGGCGTGGATATGGGGGATGACGCCCTGACGCTGGTTCAGATGGCGGGCGACAAAGACGCCGTCCGTCTGCTCGCAGCCGACAGTATTGAATACCCGTCGGACATTAAACCCGGCAGCACCTCATGGCAAAGATGGGTCATCAAAGCCACGGCCCAATCGGTCGCACACGGACAGTTCCGGGGCAAAAAGGCGATAGCCGCGCTGCCTTCCGGCGATCTTTTCATCGACACCATCCAGATGCCCAAAGCACCCGAAGGCGAATTGCAGAATGCCATACTTAACCATTTGAAGCCCAAGCTCCGGATTGCCCCGGAAGATGTGCTGATGGAACACGTCAAGGCCGACAGCGAGAACATCCTCGTTATGGCGACCGACAAAACAAAGCTCTACAGGCACCTGGCGATATACGAGAAGGCTCACCTGAAGGTAGCTGCCATCTCCGTCTGGCCGATGGCAGTCTTGAGGGCATATACCCATCTCTGGACAAGGCAAATGGGGCAGGATGACAACCCTGTTATGCTGCTCGACATCAGAAAGAGCTGTACAAATATAGTCATCTGCGACAATATGAATCTGTACTTCGCCCACTCGGCCCCGGTGGGAGCCAAGGATCTCGACATTGACAGGATGGTCGATCTGCTCGACTCCGAGATGGACATGTGCCGCGTCAGGTTCAGCTCGACCTACAATAGACCTAAGGTCAATCAAATCATTTTCGTATCCGGCCACGCCGTGGATAAGGACCTCTACACAAAAATCGCAAAACGAGCGCAGATGGCGGCGCAGATCGGAGACTGTCTCGAAGCGGTAGGAGCTGCCCGCCCCGCCCAGACAAACTCCGAAGACCATACCCGGCACGCGAACTGGATCACCGCCATGGGGCTCAGCCTGTCATAAAACAACCCAACCTGCAGACATACCCCCCCAGAAAAGGGGATAGTCCCGAATAGCATGAAGATAAGCGTTAACATTTTATAATACAAAGACTTGAAAAAAAGCCTCCTATGTTTTAAGTGGACTGTAGTAACCAAACATTCACTTAAAACGAAAGGAGGCTACAAATGGCCAGGATTGCACATTTCAGAAAAATTCTCAAGGATGATTTTTTCAAAAGGATCAAGTTCTTTGCCGAGTTCCTCTCGGCGAGGGATATTCTGGATGCGGCTGCCGTGGAGAACTACCACTGGCGAGAGCGCATCTGGACGCCCATTCAAACCCTCTGGGCTTTTCTCATCCAGGTCCTGGACCCCGACTGTCCCTGCCGAGAGGCGGTGGCTCAAATCTTAGCTGAACAAGCCGCCTGCGGACAACAGGTAACGGCCTCGCCGGACCCCAGTGCCTATTGTCAAGGACGACAACGATTACCGCTATCATTGTTCGATGCTATTCGGGACAGCCACCTATTTTTTTTTGACATGGGTTTGTTCTTGTGATAATCTGGCTTTCATACCGAGGTTAGCCAGGACAATAGCCGTTGGATTCGCCCATCATATCACGCAGCGCGGGAACAACCGCTACGATGTGTTCTTTGTAGATGATGATCGCCGGGTTTATCTGGAGCTTTTGAAAGAGCAGGCGGACACAATACTCGCTGGAACTGGGCGGCTATTGCCTGATGAGCAATCATATCCATATCGTCGCTATCCCGCACGAGCAGGATTCGCCGGCCAGGGCCGTCGGCAGAACGCACTTTTGCTACACGCAGTATATCAACTGCTTTCACGGCCGCAGCGGCCACCTTTGGCAGGGACGTTTCTATTCATGCGATCCGGATGAGCGGCACTTCCGGCTGGCGATGAAATATATCGAGCTCAATCCCGTTCGGGCGAAGCTCTGCCGGAAGGTCGTGGCGTAAACTGCCAAACGCAAAAAGATAGGCCTGGCTCCCTAATGTTTTTTGTTTTGCTTTTTACTTCTGCTTTGTTATCAAAGCCGCCCAATAGCCTTGGGATGGGCAATGCAGCTTTAGTTTGCTCTCGCTTTTAATTTGCCGGGCGCTCGTCCATTGATTTTTCATTATGTCCAGCCAACGGACTGAGGCCGGTTTCTTTAATGAGGCTATGTCCAGTGTGACCTCTCCGCCGTTGGGGAAATATACGGCGTATTCTTTGCCGGGATTAGCTATGCAATAGGCTTCGTTGGGCTGCCTGTCCGAAAGCAAATCGTTATGAGGCTTGCATGTGAAGAGGTTCATTTTATCGGTAATCATTCGCATACTGCGGATATTCGCCTGGGCTTTGTCGCCAAGACCCAGTCCTGAATCGGGGCGGTGGAATCGTGCCGATGCCAGGCCGCCGAAGATGTTGCGCCAGAAGCGCTCCATGCCGTCCCTGTCGTTGCCGAACCTGCCTGTGTCGGCTCCGTAAATTTTGACGTTGTTAAGCGGGCGAATGTTATCAGCTATCCGTGCCCGCTGGCGCTGGGCGTTGTCCCAGTGCTGTTGTTTCTTTTGATGGTTGTTCTGCGAAATATCCACGAACGAATATGTCTCCGGATGGTCGAATGTCGCGCTGTGCATCTTATGCGCCAGGTCCCAGGGGTCCCACATTTCGGTCGTTTGAACGCTCAGGCCGGCAGTTTTTGCCTTTGCCTTGATGTGCTCGGACCAGTACTTACCCCATTCGGCAGTAACTGATGTTTCGTTGTCCATGCAGTAGAGGACGTTACCGAACTTCAGCGAGTACGAGAGCAGCTTATCTACGAAACGCCGCTGATATTTGAGCACGATTTTTTGATTTCTTTCGGCGGGCACGGACCAGAAGAAATTATTATCGGTGCGGGTCGGGTGAGTGTTGACCTTTACCGGCAGAGCTGTCTGCCCGGCGGTGTAATTGACGTTGTTCTTTGGATTGAACGGATTTACGTCCCAGTTGTCGCGATAGTAGTCGAAGGTGGCCCAGACTTCGATTTGCACGATAATGTCCCGCTCTTGCGTTAAACGCAGGAATCTCTCGAACCTTTCCCAGTATTCATCGTTCCACTTTTCCAGGTCGTACTTGTCGTTTACCTTGCTGAACGGCCAGGCATTGCCCTGATCCCGGCTGGACATCGTGTTGCGCACGTAATTGCCGCCCACGGACTTAAGAAGGTCGAGATGCTCTTTCAGATTAGGAATTTGGAAGAGATTGTCGTCCTTAGTGCCGCCGAGCAGCAAGACAGGCTTGCCGTCATATTGCCAATAAGCCGGGTTTGGTTTGTAAATCTCTATCCTTTTCGTCGAAGCGGCTGTCGCCGTAACCGAAACGGATGTCAGTACGGCGGCGAATACGATCAGCGAGCATTTCTTAGTTATTGTCGATTGTCTCATAATAAACTTCCCCAGTGTACTATAGTTATGATTGTTACGTTTTCTGTTTTGTTGATTATAGGTCCATAGCAGGCGGCCGTCAATCGTTGTTGTGTGGGATCGACACAATACAATTCGCTTGACTTTGTGACCTTGATTTGATAAAATGCTTCTAAGGATAGTATGGGTACTTGAAAGGGTGAGGGATGAATCCGTGGTTTGAGACTTCAGGTGTTATCCTTATCGCTATATTCGGGATTTTCGCGGGCAGAATTTTTTCAGGCTTTCGAAAACCCTATTGGATATTGGGCTATATTCTACCTGCCGTGCTTATTGCTATGCTTGCTCTGGTAAGGTTCAATGGCGTTTTCTATTTTGTCGCGCCCTTCTCATGGATTGTGGCCGGTCGGGTCAGATTCGTGGTTTTGTCCCTGGCGGTTTCAATGGGTCTAACCGTTCCGTTATCGCGACTGCCTCACAAATTTGAGAAGCTCATCGTCTGTATCATGATGGCTATGTTTGTCTTTTGGTTTTCGGTATTGCCTTTTCTCGTGCCGGCATTGATTAAAGACAGCCTTTCAAATCTTCAGACTCAGTATGATTCGAACGGCATCTGCCTTCAGACTACGTATTATACCTGCGGCCCTGCGGCGGCGGTAACGGCCCTTGGAAAGTTGGGTTTAGCCGCCGAAGAGGGCGAAATAGCCGTACTTTCGTATTCAAATCCGGTTATAGGAACACTTCCGGCCTGTCTTTCCTCGGCTCTTCAAGATCGTTACGGCAATGAGGGCCTGAGCTGCCGGTACCGTCGCTTCGACTCGATCGATCAACTCAGAAAAGCGGGCATTACATTAGCTGTCGTACGGAATGCGTTCCTCCTTGACCACTGCATTGCCGTCCTGAAGGTCTCGGATGATGTGATTACCGTCGCCGATCCGGTTATGGGCGAGAGGTTGATACCGTATAAGCAATTCGAGAAAATCTGGCGATTTTCCGGCATAGTCCTGCAGCGGGATGCTGTGCATAGCATCTAACTTCAATATGAACTTTTGCAAAATTGAAGTTAGGCATACTTTTGGAAAGAAAAAATCTTTTCCTTTGATTTTTTCTTTCTAAAAAAGCGATGTGTAACATTCGATAAGACAATAGGTTATGCTACAGTACCTAATTATTTTCAGAAAATCGAGAAGCTGATTTTCTGAAATAATATATGCCTAACTGCAATTTTGCAAAAATCTTTTTCAATTTTGCAAAAGTTCACATCTAAGTCAAAACCCGCCAAATTTCCAGTTTTTTTCACGAGCTGTGACATACGGTTGTCACTCCAGGAGTATTAATCTCAATAAATCACCACAAAATGTTCGATATATCCAGCATATGGGGGGATGTTATTACCCGGAGGTAAAGGGCGTTTGTTTTTCAACGCTCTTTATCGAAGATAAGGGAGCATCCGTGTTCCGATGGGATTGGAAGGACGTGGCGGGGCAGATTTTAATGCCCCGTCACCTTCCTAAGCAGCATCAGCGGCTTTTAAGGACGACGAAAACTGCGAATTCGCTTTTCACAGTCACGTCGATTGCACCTTTCTCGCAAGTGCCTTGTATTATGGGACTGCCGGAAAGATCTCGGGGGTTCATCAGGTGAAAGGTCTGCCCGCTTTTGAAAAAGTCCCCGGTTTCGACTCGGACTTTTTCCGCCGACTCCCAGTTATAAATTGCCAGATGCGCGCGATTTTTGTCGTATCGATTCGGCAGGAAAATCGTCATGGTTTCTGCCGGGCGCGTTTGTCCTTTTTTTATGACTAAATTACCTTCCTGAACGGCATTTTGGTACCGGTCAATGCTCAGCTCGCCATTGACTATTATGTTATCGCGCAGCTCGCAGTTTTCGTTGTACGGTGCATTGTATCCGATCCTCATGCTGATATTATGCAGGTAGTTTCGGAATACCCTGATATTCCGGCTCGGCCTTCCGCCGCCGATCAGGAACGGCCCTATGTCGTAGCAGATGTTTTCTTCGACGAGATAGTTATTCACGTAAGCGCGTTCTGAGCCGTAGGCATGCATGGTATAAGTGCCGCCGTAGCGGCAGCTCATTATGCAGTTGGAGATTACTTTGACGCCTTCGTCGTTCTGTGTATAGATACAATGCCCGTGGCCGCGGTCGGTGCCGAGCCAGCCGTTGTTGTAGATAATGCACCCGTATATCTCCGGATTGATTTCGCCTTTCCAGCAGCTTATGCCCTGGTTGCAATTATAGATGAGCAGGTTGATATATTTACAGTTTTTTCCGCCGTGCATGTGAAGCCCGCCCCAGGGCCGTTTCAGGTCTTCGGGATGCGAGCCGGGACTGACTGGCTTTTCCGGCACAGGTTCAGAAACGAATATTTCCAGGTCGCGAATCCATACGTTTGCGGAAGGACTTTGTATGGAAAGCCCCCCGTCTATTTTGGCTCGCTTGCCGCCGAGGGCCCGGACATGAATCGGATTATCCTCGGTTCCCGCCAGGCGGACTTCGAAAAGCTCTGCGGGGCGGCGTTTATAGGTCCCTTCAAGCAGGTAAATCGTGTCCCCGGCGGCAATCTGATGCCCGCCATCTAATGCCGAGGCGATATCCCAGGGCGCTTCTTTTGTGCCGGGATTTGCGGCTTTACCATCGGGCCCCGCGTACCACTCGGCAGCAGCACTCATTTGCGCCGCCGTCAATAAAGACAATATGGGTAAAACAATGCCGTATTTCATAATCGAAATTCCTAATAGGCTCCGGCGATTATTATTTTTGCAGTTGATCCATATTTTTTACGTAAGTCCTTATTCGAGTCGCTTTCGGTAAAGGCGGGTTTGGAGGGACTTTTGCCATGCGGTCCAGTTTGTATCGCCGAGTTCATTGTCAATCGCTGATGTCACCTGGTTTATCTTCGCGTCCAGATCGTCGATATAACAGACCATAAAGGCCTCGGCCGTCGCCGGCAGCTTGGGAGAGCCGAATTCGTATGATCCGTGATGCGCGAGGATAATATGTCCCAGGGCGTCCAATACCGCCTGATCGATTTGCGTACCGCCGGACCTCAAGGAATCGGCCTTTTGATTAATCATAAGAAGGCTCTTGGATATATGTCCGATTAACTGGCCCGAGTCGGTGTACGAAAAGGCCATATCGTATGCAAGCTCATCGGTTTTACCGATGTCGTGGAGAAAAATCCCGGCCAAAACCAGATCGGTCTGCACATCCGGATACAACGGCAATATCGCAACGGCCGCTCGCAGCATGTTATGGGTATGCTCCAAAAGCCCGCCGATATAGTCATGGTGCATTTTCATCGCCGCCGGCGCGTTGCAGAATTTCTCCATCAACTCGGTATCCGCCAAAAACTCGACGACCAGCGCCTTCAACCGCGAGTTTTCTATACTGCCGACAATCGCTTTGACCTCTTCGAACATCTGCTTCGTATCTTTTTTTGTTCTCGGGAGAAAATCTTCAATGTTAACCGTGCCCGGATCGATTACGGCGACGTTATTTATGATAATTTGCAGATTGTTCTGATACAGCTCGCTTCGGCCCTTTATGTGTACGAAGCCGGGTTTCGGCAGTGATTTGTAAGTCGCTTCGGTCGCCTGCCACATCCGTCCGTTCAATTGTCCCGTTCGGTCGGTAAGGAACATCGCTATATACAAATCGCCCCGCGTTGTGCTTCGCAGAATCGGATCTTTGACTATGTAAATATCGTCTATTTTCTGTCCCGGCTCGATTTGATTGATGAATTTATGCGTCATTGCAATCTCCGTTAATTGATTGATTAGTTCCTCGCTGCATACGTTTCGCGATTATATAGAAAGGATCCTGGTTCTCAAACAAATTCATTTCGATGATTGTCTTTCGGGTTCTTTGAGGTGCCTGTCGAAGAATTCCAGTACCATCCTGTCAACCTCCGGGTCCCGAAAGCCGTGTCCGCCGCCTTTAACGGTATGAAACTTCACGTTTACGCCGGTCTTTTTCAAAGCGGCGTTGAGAAGGACGCTTTGGTTATGGGGGACAAGCATGTCTTTGTCCCCGTGACAGATTAGAAAAGGTGGGTCCTCTTTGCTGACATACGTAATGGGATTGGCACTTTTGCAGGCTTCCTTGTTTTCCTGAACCGGTCCTCCGACAAGTAGTGACTCCGGTGAATCGGGGGCATCATGGTCCATTGTGCTCTCGAAATCGCTCATTTTCGTCAGGTCGGTGGGGCCGAAGTAGTCACATACCGCCTGGACCCGGCTGGAAACGTGCAGGTTCGGCCCTTTGTCGAATTGCTTTATATCTCCGGTCGTCCCGAGCATGGCCACTAAATGACCGCCGGCGGATGAACCCCATACTCCGATTCGATCCGGATCTATGTTGTATTTATCTGCATTGGCGCGGAGAAATCGGATTGCGGCCTTGCAGTCTTCGATCTGTGCCGGGAAGATTGCATGCCGGCTGAGTCGATAGTTGATGCTCACCGCGGCGTAGCCTTGTCTTAGGAATCGTGCGGAGCGGCAGTTTCTCTTGCTCCCGGCTCGCCACGCGCCGCCGTGCACCCAGACAATCAGCGGCATATTTTCGCCGCCCTCGCTTTGTTCGGGCAGATAAAGATCGAGTTTCTGCCGTTCGTGGCCGTCAGGAACATAAGCGAGGTCGCGGAGGATGCGAGTTCCCTCAGGCACGTTTGGACCTCTTGCCCTGCGTTTTGAGCTCTCGTTTGCTTGGGCGGTTGTTGGAATTAAGCCGGCCGAAATAAGAGCGGCCGTTAAAAATATAATCAAATTTATCTTCATAATTGCTGAGTCCTCCCAGCTATATTTCGCTATTTACTCGATTACTCACTGGCTCAAACTGACCGTTTTTGAGTCGAATACTACAGCAAATTGTCCAATGGCAATAACATAACACAATCTGTCATTCCCGCGAAAGCGGGAATCCACTAAAGCCGTTACATTTATGGATCCCTGCTTTCGCAGGGATGACGGCGCGAATCGGTCAGTTTGAGTAACTGATAATTCACTCAACGGCAATGATATCGCCCAACGAGCCTTTTTGCAAGCTCCGTTATAATTTCCACATTTTGCAAAAGCCTTTTTCAATTGATAGTATGGAGAGCAGAGTATATCATTTTCAGTAAGTGTCGTTTCTAAAATTAAATGTCACATTTTGTCATTCCCGCGAAAGCGGGAATCCATTGCTCTGTTTGCGGATTCCGGCTTAAGGCCGGAATGACAGAATTACAAAAGCTATAATAATTTAACCTAAATGGCATTAGAGCTTAGTACTTAACAAACTATATTGTATTTTAAGAGGAGACAACCATGATGCCCAAGGGGTGTTTTATCAACGTTCATGGAAGAATAGGAAAAAAGTACGCGGAGCAATTTTTCATTCTTGCACTTATAACCTGTACTCTTGCCTGCGACAGGGCGGCTGCGAAGTTTGTGCCTTTTGTGATTCCCGCCAGGCCCGACGCTAACTCGCCGATTGCTGTAACATCTTACGAGCCGATTCTAATCGATAGTGACCGCCTGCTGGCGGATAATGGCCATTTCTATCGTGGATCAAAGCGCGTTCGCCTCTGGGGCGTGAATTTATCTTTTGGAGCGAATCTGCCAACTCATGAGGACGCCCCTTTTATCGCCGCCCGCATGGCTGCGGCCGGAGTCAATAGCGTCCGGTGTCATCACCTGGATACCTCCCGATGGCCGCGAGGTATCTGGAACTCCGCCGACGGCAAAAACATCGATCCCGAGGCGCTCGACAGGCTGGACTTTTTTATAAATCAGCTCGCCCTTCACGGCATCTGCGTGAATCTCAACCTGCACGTCGGCCGGGAACACAGCGAGTACATCGGACTGCCCGATACGAACCGTGGATATGACAAGATTACCAATATTTTCACGCCGGAGCTTATCGATGCCCAGAAGGACTATGCCCGCCAAATGCTGAGCCATGTTAATCCGTATCGCGGCGTCCGTTACGCCAACGACCCGGCGGTGGCGATTGTCGAGATAACCAACGAGAACAGTTTCTTCATGTGGTCCAGCGATGAGACGCTGCGGACGCTGCCGCCGTATTATGCGGATATTCTGCAGGAGCAATTTAACGCCTGGCTCGCAATTCGTTATGGCTCGAACGAGAAGCTGCGCGATGCCTGGGCCGAAGGTGCCCAGCAACTCGGTGGAGACCTTCTTAGCAACGGCGATTTGCAGATGGACGGGCCGGCGGGATCTGTTCCGAATGACTGGCGCCTGGAGCAGCATGAGGGTTGCCAGGCTTCGCTTTCCCGGCGTCAATATCGCTCGAAAGATACGCTGTTTATCGAGATCGCAGAGGGCGACGATACGCAGTGGCACTTGCAGTTAAACCAGGGCGGGATCTCCATCGCAGCGGGGCAGTATTACACGGTGATTTTTGAGGCCGCCGCCGACCGCCCGAGGCAGTTGGGCTGCAATGTCGGCCAGGCCGCAGGCCCGTGGGGAAATCTCGGACTGTCCAGGCAGGCGGAATTAACGAATCAATGGCAGACGTTCAGCTTCGGTTTTGTTGCCGGGGCGGATGAAAATAATACGCGCATTAACTTTGCTTTCGGTGGAAGCGCCGCCCCGGTATATCTTGCGAATGTCCAGTTCCGTCCGGGCGGCAGAATGGGCCTGGCTGAAGGTGAAAACGTTGATGCCGGAAGCGTCACACTTTTTGCTGACAACGAAAGCCCTCAGCGAACGACCGACAGGATGCTTTTTCTCGCCGGGGCGGAAAAGAGTTATTTTGACGGCATGCGTGAATTTATCAAAAGCGATCTCGGCTCCGGGGCACTTGTCACCGGTACGATTGTCTTCGGGCCACTGGGGCTTTATACTCAGAGCGACATGGACTTCATCGATACTCATGCGTACTGGCAGCATCCGCGTTTTCCAGGCCGGCCCTGGGACGCCGGCAACTGGCTTATCAACCAGAAACCAATGACGGATTATCCCGACGAGGCTACTGTTTTCAGTCTGGCTGCGAGGCGTCTGGCTAACAAACCTTTCACGCTGAGCGAGTACAATCATCCCGCCCCCCTTGACTCGCAGGCCGAGTGCGTTCCGATGATCGCTTCCTTCGCCGCCGCCCAGGATTGGGACGGGTTATGGCTTTACACGTATAGTCACAGCTCAGACGAATGGTATCGTGAGCACTTGAACAGCTATTTCGATATCGACACGAATCCCGCCAAGTGGGGTTTCATGCGGGCAGGATCTGCTATATTTCGCGAGGGCGGCATTCAGCCGTTGAGGGGAATTTCGCTGGTACCGTTAACCGGATCCGATGAGATTCTGGCGTCTCTGGTGGATCTGCATCTAAGGCATAATCGTGACATGTTCGACGTTCTGGCCGAGCGTGCTCGGATTACCCGCTACGAAATGCTCAAAACGCAATTCGTTTCGGCTTTTGCCGGCCGGAGTGCTTCGAAGGACGCCGATGGTTCGGATCCCGTATTGGACTGGTTTGTCGAACATGGTCGCGGATTCTACGCTGCGTGGGGATCGTCCGCCTGGGCCTTTGCCGGCCACGCAAACCGGTTTGAAGCGTCGACAGAAGGGCGGATCGCCGTGACGTCACCGAGTTTTGTGGCAATGACGATTACTGCTCTGGACGATGCGGCCGTAAATGAGAGCCGAAAGATTCTGGTTATCGCCTGCGGCCGATGCGAAAATACCGGCATGATATTCTCCGATGACCGCCAAACGGTCGGCAGGAACTGGGGTGAGTCACCCGTTCAGATAGAGGCTGTCGAAGCGGTCCTGATTCTGCCGGAAGGCCGCTGGAAATGCCGGGCCCTCGGAGCCGATGGTATGCCGAGCGGAAATGTGCCGGCTTCGGATAGGTCTGGAAAGGGTCTGCTGCGACTTTCGCCGCAGTACAGAACCATGTGGTATCTTTTGACACGGTAGGTGATAACGGATATTCATACGACGAAAGGTGTTTATGATGAAGAATTCGATAAGCTGGATTGCGCTGCTGATTTTATTAACGACCGCAGCAGCATTTGCCGGCAATGAGGACAAGTATCTTTCTGCCGTGCAGACGTTTGCGGATAATGTCCTTAAGTATGGCAAAGACACGTATGGATCCAAACATACGCCCTTGTTCGTTGATGGGCTGAACATCCATACCCACGAGCCGGTGAAATGGAAGAGGGACGGCAAGGTATGGATTCTGTCCAATCTGGCGAGCCAGCAGAACCTGTTCCGTGTGTTGGATGGATTGACGTCTCTTACGAATGATGCGAAGTATCGCCGGGCTGCCGTGGAGGCTGTTGAGTATGCGTTCGCCAATTTGCGGAGTCCTAATGGATTGCTGCACTGGGGCGGACACATCGCTTACGACGCCCGGGCCGATGCGCTCTGCATGGAGCAATACTCGCACGAGTTAAAATGCCATTATCCATACTACGAGCTGATGTGGCAGGTCAATCCACAAGCAACCAGGCAATTTTTGGAGACGTTCTGGGCGGCCCATATTCTGAATTGGTCGAACCTGGAGATGAACCGGCATGGTAGTCCGAAGAAGCAATTCGGCAATCCGTGGGCCAATGAATATGAAGGCGGGCCGGTCTTCTTCTGGGGCAAAGGTTTGTCATTCCTGAATACCGGCAGCGACTTATTCTATGCAGGAGCGATGCTGTCAGAACTGTCCGGCGAGAAGGAACCGCTCATCTGGAGCAAGCGCCTGGCCTACAGATATGTCGAGACGCGAAATCCAAAGACAGGAATCGGCGGCTACCAGTTCAATCAGAGCAAGACGGCCTGGTGCAACGGGCCAGGCATCCGGGGAGACCGCGCCCAATATCAGTACGGCGATGATTTCAAGCGGCATTTCGTCGTCGAAGGAACGCTGTTTCCATGCTACGGCAGCACCCCTGCTGTGAAGCCTCAGATCTGCCAGTTCCTGCTGGGAGAAGTTTTGGGTGACGAAGGCAAAGAGTATACCCAATGGGCGCTGGAGGAATTGACCGCCTGGGGCAAGGTCGCATATCGTGAGAAGGATAACTCATTCATTCCGATGCTGACAGACGGCACGAGCATGGAAGGCTATGTGTGCAAGAAGGACGGTTACTTTGGACCTAAGGGCCGGGTCTTAAAGGCGGGGCGTGCCGGGCCGATGGATTTTTGGACGTACGCCCTGGCCTATAGAATCACAGGCGATGCATTCATGTGGGAGATGGCGCGGAGTATCGCGCGGGGAAACGATCTCGGCGACATCGGGGCGACGGCCGGGGACCAGCCGCAACTTCCGGATCATACGGATAGTTCAGCCTATGCCGCTCTTCTCGGATTTCTCGAGCTCCACACGAAAACAGGAAAGGACGCCTACCTAAACCTGGCGAAGAAGATTGGCGACAATATTGTAACGAACTGTTTTTACGAGGGTTTTTTTGTAAGAAGCCGGAAGCATCTTTACGCGAAATTTGACGCCTTGGAGCCGCTGGTGCTGCTTCATTTGCATTGTACTATCAAAGGAAAACCGGCTTCTGTGCCGACGGTCTGGCCGAGCACATCGTTTTTTCACTGTCCCCATGATGGTAAAGGCAGAACTTACGACAATAGCGTCATATACAGCCAGATAATCCCGTAGGAGAGATGGTCATGTCAAAAACTCATTGTGTCGGATTCGTATCGTTTCTTTTGTCGGTTGCCTGCACTACGTTCGCATTCAATGGGCATATTGTCAACGAAGGACCGCTGGAACTGAGAATATCCGACATCGCGGATGTGACAATGTTAGACGAGCCACGAGAAGTAGAAGTCACTGTCGGCAATAAAGGCCAGTCTTCGCTGGATGTCCGCCTGCATTTAACTGATCTTGTGGACGAATGTTATGCGGTGGGCCAGACAGGAACAAACATCACTGTCTCTCCGGGTAAGGAGGTCAAGACGACGTTTCGGATAGCTGCGGGAGAAGGAGCGTGTTCGGCGTTATATCCAGTTCATGTATATGCGGATTTTCAGCATGAGGGCCGAACTGTCACGGCACACGCGGTGCAGATATTCAAGTCGAATTTCGAGAAGCCGGCCACTTCATCCGGGCAGCCGCCGCAGGTTCCGGTAAACGTGGTCCCGGATAACGGTGCCTTGCCCCTGTGGCTGCTTCGGACGCACCGGGCGGCATGGAGCTATTACGATAAGTCCCTGGTTTATATGCCGGTCGGCTGGCAAGGCTCCTCGTCGGAATCGTCAGCCAATCTTTCTTACGGCACCATTACCCGCGGAGCGACAAAAAACGCGTTAGTAATGCATCCGCCCTGGAAGCCGGGCGGCGGAACAATCTTTGCCGAGTATGTGCTGCAACTGCCGAGGGCGGCTCCGATAAAGCTGGTTTTCGCAAACGCCATCAGGGATCACTCAGCCACCGAGCCCGCCAGTGACGGCGTGACATTCCGAGTCTGGGCCGATGGCGAGAAACTCTTCGAGCGTCACACCGACAGCAAAAAATGGCTGGATGCCCAGGTGGATTTGAGCAGGTTTGCTGGCAAGCGGATACTGCTGCGGCTGGAAAGCCACCCGGGGCCGAAACGCAATACGACATGTGATTCGTCCTTTTGGGGCGAGCCGATGGTTATTGCAGGTGAACTGCCCGAATCCATCACGGAAGCCGAAAGAGAAGCCTTACGCCGGTCGGCAAGGACGCTGGTAAAAACAGGTAACGGCCGGGGCTTTATTTTTAATCTCGATGGGCGATACCGTGCGGCGGTTATCCCGTCCGCACAGGGGCCGGCAGATGCGGTGATCGCTATCGGCAACGATGATAAATGCGTTGTGTTTGATGGTCTTAAACTCGCTGTACTCGGTCGGGAAACCTCCACGCTTGGCAGGGGAGCCGGGACATGGCAATACGAAAATCAGGTCCTGGCCTGCAGGCAGCTTCTTCAGGTCGAAGGGCGGGATGTTGAGTTCGTGACGCGGATTTGGCCTGAGAAGGGCGGGCTGCGGATTAAAGTCGATTGCCCGAAACGAATTACGGATTTTGCAATAGGTTTAGCTGACCAGCAAGCACCCCGGGTGTACTATGGGCATGGATATTGTATCATCGAGCCGGAAGCGTTCAGGGCCGGGTTCGGCGGGCACAATTTATCAACGAGCCACGTCGGCTTCGATTTCGATGGCGGATTGTCGCTTCTGGTCGCCTGCGATAATCCGCCGGACTATCTGGAAGTTAATCCCGAGCAGAAGATTTATTCGCTTCACACGCATCTCGACGCAACGATGACTTTTGTGCCGAGTGATAAAGGTGCGTTTGACTGTGCCCGGAAATACCGTCCTTTGTACGACAAGCAGCGGGCCGGCGGTTTCGAGCAAAAAGCGGGGCGATTTGTTTTCGATATCTGGGGCGGTCGCTACACCGAGATCGCCGAGACGATGAAGCGAATGATCGCTTACGGCCTGACGGATTCGCTGCTGACGGTTCACGTCTGGCAGCGTTGGGGATATGATTATCGCCTGCCCGACATTTATCCGCCGCAGCCGCAACTCGGCACGGTTGAGGATATGCGGCGGATTGCAGAGGTCTGCGGCGAGCACGATATTCCGTGGGGTCTGCATGATAACTATATCGATTTCTACCCCGATGCGGCCGATTACAGCTACAATCACATCTGCTTTACCGAGCAGGGCGAGCCGGTTAAGGCGTGGATTAACAGGGGCCGGGACGCCCAGAGCTACCGCTGGCGGCCGGACCGGATTATGCCGTTTGTGAAACGCAATATGAAATTGATAAAGCCCAATCTCAGACCTACTCACTATTTTATTGACGTGTTCACATCGCTGCCGTGTTTCGATTTCTACGACAAGCAGGGCGATTTTCATTCGATGCTCGAAACCCGCAAAAGCTGGGGCGAGACCTTCGCATGGATACGGGACTATCTGGGAGATAATGCACCGATGACCTCCGAAGCGGGTCACGATCAACTGACCAGTTATCTCGACGGCTCGGATTGTCAGCACCTGCAGATTACGCCGGAGAGCAAGAGGTTCTGTATCAAACTTAACTGCAAAGACTGGGAGCGGGTGCCGTGGTTCGATGCGGTGCTGCATGATAAATTCAGCCTGCATGGTGTCGGTTATTCCAGCCGCTATCAGGGTGGGCGTGACCGGCAGGGACACGGTATCGAGAGCGATGATTACATCAGCGCTGAGATTCTCGAAGGTCACGCCCTGATGGTCGACCGGGCTGCGTTCGGTCGCGGCGCCGTCCGGAAGTACTGGCTGGCGCAGGATTTTGTCCGGAGCATCGCGCTCGATGAAATCGAAAGCGTCGAATTTGTTCACGGCGATATTCATAAGCAGATTGTCGCGTGGAAATCAGGCGCACGCGTTTACGTCAATCGGGGCGCTGATGATTGGAGCGTGGCCGGAAAGACGCTGCCCCAGTATGGATACTTCGCACGGAACGGGCGGATTGAATCCGCTATCGAGAGGATTGACGGCGTGATCGTCGAACAATCCCGCGGGCCATCGGGCGATTATTTCAACGTCAGGGCGTTTAACAGAGCCGGCCGGCGTGAAATCCGGGCCGCGGGACGATGGAATGAAAAAAAGGTGCGGATTGATTTCGGCCCCGTAATCACCGAAGGCGCGTTTCGCTGGCGGCAAAAGGAAAACTTAATTGTTGTCACGCCGCTGCCCGATATTGACCCGTTCACGATTGAAATGAATATCGAAAAGCTAACCGCCGCCGGCGACCTGCGGGTAAAATCGATCTCCGCCGTAGATGAAAAAGGCGAAAAAATCCGCAGCGTTGAATTTGACGGCGATGCAAATCTCGTGAACTTCGAGACGCAGAGCAAAGAGTTTGCGTATCATGTACTATTAATGGAAGGATAAACCGATGAATAAGACAAGGTATTTTATTGCTGTTCTGATGTTTGTTATAGGCGGATTTGTAACCGGGCCGATCGGAATTCTTGCTGCTGTGCAGGACGAGTCTCTCGTCCTTTTTAACTTCGGCGGTGATTTCGAGATTGACTCGGTTATTACGAGCAATGCGAAGGTCACTCGGGCGGCTGCAGGACTGCGTATCGAAACAGGCCATGAGAAACCGTGGCCGGGAATCACATTAAAAGCCCCGGCGGGAAAATGGGACCTGTCGAAGTACGAGTATATCTCCATCGATGTGAAGAACATCGCGGACGAGCCGATTACAGTTAGCTGCCGTGTGGACAACCCCGGTGCCGACGGCAGGAAAAACTGCGTGACTGATAGTGTCAATCTGTCCGGCGGAGAGGAAGGGACTCTGACGGTACGGATTTTCCCCGTGCCCTGGAAACTCTCCGAACCGCTGGAATTAATCGGCATGAGGGGCTATCCCGTTCATGCAGGCAAGGTCGATACATCGAATATCACCCAGATGCTTTTTTATGTCGCCAGGCCTCGTATTGACCATGTTTTTGAGATCAGGAATATCCGCGCCGGCGGCAGCGTAACAGTTCTGAATGCGAAAACTTTCTGCCCCTTCATCGACGAGCTTGGCCAGTTTGTTCACCGGGACTGGCCGGGTAAAACGCATTCTATCGATGAGTTGAAAGCTCATGGTATAGCAGAGCAAAAGGACCTTTCCGAACATTCCGGACCGGCGGACCGAAATAAATACGGCGGCTGGACCGCCGGGCCCCAGCTTAAGGCTACGGGTTTGTTCCGCGTAGAGAAATACCAAGGCAAGTGGTGGCTGGTCGATCCGGAAGGCAGATTGTTCTGGTCGCATGGGACCGATTGCGTACGCAGCGGAAATTCGACGCCGATTACCGATCGCGAGCACTATTACAGCGCCCTGCCGGAAGCAGACTCGCCGTTTGCCCAGTTCTATGGCGGTGGTTCATGGGCTCCGCACGGGTATTACAAGGACCACTCTCCCTATAAGACGTACGATTTCAGCCGGGCGAATTTCCTGCGCAAGTACGGCGAAGGCTGGGCCGGGGCTTTTGCCGAAATAACACACCGCAGGCTAAAGAGCTGGGGCATGAATACCATCGCCAACTGGTCGGACCGTGACATTTACCTGATGCGAAAGACGCCGTACGTATGTACGATCAGCTACAGTGCAAAGACGCTGGAAGGCTCGGAGGGTTACTGGGGCAAGTTCTTCGATGTTTTTGACCCGAGCTTTCGCGAGGCGCTCCGGAGGCGATTGGAATTCGAAAAAGGCAGATCCATCGGCGACCCGTGGTGCATCGGCTACTTCGTGCATAACGAGCTGGCTTGGGGAGATGAAATGTCGCTGGCTCTGGCTACACTGATCTCGCCTGCCGAGCAGCCGGCCAAGAAGATTTTCCTCGACGACTTGAAGACTAAGTACAAGACGATTGACGAGCTGAATAACGCTTGGGCGACAGATTATACCACATGGGACGCTCTGTTGCAAAGCCGGCAGGCTCCTGATAAAGAGAAGGCCCAGGCCGACCTGACGGCCTTTTATACGAAAACGGCCGAGACCTACTTCGGCACCATTCGCGATGAGCTCGACAAATTCGCGCCTGGCCAGCTATATATGGGCTGCCGGTTCGCCTGGGTTAACGACAGGGCGGCGAGGGCTGCGGCTAAGTTCTGTGATATCGTTGGCTACAACCGTTATTCCTACAGCGTAGCCGAGCATCGCCTGCCGGACGGAATAGACAAGCCGACCATTATCGGTGAGTTCCACTTCGGCGCTCTGGATCGCGGCATGTTTCACACGGGATTAAGAAAGACGGCTAATCAGCAGGACCGCGCCGACAAATACGGAAGTTACGTCCGGGGTGCGCTGCGGAATCCGTATATCGTCGGCACTCATTGGTTCCAGTACAAGGACCAGGCGACAACCGGTCGCGGCGACGGCGAAAACTATCAGATTGGTTTGATAGATATTTGCGACAGGCCATACCCTGAGATAATCCGGGCCGTTCGCGAAGTCGGCTACAAGCTTTACGAATATAGGTTGAAAGCTAACTGATTCCAGCTAACGATTCTGCTATTTTTACTCGCCGGGAGTGGGAGTAGATGCGTGCCAGTTTTCCGGTTCGCTCCAGCCTGCCGGATGTCCGGGCGGATCGTTGATCGCGAGTGAGCTGCCGTCGCCGTCGGTTGATGGATACCACGTGTCTCTGTATTCGAATCGTAATATCGCTGCGTTAAGAGGTGATGGAAGGCTGAGAACAATTTTTTCGCCGCCGTTGCTCAGGTTTCCGGAATATTCGCCCGCCACGTTGATGCCCGTGCCATAGGTCGATTGGAATGAAGCAATATTACTAACCACCACTACATACCGACCGGCTTCGAGAGTCGTCGCGGGAAAGACAAAATTAATTCCATCGCTAAAACGAACGCCGGTGAGACTCGAAGTCGTATCGCCGATATTCTTCAGCTCGACATAGTCGAATTCGCTGCCGTCAGGAGCGTGGTACATCATCTCTGTTATGCGCAGGTTATTCAGAAGCGCCAAAGCGTTGGCGAACGGGAAATTATCCGCTGTCATTGTAATGATCCCGTCAAGCTCGGCACTGATTAGCAGGTCGGAACTGGTTAAGGACGTATTCATGCCATGGATAGCGAGCACGTTGCTGCCCAGCTTGAGGTTGCTGATAGACTCGGAGATATCGATGTTCTCGGGGACTTTGGCGGCGGAATCCGAGTAGCTGGAACTCGAATGGGAATCCCAGGCCGGCGTACCGTTAAAATTGCGTCTTGCTATTTCAACCCCGTTCAAATAAGCGACAAAGCCGTCGTCGTATCGCATCTTCAGAGCCAGTTCTGTAAGCCCTGTTATTTCATCGGCCCCGACAGTGAATGGGATTCGGATATAGCATGTGGCGTTCGTGCCATACATTTGCTGCTGCAAGTCTATGCTCAGGTAGTCCTGGTAACCGGATGTTCTTTCAAAGCCGACTCCGCCGGGACTTCCGGTGGAGAGTTCCCATGCCGAATGGTCAAAATGGATTTCCGTGTTCCATGTTTCTCCGATATCTTCGGTTGGAACCAGCACATGCTTGTCTGCATTTTCGGGTACGAGGTTGATAATTGTAATAGTGGCCGGTCCGCTTGACGGATTGGAAGTGCCGGGCGTAGGCAGTTCGAAAAACTCGAAGTTATCGCCGCCGCTGGGCGCCCGGCCGTACGAGACGTCGGTGGTCTGGGGACCGTAGAAGACATTGTCGATCTGTTTGAGGCCGGCGTCGAACAATCCGATCATTTCACTATCGGCCGAGAGCCTGAAATCCACGTGGCCGGGTTGGTTACTGTTGTCTGCTTTTAACACGGTGAAACCTTCCCCGGCGATGAAGCTCAGCGGGCCGAGCTGATACTTATCCGGCTGAGTGACGGGATTGTCGGTCAGGTACAGGCCGGTCAGATCGACTGGAGCAGTCTGCGGATTATAAAGCTCGATAAAATCATCCTCGAAGAGAACAAGACCGTCGGCGAGCCATTCG
>Ga0207752_1000282_pt1 | contig 24357 bp, 16 predicted proteins | sample Pon2CUnioCityCA_6_FD_187272 | JGI IMG/M metagenome (GOLD analysis project Ga0207752, IMG submission 187272) | Marine sediment microbial community from Union City, CA, USA - Pond 2C Sediment 2 (SPAdes) | ecosystem: Environmental > Aquatic > Marine > Intertidal zone > Salt pond sediment ...
CGCTGCCGGAGGATCCTATTACACCGGAAGTCTGGAAGCCAATACCCTGGCTGGATATGGAATAAGTTATGCTTCATATTTTTGTTATTTCGATGTGAATGAGGATGTAGAAGAGGATTTAAGCGGGATCGGATTCAATGTGGGGGCCGGAGCAGATATCAACTTTACACCTAATATCGCCTTTACCATTGAAGGAAGATATTTCATATTAAAGAAATATGAAATGTACTGGTGGGCAGACTCAAGCGGAACGCGCAATCTTTACGGTTTTTATGAAGGTACAGTTCAACTTTCGAGTTCTTATGCTGATGCTGTTAATGAGCATTTAGATAACTTGATCGAACCGTTTGAGTTCAATCCCTCATATCTGAAGCTAGCCGTCGGGGTCAAATTCTCCTTCTGATTGTTTTGTTGATATAGCTTTTCAGAACCGGTGGCATAAGAGCCGTTTTTGATTTGATTGGTTTTTATGTGACCGGTTTTCTATTTTCTTCCTTTTTTGATGAGCCGGTCTGAAGTCAGGATATGTCCCGGGCGTCCTTTCCATTGTTCATTCAAAATCAAATAAACAAAATGCAGGGAAGAGGCGTATTTAATTAAAAACAAACATGCAACCAAAGGAAGAATCGACAGTTTATATATTAAAAGCGAAGAAATCTAAAGGAGCTTCTATGAAAGTTAGGATCAGAGTCATTATTGTATGCCTCTTCATGATATGCCTTGTGTTCGGCTGTGCCGGAGAGAAAAAGGCGGGATCAGAATGGAGCGGCACGGTCGAACAGGAAAACGGGGTCAGGGTCGTGAACAACCCTGAACAGCCTTTTTTCGGAAGTCTTGAGCTTGTTCTGGAACAGGACCTGAGCATCGGGAATGAAGAGGATGATCATTATTTGTTCTACAGGGCTTTTGGGATGGATGTCGATTCTCAGGGGAATATCTATGTGATGGATACGGGCAACTTCCGGGTCCAAAAATTCGGCAGTTCCGGTGAATACCTGCAGACCATAGGGAAAAAAGGCCAGGGTCCCGGTGAATTTGACCGCATGCAGAGCTTTTATATTGACGAAGAAAATAATCTGTACATATCAAGCGGTATGAAAATACAGATATTTAATGAACGCGGAGAATTTGTAAAGAGCATTCCTCTGACCTTTCAAATTAATGACTTCTGGATCTCTCCGGATGACTTTATTTATTGCCTTGTGTATTCATTTGATGAGGGCGAGAGTACGAGAAGAGCCGTTAAACTCAATGTGGAGGGCAAGGAAATTGAGGAAATCGACCGGTTCGGAAGCAGGAAAATAGTCACTCGAAAAAGCGGTGGGCAAACCGCTGCGTTTGTTTTATCCCACAGCTACAATCATTCTATGCACCTGGTTCCTTTTCAATACAAAGGTTTGGTTTATGCGTATTCTGCTGAGTACAGCCTTTCTCATCTTAATTTGATGGGAGAGCTTGATTTTATCATCAAAAAGAATGAGCCGTACCAATCCATAAGCAAAAGGGAAAAAGACAAGATCATTCAAGATGCGAAGGACTCCATGTCCGATAGGGGACAGGAATGGCCGGATGGTGTAATAGAGGAAGCCTGTCAGTTTCCCGCAAACCGCCCGTTTTTTTCAGGTTTGGCCGCGGATGAGCAGGGAAGGATCTATGTAAGGAGAGTCAGATCCGTGCTTGATGAGAGGGAAAACCGTGAGTTCGATATATTCAGTGCGGACGGGTATTATCTCTATAAAACAGAAATCGATTTCAGCCCTTCTCTGATAAAGGATGGATTCGTATACCGGATAGAAACAGATGAGGAAGTCGGCACGGTAAGGATCCTTCGTTATAGAGTGAAAAACTGGGATCAAATAAAGACCACCATACCTAAATAGATTGTATTAAATTGAATGTCTTTTATCATTGTTTTTTTTCTATTCGAATTAGAGGGTGCGGCTGAAGCGACATTGAAGATTTAGCCTTCGTATGCATGAAGTTGATTCTGGTTATTCGCGAGTCATGGTTGTGCTTGGGAAGAAGGGCATGGGATGAGGAATCCACTATGAGGGCTGAGCGGGCATGGTTCCTCTTTAGAGGAGAGCGAGGCCTGAATGGGAGAGAGATTCCTCGCTGGGGGATCGAGCGGGTGACGAATCCCTTGCCCATTCTCTCCTAGCGTTTTTAGGGAGTTACGCAGGAGCCGAGAAAAAGGAAGGAGAATGGCGTTGAAAATCTGAAGGGAGCACAAGTCACACTCTTAAAGAGTCCAGGCATAGCCGATCTTGAGAAAAAAGGTCCGGTCCGTCTGTGTCAAACTGATATCATAGAATCCCAGGTAGTTATCGCTGTATCCGAGGAAAAGCACAGTGCGGGGATTGAGTTTATAAGAAAAGAGAAGCTGAGAGAAAAGAGTTTGTGTTTTAGAGTCCACTTCGTCTTCATAGAGAGCGATATTTCTGTCAATGTCCTGATACTGAAGGATCGCGCGGAAAAAAGCCTTATTGTTAAGATGGTAGATAAAACTCATCTGCGGCAGTTGGGCCAGGAAAAGCCTTTCTCCGTCTATTTTCAGCCATCTGTATAAGTAACTTAGGTTGATATTGAAATGGGTTCCTAAATTCCAGATCGCTTCAGGGCTTATCTGGAGGTATTTCCCTGCCCTTACATGTGTGTAATCGATCTCGTCCCCGTAACTTAATAAAATATCAAAGTAAAGGTTTCCGGCAGGACGGATTGAAAACATGATATGATTAAAAAATTGAGAAAAAGATTCTTGTTTATAGACTTTTTCCCGAATTCCCACCACAGTTGTGAAGTTTGACTGCATGGGGCCGTTCAACGAAATATTGGTTTCCAGCTCTTTTTCCAGAAGATCTCCCCGATGGTCATTGGACTGGTCATAGTTGGCAATAGCAGTGATCTGAGAGAAAAAACTGTTTTCAGTCCCTACGTATATGTATCCTCCCCCCAGCTCAAAATTGCGGTAGTCGACCTGGGGTTCGAATCCCAAGTCAGCCCGGAAATCAGGACTGAAATCCTCATAGGAACCAAAAAGCACATAATTTTTTTTCTGTCGGGAGATTTCTATATTGGCCGCGTATCCATAGAGCTCGCCGGTATCCTGGTCATAGTCTTCGGCCAGTGAGTCGGGATAAGCGGTTTGAGAACCCAGAAACTGAAAGGTCACCACATCTGATTTACTCAGATGCAGAAGGCCGTCCAGCCCGGCAAGCCGGTTGTGATATTTATCGCCTTCCCGGTCGGTCATAAGAATACCCAGAGTGGAGCCTCCTCCGATATCCCTGCGGTAGCGCAGGACATTGGAAAAAGAACGTTGGTCCAGGAAACCGGAGCGTGAGCCCTGGGACTCCGGAAAAATCAGATTGGTCAGCTGGTCCTGGGCTGAGAAAAATCCGATGGTATTTTTCCCTTCTTTCCCTGAGATCTTTACTCCCCAGGAAGGATCTGCCACGGACCGGGTATACAAGGCCTGTATGGGGGTTTCAAAAAAGTCCTGACCCTCCAGAAAAAAAGGCCGCTTTTCCGGATAATAGAGAGCGAATTGTTTGTTGATATCAAGCTGTGCCACATCAGCTTCGACTTGAGAAAAATCCGGATTCAAAGCCGTGCTCAAGGTCATGTTATTGGTCATTCCCCATCGTCCTGAGATGCCGATATTTCCAAAGGATTCCCCCTTTTTCATAGGACCATCAGGAAAATCTTCCCTCTCATCCGAATAAAGCCCCACAACAGTGGGGTCAAGTTCGATATTGCGCCCTGGCTCCGCGCCTGAGAATCCTTTGATCTTGGGAAGCTGGCAGAGGATACACTGTTCGTTCCGATCCAGAGGGAATGAGCTGATCTGATGGCGCCGGCTTCGGGGATAATTCCGGACCGGAGCAAAACCCCAGATCTGATCTTCTTCAGAGGGCTGGAACTGCAGCGCTCTGAAGGGGATGGCGATTTCAATCACATAACCAAAATCAGTGATCCGTCCCGCAGAATCCCAGATAGCATCCCAGGAATCGTCTTCGTATGAGCCTCCGTTGCTCATGATCTCGTCTCCCTGGATACCTAAAGGATTTACAAAGAAAGCAAAAGCCCGGTTTTCATCATTAAAGGTATCGATGATCAATCCGATGCTGTCATCCCGCCAGGCTTCATCACGGTCGGAAAGAAAAGCCCTTATTTTTTCAGGTTCAGGATCAAAAGCCCGGCACCCTACATACAGGTTTTGGGAGTCATAGAGCAGGTAGCACTCTGTATCGACCGGGGCCGGTACATTTTCCGCAGGCATGACCTCTATGTCCAGTTTGAACGTCAAAGCATCAGACCAGGCTTTTTCATCAAGGACTCCGTTTATACTGATTTTCAAATCTGTCTTGGGTATTACAAATACATTTTCTTCAACCTCTTTGGCTGAGAATGCTGATTGAGCCAGGATGAATCCGCTGATAAGGAACACTAAAAACCTTCGAAGCATTGAACGTCTCCTTTTTACCGATTGATGAACATGATTTGTCATGCTCTTTAACCGTTCTCAACTAAATAAACGTAAAGGAGGGGAGGAAGGTTCATTCTTTTTTTATTTATGAAGAAAAAAGAACCAATGTTGATTTAACTTTCCCGCTGTGAGGAAAGAAAAACCCCTTGAATTTTTGTCTTGATCAGGAGGTAAAGACTATAAAATCTATTGATTAAATAGGAAAGTTATATTAAAATAACAGTATCCCTGACTGAGGAGGATAGGTATGGGAACATTAAACAGAAAAATGAAGGCATGGCTTAAGGAAAAATTCAAACAGAGAGTAAACTTCAACCCGTATGAAAGACTTCTTTACAGCCATGATATTGCGGCCATGCCTAAACTGGTGAAACCTCTTATCGGGAATACGGTTCCCGATGCTGTGGTCCAACCGGAAAATGAAAAGGAGTTATCTGAACTTACACGATGGGCAGCGGAGAATAGAGTACCATTGGTTCCAAGAGGAAAAGGGTCATCCGGATACGGAGGGATCATCCCTACAAAAAAAGGAATCGTCATTGATTTTTACCGGATGAAGAGAGTCGTGTCAGTGGATGAAAAACAAATGCTGGCGGTAGTGGAACCTGGAATAACCTGGGAACAGCTGGATAAAAAGCTTGCTAAAAAAGGCCTCACCATACGTCTTTACCCTACCAGCTACCCCTCTTCGTCTGCCGGGGGATGGCTTGCCCAGGGAGGAGCAGGTATAGGCTCTTATGAGTACGGATGGTTCTCAGACAATGTCAAAAGTGCGAGGATCGTGCTTCCTGATGGGAAGATAAGAGATCTGTCTGGAAAGGAGATAAGACTTGTGGCTGATGCAGAGGGGACCACAGGGATTATAAGCCGGCTGACGGTGCGTGTGCAGAAACTGGAAGAAAAGGGTGTCGTTGCTTTTGCCTGTCCTGATGCCCATTCCCTTTCCCGGATTTTTCAGGAAATCATAGACCAGAAACTTCCCGTGTGGTCTGTGGTGTTTATAAATCCCCGAATGGCCGAAATGAAAAATCGTTCTCCTTTGCTCGAAAAGCATGGTCACCCTGTAGAAGAGAGGGTGATACTTCCGGCCGCTTATATCGCGACCCTTGCCTTCAGGGAAAAGGACCGTGATGAGATTATGGAAAAACTGGCCGGAATAATCAAGAAGTGCGAAGGAGAGATGCTCAGCCAGAGAATTGCCGACCATGAATGGAAGAATCGATTCAAATTGATGATCGTCAAGAGGCTTGGCCCCTCCCTTGTTCCGGCAGAGATAGTGGTTCCTTTGGAAAAATTGGGGGATGTCATGGAGGAGATCGAGAACAAAGTGAACCAGCCGGTGGTCAAGGAAGGTGTCATTATTAAAAAGGGAAGAGACGGAAAAGCCGAGGCAGTCATCCTGGGTTTTATCCCCAGTGACCAGCGGAAATTTTCTTATAATTTTGTTTTCGGGCTTGTGCTGACTATCATGAAGATCGCCAAAAAATATGGAGGGCGGCCTTATTCAACCGGATTGTATTTTACTGGAGAGAAAGGCAAGGTTCTTGGGAAGAAGAGGAGCACGGAGATCGAAAAATATAAGAAAACAGTTGATCCGCATAAAATTTTAAATCCGGATAAGGTCGTGAAAAAGAATGCAGTAAGCAGAGCGTTAAGCCTTGCCAAACTTTTTGAGCCTTTTGTGAGACCATTCGGCAATACAGTGGTCACCCGGGTAGGAGAGTACTTTGACAAACCGGTGAGAGGGATCCCGGCCGATGTGGCCAGATATGCCTATGGCTGTTCCCAGTGCGGTTACTGTCTGGATGAATGTGACCAGTTTTTCGGCCGGGGATGGGAGAGCCAGTCTCCGCGCGGAAAATGGTACTGGCTTCGCGAATACATGGAAGGAAAGGTCGAATGGAACCAATTCATGGTCGACACTATGATTGCCTGCACGACTTGTGAGTTCTGTGACATCCGCTGTTCTGCATCGCTTCCCATAGAATCATCCTGGATGAAATTAAGGGGAAAATTGATCCACGAAGACAAGAAAATGACCTTCCCGCCTTTTGAGATGATGGCTTCTGCTTCCATGGCTCAAGGAAACATATGGGCAGGGTATCGAAAAGACCGCACAGCCTGGTTTCCGGAAGAATTAAAAGAAAAACACGGGCCTGGGAAAAAAAGCCAAAATGTCTATTTTGCCGGATGCACGGCTTCTTATGTCGAGCACGACATAGGCGCGGCTTCTGTGACACTGCTGGATGCGGCGGGAGTTGATTTTTCTTATCTCGGAACCAAGGAAAACTGCTGCGGCACTCCCATGCTGGTGGCTGGAAAATGGGATGTGTTCAAAGAGATCATGCGCAGAAATATAGAAGCTGTCAAGGAAGCCGGAGCTGATACAGTGATCTCGTCCTGTCCTGCCTGTGACATGATGTGGCGGTATTACTATCCGCAATGGGCGGATAAACTCAATATGGATTACAACATAAAAGCCAAACACTACAGCGAAGTGATTTCAGAAAAGCTGAAAAAGGGAGAGTTTCGATTCACCCATGCGCTGAAAGGCAAGGTGACCTGGCATGACTCCTGTCATATCGGACGTGTCTCAGGAGTCTATGAAGAACCAAGGGATATTATTAAGGCTGTTCCGGGAATTGAGTTCGAAGAGATGGCTCACAACAGGGAAGAGGGACACTGCTGCGGAAGCGTATTGACTTTGATCAAAGATCCTCCTGTAGCAGCTGACATAGGAAAGTCAAGGATGGAGGAAGCAAAGGAAATCAATGCAGAGACTATTCTTGCTCTTTGCCCCTGCTGTGAGTTCCAATTAAGGGTCACAGAAGATAAAAAGAAATTGGGGCTGGAAGTCAAAGACTTAGCTACCTTTGCCTGTAAAGCTTTGGGAAAGGAGTTTAAAGATCCGAGCCCCGAAGTGGCCAAGCAGTGGGCTGTTTTTGAAGCCATGATCGAGCTTATGACACCTGAGGGATTTGCCGGCCTTATGGCTTCCATGTGGCCCGAACTCTTGGATGCCATGCCCCTGGGAATGGGGAAGATGATGCGGGCTGTAGGGAAGATGGGAATATTCAGTGGTTTTTTATTTGCTCTGATGAAACCGGTGTTTCCTGTTCTGTTCCCAAAACTTCTGCCCGGCATGATGCCAAAAGTCATGCCCACGATGTTGGAGAAGATAGAAGAAAAGATTCCCATGCCTGATTATATGGCAGAGCAAATGCCGGATATGATGCCCGGAGTCATGGATAATCTAATGCCGCATATGCTGCCCGATGTGGTTCCTCTGGTTGTGCCTGAAATGATATCTTATCTTAGAAGCCGGGCTTAAATCACAACCGCATCCACAAACAGTTCATAGGTATTGTCTTCGTCAAGATCGTGGATTTTGACCTTTTCAACTTCATTAAGGCCCAGTATTCCGACAAGTTCGGATTCATAGAGAATTTTAACATTTGATTGTTTGAGCTTAGCCCTGAGATCGTCTGGAATATCTTCGGTTTTTTTCTGAGTTAAAAAGACCACTCTAGGAGAATACCTGGATAAGGCTCGGGCCAGCTCACCGGATTCTTTTCCCTTATCCTGGATGAGAATCCTTTTCTCCTTTAGTAAAGAAGGGTCTTTGATTTTATGATAAACTCCTTTTCCTGAGAAGTCTTTTTCTCCCGGGATTTTCTTCATGGAAGTGCTTTTGACCTCTTTTTCATTTTCCTTTTTTTCTTTTTGTTTTTCTTTGTAATTTTTTATAGCTGTTTTAAGGGCATCAGCAGCCAGATTTGAACAGTGCATTTTTACCGGAGGAAGGCCGTCCAGTTCATCCGCCACATCCTGTCGGGTTATTTTAAGGGCTTCATCCAGAGTCTTCCCTTTAGCTAATTCTGTCACCATAGAGGCGGTGGCCACGGCTGAACCACAGCCGAATGTTTTGAATTTAATATCTTGGATTCGGTTGTTTTTGACTTTCAATGTGAATTCCATGAGGTCCCCGCACACAGGATTCCCGACCGTGCCTTTGGCTATATCTTTTCCTGTTAAAGTGCCCACGTTCCTGGGGTTGCGGAAATGATCCAAGACTTTCTCAGAATATGACGTTGATTTCATTTTTATCCTCCTCTCTTTTTTTTACCTGGTTAATAGATCGGGGAAAGCTTTCTTAACCTGTCAACGACTTCAGGCAGAGCCTTTGTGACAGATTCTATATCGCTTTCCTTTGTAAACCTGCCTGCAGTGAGTTCCAGTGAGCCGTGTGCTTCTTCGTGAAGCAAACCCATGGCTATAAGTGTATGAGAGGGTTCCAGTGTTTTTGAGGAGCAGGCTGAACCTGTTGAAACAGCTATCCCCTTGTCATTCAGTGACAGAAGCAGTGATTCGCCTTCGATTCCGTCGAAGCGAAAATGAGCGTTGTTGGGCAGCCTTTTTTCAGGGTGCCCGTTAAGATATGACCTTGGAATATTTTCTAATATCTCTTTGATCAGCCTGTCTCTGAAAGACTGTAATTTTTTGGCTTCCTCTTCTCTTTCCTGCATCACGATCTCTGACGCACGGGCCATTCCTGCGATGGCCGGCAGGTTTTCCGTGCCGGAACGGATTCCGTTTTCCTGTCCTCCGCCAATCATCTGCGGCATCAACTTGATCCCTTTTCTTACATAAAGGACTCCTAATCCTTTGGGTCCGTAAATATCATTCGACGATAGAGTCATGAGATCAATGGCATTTTTTTTGACATCAAGGTCAAGGAGTCCTTCGGCTGCCACAGCATCGGTATGAAAAGCGATGCCTTTTTTTCTGCACAAGCGTCCGATTTCCTTTATAGGTTGAATCGTCCCGACTTCATTGCTGGCAAAGCCTATGGAAACAAGAAGAGAGTCATCTGTTAGCCGCTCAATTATTTTATCCGGATGCACTCTTCCGTAATGGTCTACAGGAACTTTTGATACGTCAAATCCGGATTTTATGAGAAACTTGGCGGTGTTGTGTATGGATATATGCTCTGTTTCGGAGATGATGATGTGTTTTCCCTTACCTTTGTTTTTGAGCGCATAGCCAATAAGCGCCAGGTTATTGGATTCTGTGGCACCTGATGTGAATATGATTTCGTTAGGTTCGGCTTGAATGAGGTCTGCGATTTTGGAACGGCTTTTGTCAAGAGCTTCTGTGGCTTCATCTCCTACAGAGTGCAGGGACGATGGATTTCCGAATGTTTCATTGAAATACGGATCCATAGCTTTGATGACCCTTGGGTCTACAGGTTTTGAGGACTGATAGTCAAGATAGGCATTCATGTGTTTCTCCCATTTTAAAACCACATGGTTGTGTCAGATTCAAGAGCCAGGTCGTTTAACGTACCTGCTCCAACGATATTCAAGCCCGGGATGAGATGGGCCTTGTCCATGCCCAGCATTTGTTTGGAGGCTTCGCATACGTATATCTCTATGCCCATATCAAGCGTATTTTTGATGACTTCTGATAAAGCAGGAAAGGAGCCCGCTTTAATTTTCTCAGCGGCTCCGGACTTTAAGACTCTCAAGCCCTGGCCCAAATAATAAACTTTTGCATCAATATCCATGGCCTTTGCTGTCTGGGCTAGGATAAGAGGGGAATACTGCCTTTCCGGGTGGTCACTTGTTTGGACATAAAGAATTGAATTTTTTTTCATTCTTGTCTCCTATTTTATTTTTTTTATCAAGAACCGCATGGATTCATCTCTTTTTTCGAATGAGATGATTTTATGGCCTGTTCTTTTTGCAAACCTCTTTATATCTTCCTCAGCGGCAGGGTCATCGGCCAGAACCTCCAAGATCTCTCCCTTTTTAATGCTGTCTATGTTTTCTCTTGTCTGGAACAAAGGTTCCGGACAAAAAAGCCCGATGCAGTCAAGTGTTTTCTTGGGTTTGTTTTTTGACGACATTTTAACCCTCTCATAAATTATAATTCCTATAGAAATAATAGGATAGTAACAATATAAGGCTTTTGTCCCTCTTTGTCAACCTTACGTCTTCTTGTTTATTTTTTCATATTCCGGTCAACCTTTTTGTGCGTTTTAACGTCTTACATAAAGAAGTTCGAAATTTTCGAAGTACTCATCGAACATGAAAACAGTGAGAATTTCAAAAAAGTTAACGAAAGGTGAAAAACATGAGAACATTCACCAAAAATGAAGAACAGATCCTCCTGGCCATTTTTCATCTCAAAGACGAGGCCTATCTGATCCCTATTAGAGAAATGATCAAAAAATTCACAGGAAAATATTATTCTGTAGGCACTATCTACGCCCCTTTGAACCGTCTCCATAGCCGTGGGTATTTGAAGACATATGTGGAGAAGCCCGGATCCTCCTCCGGAGGCAAACCGATCAAATATTACCGCCTGACTAAAGACGGATTGACAGCTCTGGAAGCTCTTAAAAAACAGAATGAATTGATGTGGGAAGGATTTAAGGTACCAGCTTTTGGAGATAAAAGTTCGTTATGAAAAAAGAAAAGCCCCATATTCCTGCCTTGGCCTTGGGATTCCTTACGTGGATACTGCCAAAAGAAGAATCTGTGTATTTGAGCCAGAATTTTAAGGAATTGTACGAATATAGAATGGAAACCAAAGGACGGCTCAAAGCAGGAATATGGATCTGGGGAGAGCTTCTAAAGTCCCTGCCGGGATTTTTGAAGTCAGCATTTTACTGGAGGTTAATGATGTTTAAAAATTACTTTGTCATCGCCGTGAGAAATATCCGCAAACACACTCTTCATTCGATCATCAATATTGCGGGGATGTCCTTAGGCCTTTTTGTCTGCCTGCTTATTTTTCTCTGGGTTCAGAATGAATTTGGGTTTGACCGGTTTTATACACAAAGAGACGACATTGCCCAGGTCTATTCCGAAACCCTGTACTCAAACGGAAGTACTCAGGTATTCATGGGCTCTTACTACCCTTTGGCTAAGATCCTGAAGCAGGAATGCCCCGAGGTCAGGGAAGCAGTCCGGTATGAAACAGCAAACGGGATTTCCTTGAGATATAAGGAGAAGCAGTTCACCAATGATACCGTCGGATTGGCTGATCCCGCCTTTTTTGATATCTTTTCCTTCTCTTTTATCAAAGGAGTTCCTGAACTGGCCCTGCAAAATAGTTCTTCCGTTGTTCTGACGGAAAAGATGGCCAGAAAATATTTCGGAAATGATGAGCCTATGGGAAAAACAATCGCGTTGAACAATGAAATGGACATCAAGGTAACCGGGATCATTAAAGATGTGCCAGCGCAGTCTTCACTCCAGTTTGACTGTATCGCCCCTTATATTCTCAAGTATGCTCCGGATTTTAAAGAGCCTGAACACTGGGGAGGTAATCCTCTCGCTACATATGTCCTGCTGCAGAAAAACAGTGATCGTTTGCAACTGGAACAAAAAATCACATCTGTTGCGGACAAACACGCACAGTGGGAAACAGCGGAGGTATCCTTTCATCTGCATCCACTGAAAAAAATGCACCTCTATTCCCCTCAGGGAGGCGGTTTGATCCAGTCTCTGCTGATTTTTTCCTCCATTGCGCTCCTTGTTCTCTTGATAGCCGGCATCAACTTTGTGAACTTGAGCACAGCGAAAGCCGCCACACGGGCGAGGGAAGTGGGGGTCCGCAAAGTGGTGGGGGCTGGAAAGAGGGAACTTATCCGCCAGTTTATGGGCGAATCCATGATGATCTCTCTCATTACCCTTGTCATTGCCGTTTTACTCCTGGCAGTCTTCCTCCCCTCCTTTAACCAGCTTGTGGGAAAACAATTTTCGCTTCATCTTCTGCTCAAACCCGAAGTGGCTTTTGGATTCTTGGGCATTGCCTTGATCACAGGGATACTTGCCGGATTGTATCCTGCTCTTTACCTTTCCAGTATACAACCCAAAAATATCATGAAAGGATTCGCTGGAATGGGCACGAAAGGTACCCTTCGAAAAATTCTGGTAGTGGCCCAGTTTTCCCTTTCCATTATCATGATCATCAGTACACTTGTGGTCTTCAAACAGTTAAACTATATGATGAGCACAGACCTGGGTTATGACAGAGAAAATCTGATCGTTCTCCCCATGAGCCAGAAAATACAGGAAGGATTCGAACCTCTGAGAAACGATTTGTTGCGCGATCCCCAGGTCGAAAGCGTGACAAAAAGCCTTCAGGGCCCTTGGCATATCGGATCTACTGTGAGTGCAGTGGACTGGGATGGAAAGCCCGCGGATGAGACGGTCCATATGCATTGGGATTATGTGGGATACGATTATTTTTCAGCCTTTAAAATGGACATCAGTGAAGGCCGTGTGTTTTCCAGAGAATATCCTACAGACCTTAAAGAGGCGTACATCGTGAATGAGGAAGCTGTGAAACTCATGGGAATAGAGTCTCCGGTCGGAAAGAGGCTTTCGGTTTTTCACAATCAAGGTCAAATCATCGGGGTGGTGAAAAATTTCCACTTCCAGCCGCTTTATCATGAAATAAAACCATTTGTGTTCATGCTGAGGCCTGATTCCGCTTCCCTTGCCTTCCTTAGGATAAGACCGGAAAACGTATCCGGAACTCTGGAAAACATACAGACCATTGTGGCCAGACATAATTCCGGTTCAAAAGGAGATTTGCTTTTCTTTAATGATGTTCTCTCACAGTATATCTACACGGAGGAGGAGCAGACAGGAGAAATCGCCGGGTACTTCACTTTGCTTGCTGTGCTTATATCCTGTATAGGGCTTTTTGGTCTTGCAGCTTTTATGGCCGAACAGCGCACCAAAGAGATCGGCATCCGAAAGATTGTGGGCGCTTCCATGAAGAATGTGGTGTTTATGCTGACCAAAGACTTCACCAAATGGATTTTACTGTCTAATATCATTGCCTGGCCCGTTGCTTACCTCATCATGAAAAACATCCTTGAAAAATACTCCTACAGAACACACATTGGACCGGAGCTGTTTGTTTTGTCAGGGGTCGCCGCTTTTGTTGTTGCTTTACTGACCGTCAGTTTTCAGGCCTTTAAAGCCGCACGAGCCAATCCTGCTGACTCTCTCCGGTATGAATAAGAGGGCTGGCTTTTTATTGACTGGTCTTGCTTTTCATAGGCATTACAGATCGGGCTGGCAGTGCTGGAGCGGGATTTATTAGCGTGGTGAAGGGGCTGGCTATACGGGCTCGAATTCGTCCTTTGAGGCGCCGCATACAGGGCAGACCCAGTCATCGGGAATATCTTCAAACGCGGTTCCTGGTTCGACTCCGTTGTCAGGATCCCCCTGTTCCGGCTCATAAATATATCCGCATACCGTGCATCTGTAAGATTTCATTTTTGTTTTCTCCTTTTTTTCTGGATTTTCTTTAACATAAGTGGGCGCATTTTTGTCTGTTTTGCCTTTTTTGACTTCATGATAATAGGAGTAAGTAAGGGGTTCGCCCTGTTTCAGCTTCTCAGCTTCCGTCAGCTTTCCCACAAATGCAGTGTGAGTGCCCACATCTAAAGACTCTGTCACTTCACATAAAAGGTATCCCAGAGTGTTTTCAGTCAAATAGGGAATGCCTTTTTTCCCTGTTTTGTGCCCGACTTCCTTAAATTTATCAAATTCACGGCCTGACCTGAAACCAAAAGTGCCGATCAATTTAAGAGGAGTCTCCTTTTCTAAAATGGAAACCGAGAAAACATTGCTTTCTGTGATATAGTTATGTGTGAGATTTTTTTTATTGAGGCATACCAGAATTTTAGGGGGCTCTGAGGTGACCTGAGTAACAACATTCGCTATCTGACCGTTGTGTTTTTCTCCCTTTTTGGAGCTCACCACATATACTCCATAGCTGATATCAAACAAAGTGGTTATATCCATGACCATCCTCCATAAAAATGTTTCCGTATTGCGGCACTGCTCTTTATTATGCAACATTTTTCAATACAATGGAACTGCTGATATGGAAAGATAAATTGACAATTCCCTCTATAATGAATATTGTTATGAAAAGTTAGAATCTGGATATAATGAGGCTGGATGATGAACAACATAAAAGTGATCATCGCCATTTTTTTATGAATAGTTCAGGTTAGGAATATTTGGCAATGAAGAATAACAGCTCAGAGTTTAAAAGCAAAGCACCCGGAACTGAACTGGCCCGTGATATGGGGTTGATGCATGTCACGATGATCGGTGTGGGAGCCATGATCGGAGCAGGAATATTCGTTCTTACCGGATTGGCTGCCGGTGTGGCAGGCCCAGCCCTGATTCTTGTGTTTCTCCTTAATGGAATTGTAACCGGATTTACTGCCATGTCCTATGCAGAGCTGGGATCCTGTTTTCCCGAGGCAGGGGGCGGATATCTTTGGGTAAAGGAAGCGCTGCCCCAGCCAAACGGATTCTTGTCCGGATGGATCAGCTGGTTTGCCCATGCTGTGGCATGCAGCCTTTATGCCGTTGCATTCGGAGCGTTTGCCGTTGATTTGTTGAGCCTTGGGGGAGTGGATTTTTCACAGCTGGTCCCCTCTGTTATAAAGTCGCCGCCCCATTTGTTTTGGACAAAATTGATCGCTGTTCTCGTTGGTATTGTCTTCGTTTATATCAATTACCGGGGGGCTAAGGAAACAGGCCAGGCTGAAACATTCGTGACAATGGTTAAAATCATTGTGATTGCCATGTTCATAGCCTTTGGATGCTATGCTGTTTTCTCCGGGAATCTGGCAGAACCCTGGCAGAGTCATTTTAGGGGGTTTTTTCAAAAAGGGCCCATGGGTATCATTATGGCCATGGGGCTGACTTTTATTGCTTTTGAGGGATATGAGATCATTGCCCAGTGTGGTGAAGAAGTTGTCAATCCCAAAAAAAACATACCGCGTTCCATTTTTCTTTCTCTTGCCATTGTGGTCCCTATCTATCTTCTGGTCGCTTTTGTTGCTCTGGGAGCTGTGACTCCGGAGGGGGGTATACCGAGCTGGCAGTATCTCGGGACAAGAGGCGAGCTGGCCATGATTGAGGCAGCAGAGCATTTTATGATGGGAAAAGTCGGAAGGATTATTTTTCTCATAGGAGGTCTGTTTTCAACTATGTCTGCTCTGAATGCCACGATTTACTCTTCCTCAAGGGTCAGCTTTGCCATGGGCAGAGATCATAATCTTCCCGGAGTTTTCGGGAAAATTCATAAAAAAAAGAGAACTCCCCATATGGCCGTATTTATTTCAGGGGCTTTCATATTGTTTATGGCCGTAGTACTCCCGATCGAAGATATTGCCAGTGCCACAGATGCGATGTTCCTGCTGCTGTTCATATTCGTTAATATAGCTGTTATTAACCTGAGGAAGAATCGCCCGGATCTGGATAGGGGATTTAAGGTGCCTTTTTCCCCGTTCCTTCCTATCCTTGCTACTTTCCTGAATCTTTTACTGGCTGTATTTTTGTTTTTCTACAGGCCTTTAGGAGTATGGGTCTGTGTTGGATATATTCTTTTGGGTGTTTGTATCTATTATATTTATTCCAGGAAGAAAGAGTTCACAGCCAAAGCAGCTCCTGCCATCCATATGGAGCGTTCGGTTTTCCTGGAAAATAAATCTAAATACCATATTTTAGTTCCGGTAGCGAATGAACAAACCGTAAAACAACTGCAGAAGTATGCTTTAGAGATCGCGGAAAATCGCGATGCGGACATAACAGTGCTGAATGTCATCCGGGTTCCCTCCCAGCTTCCTCCCAGCGAGGGACGCAAATATCTGAATGAATCAAGAGCCCTCCTTGAAAAAGCCATTGATGCTGCGGAGGGCAAGAACATACCCGTCTCTTCGGTTGTCAAAGTCACCCATAATATACCCAAGGCTATCATTGAGACATGTGAAGAGAGAAAAATTGATTTAATGGTACTGGGCTGGGAGGGAGAGAAGGCGGCTCATAATAGAGTTTTTGGCACGATTTTAGATGAGATCATACTGAACACCGTATGTGATATTGTGCTCATTTGCCGTCCTCCGGCTAAGGAAGCCCAAATATCGCGGATTTTGATTCCGGTGAGCACAATAAAATACGCTGTTCTTTCCTTACAGATGGCGGAAATACTGGTCAAGGATAAACAGATCCCCATTGTTCTTTTTCATGCTACATACAGAGATGATATTGAGGAAATAAATAAGTATTATAAAACTGAACTGAGGAAGCTGAACTGCGGAATAAATCCTGATAACTATGATATTAAAATCAGAAAAGCATCCAGACTGTCGGATGCCATTCTTAAGGAGACCCGGAGTGATGACCTTGTGATTATGGGCGCTCCGGAAGAGGGATTGGTGCGGCGCGCCATGTTTGGAGATATTCCTCTGGAGATCGCCAAGAGAAGCAGAGCATCTCTTATTCTGACCAAGAAATTTACAGGCCATGTGAAAACATGGTTCCAGAAATTTTTCGGCTCCAGGAAGACCATCCTGGAGTAAAGCTTAAAAGACAGCGACAGACCGTTGGGCTTCATTTGCCGTCGGCTTTTGTCATTTTGTGGTTTGTGCGTTGCTTTTTTTTTGAAGGGCTTTATTTTTTTTTATGAGCATCCCCGTAAGGGAATAGATGAAAGGAAGAGCAACCAGAAAAAAGGTCACATACGTTGTTAATCCATGTCCGATCCTTTCAATGATTTTATAAAGCTCGTCAAACCATATCGTCCAGCAGACAACACCCACCCACATCGAAGGGATCGTTAGGGTAAGGGATGGTATTGTTTTATATCCTTCAGCACGGGCAATGAGAAAACCTGTTATAGCCCCTGTCATGGGGAAAGGCATCCATACAAAGATAACAATTCCTATCCAACTCCATTTTTTCATTTTCTCGGCCCTTTTTTCTGCCTTTTTCATCCGGATCTCGACAAATTTTTTGAACAGTTTAAATTCCTTTGCTTTGACCCATAAGAAACCAATGATAGAGAGCATAATGAGGAGAAAGGCTGTGAGATAGGCGAGGATGATGAGCATGATCGTGAGAGTAGGGAAATTAAATTCAAGACCCGCACCTATAATGGCAAGCCTTCCTCCAAGATGAAAAGCGGTGACCATGGAGATTAACTTTAAAGCAAGGGAAGATTTAGAAAGGAACAGGACTATGATGACACAGATCTCAATGGAAAGGAGAACCATTCCAATAAAAAAGGGGATCTTTTCATTATCAATGCCAAGAATGTTTTTATCTTTGAATGATTTCATTTTTATTCCTATTCAATACATTTTTGGCGTATAAATATCAAGATTTTTTAAAAAAAACTCATGAAACGAAAGACCTGAATGAAGAGAATTGTTGAATAATTCCTCATAAAATATTATCTTACTTAGGGATGAAATGATTGACAAAAAGTAAAGGAGAACCATGAGAAAATATGCCCTTGGACTGGATTTTGGAACCAATTCATGCCGGGCTTTGATCGTTGATATTTTAAACGGTGGTGAGGTCGCAACAAGTGTTTTTCCCTATCCATCCGGAGATGACGGTGTGATTATAGATAAGAAAGAGCCAGATATAGCAAGACAGAATCCGGAGGATTATCTCATCGGAATGGAAAAATCCGTAAGATCCGCCGTTGGTAAGGCCCGGGCCAATGACCCGGAGTTTGATCCTCAACACATCATAGGCATTGGGATAGATACCACAGGGAGCAGTCCGATGCCTGTTGATGCCAGAGGAGTGCCTTTGAGCATGCTGTCTGAATTCAAGAACAATAAGGACGCTTTAGTCTGGCTGTGGAAAGATCATTCGAGTCATTATGAGGCGGCACAGATCACGGAAATAGCCCGGGAGATGCATCCTCAATATTTGGAGAAAATAGGAGGGGTTTATTCTTCAGAGTGGTTTTGGTCCAAAATATGGCACTGCAGGAATTGCGCTCCGGATATTTTCGACTCAGCACATAGCTTCGTGGAGATTTGTGATTATTTACCTGCTGTTTTGGCGGGGGATACAAGGCCGGAACATATAAGACGGAGTGTTTGTGCGGCCGGTCATAAAGCTATGTATAATGAGGAATGGGGAGGCCTTCCTGACAAGGATTTTCTCAAGGCATTAGATCCCGGATTGTCCGAACTAAAGGACAGGCTGTATGAACAGGCTTACCCTTCGGATAAATTGGCGGGTCGTCTTTGTTCCGAATGGGCAGCCCGGCTCGGATTGAATGAAGGTGCTGCCGTTGCTGTGGGGGCTTTTGATGCCCATATGGGCGGAGTGGGAGCCGGAGTCAAAGAGGGGACTCTTGTGAAAATACTCGGGACAAGCACTTGTGATATTCTGGTCAGTGCCAAGGAAAAGGGCCCCATAAATATTCCCGGAGTGTGCGGTATTGTAGATGGTTCGGTCATACCCGGATATTATGGCATTGAAGCAGGACAATCAGCGGTCGGGGATATCTTTTTGTGGTATGTTGAAAAACTCGTTCCTGATAGATATGGAAAAACGGTTGATGAGAGATTTAAAAATCTTGAGGCAGAAGCTCTCAAACAGAAGCCCGGTGAGCACGGCCTTATTGCTTTGGACTGGAACAACGGGAACCGCACCATACTAGTCGATGTAAGGTTGAACGGGCTCCTCATCGGTCAGACGCTTCATACAGAACCCCACGAGATCTACAGGGCTCTTATAGAAGCCACAGCCTTTGGCGCGCTGACCATCATCAACCGCATTCAGGAGTATGACATCACCATCAGGGAGATTATCAACTGCGGAGGACTGGCAGCAAAAAGTCCGTTTCTTATGCAGGTTTATGCTGATATACTCGGGCGTCCCATGAAAGTATCACGGAGTGATCAGACGCCTGCTCTGGGAGCCGCTCTTTTTGGTGCGGTGGCAGCCGGAGCAGAGAAGAGCGGATATACAAGTGTGGAGGAAGCTCAAAAGAAAATGACGGGCGTTAGTAAGGTCACCAATCCGGATCCTGGATGTCATGAAGCCTATCAAAGGATGTACGCTCTTTATAAGAAGCTTCATGATGCTTTCGGCACTAGAGAATGGAAAGGAAGCCTCTATAATGTAATGAAAGACCTGATTGATCTCAGGGAGACGCAGAGGAGGGGAAAACATGCTTGAAGGATTGAAAGAAAGTGTTTGCAGAGCCAATCTTGATATCATTAAGTCTTATCTTGTCACTCTGACATGGGGAAATGTGAGTGGTTTTGATAGACAAAAAGAGCTGATTGTCATAAAACCCAGTGGTATCTCTTATGAAGAATTAAAGCCGGAAAGTATGGTAGTGGTGGATCTTAAAGGCTCTAAAATCGAGGGGGATCTCAACCCTTCTTCTGATACTCCCACTCATATAGAGCTTTATAAAGCTTTTAATGGCATCGGTTCCATTGTCCATACACACAGTGATTATGCCTCCATGTTTGCTCAGGCAGACAAGGAGATTCCCTGTTTGGGCACCACACATGCTGATTATTTCTATGGGAGTGTGCCCGTAACCAGACCCTTAAACAAGAAAGAAGTGGAGACCGGTTATGAGAAGAACACGGGGAGTGTTATTATCGAGGCTTTTGAAAAATTAGATCCTCTGGCTTGTCCGGCCGTGCTTGTTTCAGGTCACGGGCCTTTTTCGTGGGGGAAGACTCCCGATAGAGCTGTTGAGGTCAGTATAGCTCTTGAAAAAATCGCTAAAATGGCGTGGGGGACCTTGGCTTTGACAGACAAGGAGAGAGCCCTGCCCGATTATATATTAAAAAAACATTATTTGAGAAAACACGGGCCAAATGCCTATTACGGTCAAAAAGGAGGCAAGGCAGATGAATAATATTCCGAAAATAAAACTGGGAATGGTGGCTGTGAGCAGGGACTGTTTCCCTATTGAATTATCAAAAAAAAGAAGGGAAAAAGTCTTCGAAAAATGCAGGGATAAAAAAATCGATATCGTAAAAATCAATACCATTATCGAAAATGAACAGGATGTGATGAAAGCTCTCAAGGAGATCAAAGAACAGGGTATAAATGCGCTGGTTGTTTTTTTGGGGAATTTTGGGCCGGAAGGGCCTACGACCATGCTGGCTGAAAAATTTCAGGGACCCTGTATGTTTACAGCAGCAGCTGAAGAGCCCGGGAATAATTTGATCCAGGACAGAGGGGACGCCTACTGCGGCATGCTGAATGCCTCATACAGTATGGGATTGAGAAAGATACATCCTTATATACCCGATTTTCCAGTTGGGACGGCTGTGCAGACCGCTGATATGATCAAGGACTTTATCCCTATCGCAAGGGTTGTCATCGGTGTAAAAGGCCTTAAAATATTTTCATTTGGCCCCAGACCTCAGGATTTTCTGGCATGCAATGCTCCTATCAAACCTTTATATGACCTCGATGTGGAGATCATGGAAAACAGTGAGCTGGACCTTTATGATATCTTTCGCAAGGCAGAAGGCAGCCCGGACATTGAAAAAATTACAATGGAAATGACCGAAGAGCTGGGGGGAGGAAACCAGTATCCTGACCTTCTTAAAAGGCTGGCCCAATATGAAGTGGCTCTCTTAAGGTTCTATGAAGACAATCTCGGTGCGAGCGAGTACGGGGTGTTTGCCAACAAATGCTGGCCTGCTTTTGAGAGCTATTTTGGATTTGTTCCCTGTTATGTGAACTCCAGACTTGCTTCGAACGGAATACCGGTTGCTTGCGAGGTGGATATTTACGGTGCCCTGAGTGAATTCATGGCTGTGTGTGCCACAGAGGTTCCTGCTACACTGTTGGATATCAATAACACAGTGCCGGAAGATATGTATGTAAAATCTGAGGAAAAGATAGGGAACTATAAAACAAACGATCTTTTCATGGGTTTTCACTGTGGAAATACCGCTTCCTGCTGTTTGATTGATCCAAAGATGAAATACCAGCTCATTATGAACCGCCTTCTGGAGGGCGGAGAGAAGCCGGATATAACAAGGGGAACTCTGGAGGGAAGGATCAGGCCAGGTGATGTGTCAATTTTCAGGCTTCAGTCAACTGCGGATACAAACCTGAAAAGTTATATAGCCGAGGGAGAGGTCCTGGATATCAATCCGGGTTCTTTTGGAAGTATCGGAATTTTTGCGATCAAAGAAATGTCAAGATTTTACAGATATGTGCTCATAGAAAAAAGATTCCCTCACCATACAGCGGTTGCCTTTAAACACACAGGGAAGATTCTGTATGAAGCCATCAAAATGCTCGGGATATGCGATATTTCATTCAATCAACCAGAAGAAATGTTGTATGAGAAGGAGAATCCATTCTTATGAAGGGAACCTGCTTCTGCGCTTCTCTTTTATCCAGGATAGGTCAGGTTATTTGACTTTGGTTAAATATTTATATACAGCCTGACCTATTCATAAAAAAATGCCGATGTTCATTTTTTTGTTTTGATTTCAAGGATATACATGCTCTAAAAAAAATGGCAACTGAAATGTTTTTGTTTGTTTTTACTTGCATTTTAATCGCCATTTTTTTACCTTAAAGGCGAGTCGATCTTACAGCATCTGCTTTGTTACAGGGTACTCGCGGTGAAGGACCACAGCTTCACACCCTGTGCCTTGCATCTGCCGCAAGCTTGACTCGTGAATAATTCAGGATAGATAATCCAGAATTTCATGTAAGGGGATTGTCCCGATGAAGAAAGATACGATATTGAACTTGGCTTCCTTAAAGGACCAAGTGTATGAATACATCCGCACTTTGATGAAGGTTGGGGAATTAAGACCGGGTTCGACCATAGATATGAATGCCACGAGCCAGAAATTGGGGATCAGTAAAACTCCGCTCAGGGACGCGCTGATCAGGCTGGAAATGGAAGGATTTGTCAGTATTCTCCCCAGAAGGGGTGTGGTTGTCAATACACTGACTGTGCAGGATATCAAAGATTTTTATCAAATACTCGGCGCACTTGAAAGCACGGCGGTTCTTACAGCTTCCTCCTCTTTTGGCCGGAGAGAGATGAACGAGCTGAGGAAGCTGAATGATCTGATGGATAAAGCCATAACAAAAGATGATTTTAATGCCTATTATGAAGAAAACCTTAGATTTCATGATGTCTATCTTAAACTTTCAGAGAACAAGACGTTAAGAAAAACAGCAGATATTTTAAAAAAAAGGCTGTATGATTTTCCAAGAAGGGAAGGTTATATTAAAAAATGGGAGGAAACATCCATTAAGGAACATGAACAGTTCATGGAGATGATGGAGCGCGGGGCGTATCAGGAGGCTGCTGATTTTATCCGTGATGTGCACTGGTCTTTTGAAGTCCAGGAAAAATATATCTGCCAGTATTATTCAGAAAATCCAGAGCCTGATAAGTAAGGGAATTAATTTTAATCATTTCTATGAAAGGAGCGAGGGGATGAAAAAACACACATATGTCAGTCTGATTTTGCTGGCTGTGGTTCTTTTATGGAACTGTCAAGGAAACAAGGTCAGACAGGATATAACTGCAGAAGAAATAGAGGGTCATATCAGGTTCCTATCGGATGACCTTCTGGAAGGAAGGGCTGTTGGCTCAAGAGGCCTGAAGATCGCAGCTTTATATCAGGAAAATTTCTTTAGAAGGCTGGGACTAGAGCCTGCTTTCGGGGATAGCTTTCGCCAAACAGTGGATCTCGTTGGAAGCCGGCCTGATCCCATGGCGAGCATTGAGTTCATATTTGAATCTCTTTCCATAAAACCCTCGATTCATGAAGAATTTGTCGTGGGCTCCGAAAGAAGAGACTGTCCGGAAGGTATCGAAGGAGAGCTTGTCTACGGAGGTTATCTTATTCAGGCACCTGAGAGAGATTGGGATGATATAAAAGGTACTGACCTCAGAGGAAAAGTCCTTCTTGTGGAAATAAATGAGCCAGGTAATTACCCTGACGGAATATTTGACGGGGAGGACATGACTTATTATGGGAGATGGACGTATAAGTTTGAGAAAGCATCAGAGCTGGGAGCGGCTGGCGTTCTCATCATTCATAATAAAAAAGGAGCGGCATACGGATGGGATGTAGTTAAAAACTCCTGGTCAGGAGAGTCATTCTTTCTTCCTGATGTCAACAACAATCTTTTTTTCCATGGATGGATCAATAAAGAGACAGCGGAAAAAGTGATCAAAGAGGCTGGATATGAAAGGCAGGAGTTAGAAGAGAGCGCCTCCAGAGAAGATTTCAAGCCGGTTTTTATGGGGTCAAACGTCAGGGTGAGACAAAAACCTGAATTTTTCTCTGTTAAGAGCGAAAACATAGCGGCTGTTCTTAGAGGAAAGATCAAAAAAGGGGAAAGGCGGGCTGTCATTCTCTCCGCCCATTATGATCACTTTGGGAAAGATGAGAGCAGAGAGGGGGATCAAATATACAACGGAGCGGTTGACAATTGTTCTGCTTCAGCTTCCATGCTTTCACTGGCCCGTTACTACGCACAAAGCGGTAAAAAGCCTAAGATGGATCTGATTTTCGTAGCAGTCACCGCAGAGGAACAGGGCCTTCTTGGGTCTGATTATTTCGCAAGGCATCTTCCGGTCTCTTCATCATCCGTTCTTGCCAATCTTAATTTTGAGATGACAAATGTATGGGGGAGAACCAAGGAACTTTACACCATAGGAGGCAGTCACAGTGATCTGGGTGATATATGTGCCCGGGCAGCGAATAATATGGGCCTTGAATATATTCCGGAACGGAATAAAGAACTGGGATATTTTTTCCGTTCTGACCAGCTGAGCTTTGCAAGGGCCGGTATTCCGGCCGTTTGGCTTCACGAAGGCATCACTTCTTTTGGAAAAGACAGTGATCATATTAAAAAGAAAAGCCAGGATTACCGTGAGTTAAAGTATCATCAAGTGACTGATGAGTTTGAAGAGGGCTGGGATCTGGAAGGTACGGTACAAATCACAGAGTGGGCAAGAGAGATTATTTCTCTGTTGTCTGATTTGGATGA
>Ga0207752_1000283_pt1 | contig 24349 bp, 17 predicted proteins | sample Pon2CUnioCityCA_6_FD_187272 | JGI IMG/M metagenome (GOLD analysis project Ga0207752, IMG submission 187272) | Marine sediment microbial community from Union City, CA, USA - Pond 2C Sediment 2 (SPAdes) | ecosystem: Environmental > Aquatic > Marine > Intertidal zone > Salt pond sediment ...
CGGACGAGAGCTACGCCGACAAGAATTTTGAGGATTACCTGAGCGACGGTGTGCTGGCCGCCTGCGATGCGGTCGAGGCGATCACCGGCGAGCATCAGGTCAATGCCATCGGTTACTGCCTCGGCGGCACCCTGCTGGCCACCGCCACCGCCTGGTGCGAGGCGGCCGGCGATCAGCGCTTCGCCAGCGGCACCTATTTCACCACCATGCTCGACTTTGCCGAGCCGGGCGAGATCGGCGTGTTCATCGACGAGGGCCAGCTCGACAATCTGGAAAAGTCGATGGCCGAGAGCGGCTATCTGGACGGCGGCAACATGGCCGGCGCCTTCAACATGCTGCGCGCCAATGATCTGGTCTGGCCGTTCTTTATCAACAACTACCTGCTCGGCAAAGAGCCGATGAGCTTCGATCTGCTGTACTGGAACAGCGACAGCACGCGCATGCCGGCGGCGATGCACAATTTCTATCTGCGCAACATGTACCAGTACAACCGGCTGAGCAAAAAGGGTGGCATCGAGCTGCTCGGGCAGAAGATCGATCTCTCCAGTATTCAGACGCCGAGCTATTTCCTGTCCACGTCCGAGGACCACATCGCGCCCTGGCAGAGCACCTTCACCGGCGCCAAGCTGTTCAAGGGGCCGGTGCGCTTCGTGCTCGGCGGCTCCGGGCACATCGCCGGAGTGGTCAATCCGCCGGCGGCCAACAAGTACGGCTACCGCACCGGTCGCAAGCCGGCCGGCAACCCGCAGACCTGGCTCAAGAGCGCCAAGGAAAACGAGGGCTCCTGGTGGCCGGACTGGGACAGCTGGGTGGAAGAGTTCGCCGCTGGCAAAGTGCCGGCGCGCCAGCCGGGCGCGGTCGATGCCTATCCGGTGATCGAAGCGGCGCCGGGCAGCTACGCCAAGAAGCGCCTGATCCCGGCCTGATACCGGCCCGATAGTGGTCCGGTAATGGCCCCAGAGCAGCTCGGCACGGGTTGCGACAACGAAGACAGCAAAGCCCGTCGCCGACGGGTTTTGCTTTATGAAAAAACACGAGTGAGGAAGCAGCCAGTGACCGACAGCAAGCAGACGCCCGAAGTGAATCTCCCCGATCCGGCGCAGATGACCGAGACCCTGCAGAAGGTCACCGAGCAGAGCCAGCGTATCTTCACTGACTTCCTCGAACGCCAGAAGGCCGGTGCCGGGGCGCAGTTCAATCCGCTCGATCCGAGCGTGGTCGGCAAGGCCTTCGGCGAGCTGACGCGCAAGATGCTGGAGAACCCGCAGCAGCTGGTGCAGGCGCAGATCGCCATGTGGCAGGACTGGATGAACATGACCCAGCAGGCCACGCTGGCGGCTTTCAACAGTGCCGATGGCGGCGACGGCGAAATGAAAAAGCCCGGCGACAAGCGCTTTAAGGATCAGGCCTGGCAGGAGAATCCGCTGTTCGGATACATCGCCGACAGCTACCTGCTGGTCTCCCGGCACATCACCAATACGGTGCAGAACGTCGAGGGCATGGACGACAAGACCGCGGAGAAGGTCAACTTCTACACCCAGCAGTTCGTCGATGCCCTGTCGCCGAGCAACTTCGCCATGACCAATCCCACGGTGCTCAAGCGCACCCTGGAAACCGGCGGCCAGAATCTGGTCGATGGCCTCTCCAATCTGCTCGATGACCTCGAACGCGGCGAGGGCAAGCTGAAGATCAGCATGACCGATGTCGACGCCTTCGAGTTGGGCAAGAACGTCGCCGTCACCCCGGGCAAGGTGATCTACCAGAATGACCTGATGCAGCTGATCCAGTACACGCCGAGCACCGACACGGTGTACAAGCGCCCGCTGCTGATCGTGCCGCCGTGGATCAACAAGTTCTACATCCTCGATCTGCGAGCCAAGAACAGCTTCATCAAATGGGCGGTGGATCAGGGCCACACGGTGTTCGTGATCTCCTGGGTCAACCCGAACGAAAAGCTCTCGCACAAGAACTTCGAGGACTACCTGCTGGAGGGGCCGATGGCGGCGCTGGACGCCATCGAGCAGGCCACCGGTGAAAAGGCGGTGAAGGCCGTCGGCTATTGCCTCGGCGGCACGCTGCTGATGTCGACCCTGGCCTACATGGCCGCCCAGGGCGACGACCGCATCAAGGCGGCGACCTTCTTCACCACCATGACCGACTTCTCCGAGCCGGGCGAGCTGGGCGTGTTCATCGACCGCGAATTGCTCGAACAGGCAGAGCAGGAGATGGACGAGAAGGGCTATTTCGAAGGCGCCAACATGGCCGAAGCCTTCAACCTGCTGCGCGCCAATGATCTGATCTGGTCCTTCGTGGTCAACAACTACCTGATGGGCAAGGATCCCTTCCCCTTCGACCTGCTGTACTGGAACAGCGACAGCACCCGCATGCCGCGCGACATGCACAAGTTCTACCTGCGCAGCATGTACGAGCAGAACCTGCTCGCGCAGCCCGGTGCCATCACCCTCAACGGCGTGCCGATCGACCTCTCAAAGGTCGAGACGCCCTGTTATTTCCTGTCCACCGTCGATGACCACATCGCCCCCTGGGCGGCCACGTACAAGGGCACCCGGCTGGTTTCCGGGCCGGTGCGTTTCGTCCTCGGCGGCTCCGGGCACATCGCCGGGGTGATCAATCCGCCGTCGGCCAACAAGTACGGCTATCGCATCAATCAGGAGCTGCCCGACAACCACCAGCAATGGCTGGCCGGCGCCGAGCAGCACGAGGGTTCCTGGTGGACCGACTGGAAGAAATGGGTCAGCCGCTACAACGGTGGCAAGAAGGTCGAGGCGCGTCAGCCCGGCGAGGGCAAGCTCGAAGCACTCGAAGACGCACCGGGAAGCTACGTCAAAGACCGCCTCTGAGGCGGCCCGGTCAGCGACAGCAAAAGGCCCGCCAATCGGCGGGCCTTTTGCGTGTCAGCGATCGCGCTCAGCCGCCGCCGGGCGGATACAGCCGGCGGATGAAATCCACGAAACGCTGCTCCGGAGAAAAGCCCAGCAGCGCCTCGCCGTCGGCGACAAAATTTGAATAGGGGTTGAAATCGTAGAAGCAGGGCCGGCCGCTGCGCTGGTCGATGAAGTACTCGACGCCGCCCAGATCCGCCCCCGCGGCGCGCACAATGGCTGCCGCCCGGGCGACGATGGCGGCCTGCGGAGCGAAGGGCTCGATGGCGTTGCCGCCACTGTGGCAGCCGTCCGCCGCGCAATAGTTGAACTCGCCACTGCGCAGCCGCTGGCGGATGGCGTAAAACAGCTCGTCGCCGAGCAGCTCGACGCGCTGGATGAAGCCATCCGATTCGATGTACGCCTGCACCAGCCCGGTGCCGTCGACGCCCAGATCCAGCCTGCCGGCGTCCACCTCGCGCTGTAGCTGCTCGGCATCGTCGAAGCGGGCGATGCCGGTGCCGGAGCCGCCGATGTTCGGTTTGACGATCACCGGATAGCCGATGCGCTGCGCCGCCGCGGGGGCATCCTGCGCCCGGCAGATGGCCAGCGCGGCGGGAAAATCCAGGCCGAGACTGGCGAAGATGCCGTTCTGCACCGCCTTCGAGGCGCCGCTCAGATGCGCCTGCGCACCATTGACCACGCGCACCCCGGTCAGCTCCAGCCAGCGCAGAAAGTGCACCGTGTGAAAGGCCACCGCCGCCGGCCGCGTCGCCGAGGGCATCACGTTGACGCGGTTGACCAGCAGCGGGTAATCGGGGCTCAGCGCCGCGGTGTCGAAACTCAGCTCGGCGATGTCGATGGGCTGTGTGTCGATGCCATCATCGCGAAAGCGCCGGATCAGCCGCTGCGACCACTGCGGGTGTTCGTGGAGGAGGGCGATCCTCATCAGTTCGCGCTCAATCCGCGGCACTCTGCGATTCGCTGTCAGATTCGCTGTGCGGCGCTTCGCGGATGATCTCGCCGCAGCGGCCGCGGCCCTCGGGGCCGAGCAGCCTGAGGAAGGCGTCGACCTTGCTCGCCGGCGGCGGCTGGGCATCGCGCGCCTCGCCGGGATAGGCGAAGGCGCGCAGCCGGGTGGCCATCGGCCCGGGCGCCACCGCGGCCACGGTGAGCGCCGCGCGGCCGTCCTGATCGACCAGCATTTCCAGCTCGTCGGCGAACACCTTCATCATGCTCTCCACCGCCGCCTTGCTCACCCCGTAAGCGCCCCAATAGGCGCGCGACTTGTCGTCGAGGGTGAACAGCATGCGCCCGTCGCCGCTCTCCTGCAGCAGCGGAATACAGGCGCGACTGAGCAGAAACGGGCCGTGCAGATTGGCGGCGAACACCTTGCTCCAGGTCTCCGCCACATAGTGCTGCAGCGGTGAGGGGTTGCCCAGCGCGGCGGCGCAGTGCACCAGCGCGTGCAGGCCGCCGAGTTCGCGGCGCAGCACCTCGACCAGATCGTCGTAATCCTTGGCGCTGGCGCCTTCCATGTCCAGCGGGTAGATCGCCGGCTGCGGGCCGCCGGCCTGCTCGATGCGGTCGTAGACCGCCTCCAGACGCTTGATGCTGCGGCCCATCAGCACCACCGTAGCGCCGAGTCCAGCGGCGGCGCAGGCCAGCTCCGAGCCCAGCCCGCCGCTGGCGCCGGTGACGAGGAGGGTGCGACCTTCGAGCATGCCCTCGGGGGCGGTGTAATCGATCATGCGGAGCCTGCTGGCGGAGTGGCTGGGGGCTGCATTTTACGCCCTGCGCCGCGGCGCGTCTGCGCTGGCGATGGCTGTTGCGGCGGCAAAATGCCGGCCGCTGTTTTTGCAATTTCCCAAAACCGGCGGCGACGCTAAGCTTGCAGATCCCACCTGCCGGAGATCGCCAGCATGAGCACAGCCCGCCGCCCAGCCATCGACTTTCCCGCCACGCCGCCCGCCGGGGTGGTGCCGATCGCCGATGACCCGGTTTTCGATCCGGCGCGGCACCTCGACCTGCAGCGACCGCAGCAGCTGATCGGCCTCGCGGAACTGGGCTATGACGAGGCCGAGATCGCCGCCTGCGGCAGCGATTTCGCCGTCAGCAGCGCCTTCCGCCTGCTCAGCGATGAGGGGGTCGCCGCGCTGCAGCAGGTCTGCCGGCAGCTGGAGGAGCACGTGGTGGCCTGTGAGCGCATCGAGCGGATGATGCGCGGCGGCGTGTATCGCTCGCGGTTTCTGCGCGATCTGTGCCTGTCGCCGGAGGTCGCGGATTTCATCGGCGAGCTGTGCGGCGCGCGCGTCGCCCCGCACGCCATGCCGCACCAGCTCGGCCACCTGAATTTCCAGCCGCGGGCGCTGGGCCGCAACGTCGACAAATGGCACCACGACACCCTGGCCATCGACTACGTGCTGATGGTCACCGACCCGGCGGCGATCGACGGCGGCGAGTTCCAGTATTTTCGCGGCACCCGCGGCGAAGCCCAGGCGTATCGCCAGCGCGGCGAGCCGCTGCCGGACGGGCGCATCGTCTCGCCGCACTTCCCCGGCGCCGGCTACGCGGTGTTGCAGCAGGGCGGCATGGTGGTGCACCGCGCCGCGCCGCTGCGCGCATTGGGCGAGCGTATCACCATGGTCAACGGCTACGATTTCGTCGCCGCCAGCGCCGCCGACCCCACCGATTTTCAGCAGCTGCGGCTGGTCGATCCCGAGCCGGCGATCAGCATCGAGTGGCTGCGCCACCGCGCCCACCGGACGCGTCGCCAGCTGGACGCGGCGATCGCCGGCGCGCGGCTCGACGCCGAGCCGAACCAGCTGGCCGCCGAGCTGCAACACAGCATCGATGAGCTGCGCGCGGCGCTCGAACAGGTGCGCTGCGAGCGACCGCTGGAGATGGCCCACTACGGTGACTGATGCGGCCGCCGGCCTTAGCCGTCACGCTGTGACTGGCCGCTGGTTGGCGAGGTGTGCGCGCTGTGGAATCAGCCTGCTGACAGGCCGGGAGGCGGCGCGGATCAGGCCACGGCGAGGTCGTTGATCACCGACGACAGGGCGCGGTCGAAGGCGGAGAATTCCATGATCACTTCGCTGCGGCCGTCGGCCAGTTCTTCGAGCAGCTCGCTGGCGGTTTTGTCCAGTGCGCGCTTGCCGCGGCGATCGACGAACACCAGCAGGCCGCCATCGGCGATGATCACCGATAGCTTGAGGCGGCGGCGGGCGCGCTCCGCACCACAGTCCAGCAGCAGCCAGTTGCCGGGGCAGACGTTGTCCGGCAACTGTGCCAGCGCGGCCTGCTGATCGATCGTTGCCTCGTCCACCGGGTTTTCGGACAACGGCTCGACGTGGATCGGCGTCTCGTCGATGGCCGCCAGATCGTATTCGGGCGCCTCGCCATCGTTATTGCCATCGCCATCGCCATCGCCATCGCTGTGCGCATTGGCGATGCTGTCGTCGATGGCGCGGTCATCGGTGGAGGCCTCGCCGGGCTGTCGATCGGGCATCGGTCGCTCGGCGTCGGCGCCGTGGCGCGCGGCGATCTCTGCGCTGTCCGATGGATCGCCGCTGGCCGCTGCCGTGGTCGCTGCCGTAGTCGCTGCAGTGGCCGCCTCTGCAGTCGCCACATCGTCAGCAGGCTCACTGGCTGCCGTGGCTGCGGCCTGGGTCGCCAGGCGGCGCAGGGTCGCCAGGCGTGCGGCGTGCACCGCGTGCAGGCTGTCGGTGCTGGCGACCACGTCGTCATCGGCCAGGCGGCTGTTGCGCAGCAGGTGACGGCAGCGGGCGGCGATCAGCGCCCATTCGGCTTCGCGCTGTTCGATGGCGCTGTTGCTGAGCACCTCGTTCACCGGCTGCACCGAGTCGAGCATCAGTTCGAGCACCTCCAGCGCTCGCTGCCAGTCCGGGCTGTGGCGGCCGCGCTTGATGTAGCAGCGGTAGAGCAGTGTCGCCCAGTGCTTGAGTACCAGGCGGTTGAGGCTGCTCGGCAGGCGGCGCTCGCCGAGGCGCTCGCGCAGGCAGTGCAGCACGACCACGCGGGCGTGCTTGCGCAGCGCTTCGCGCTGGGTCTGGCGTTCGGCTTCGCGGGCGCGGCGCTCCTCGTCGCGCAGCATCTCGTGCAGGCGATCGACGCCGCGCTGGAACTGGCCTTCGCCGCCGCTATCGTCGCTGGCGATCTCGTCCACCAGCCCTTTGACGTCGTGGTACAGCGGATCGCTGCTGTCCTCCAGCGAAGGGGCGATGTCGGCGAGTGCGTCGAGCAGTTCGCGAGCCGGGTGCTGCGGGCGGGTGAAGAAGTTGCGGTCGAGCAGCACCGCCTTCATCAATGGCACCTGCAACTGGCTGAACAGCGACGCAGACAGCGCGCCCTGCGCCTGTTGCTGCAGCTGGCCGATCAGGCTCTGTACCAGGCTGATGACCCGCTGATCCGCCTCGCCGAGCTGGCGGGTGTTGCCGCCGCCCTCGATATCGCCCAGTTCATCGAGCAGGGCGCGACTGAAGGTTTGCGCGTCTTCGCTGTCGAAGTCGCCGCCGGCGCCGTGGCGCTGCAGGCGCGACAGACCCGCGAGCAGATCGCTCTGGCTGTAGATTGCCGGGCCAGCGGGCGCGCTGCCGGCCACGCCGGCTGTCGAGCCGCTCGCTGCCGCCGGCGCGCTGCCGAGACCGACGAAACGGTTCAGCGCCTGCCAGCTGGCAAAGTCCAGCGCGCCCGGGTGGGCGCTGGCCCAGGCGCGGTAGTGTTCCGGGCCGAGCGCGGCCATCGCGGCCTCGCCCGGGGCCTGGGTGTGGGGCTGAGTGTGGGCCTGGGTGTGGGCCTGGGTGTGGGCCTGGGTGTGGGCCTGAAATGCCTCCTCCGATGGCGCCGCCAGCGGGTCTTGCACGCCGCCGACAGTGCTCGTCGCACCGCCACTGTTGCGCCTTCGGTAGCTGATTCTGCTCAGCAGGCCGGCCGCGGACATGCGTTGATTGAGGTCGTCGTAGATCAGGTCCAAGTGTGTCGCGACCTGCTGATCGAACAGCTTGTAGAGGATCAGCCGATGCTGCAGTTCGAGGCTGATGCCCAGCGGCGCCAGGGCGTCGCGAAAGTGCTCGCAGAGCGTCTTCGGCGCCAGCGTCTCGGCGGCGAAGGCCAGCCCGGTGTGGCGGGCCAGTTCGGCGAGCCGCTGTTTGAGGTGGATGAGCGCCTCGCGAAACAACTGTTCGGCGCGCTGCGCCATGCCGCGGATGGCGACCATCTCCTCCATCTCTTCCTGGTCGATCAGGCTCAGTTCGAGGCTGTCTTCGTCGTCCTCCTCGATCTCGGCGCAGCGCACGGCGCCACTTTGCAGCGATTCCCGCAGTGCGCTGGCGAAGCTGTCGGCGATCTTGTCGCGCTCCAGCCGCAGCGCGCGCATGGTGTCGAAATAGGCCTGCTGGCTGTGGTTGTTGTCGGCCTTTTCGGCGAGCGCGAAGAGGGTGTCGTCGGCGTCGGCGAAGAGCTGGTCGAGCAGCGTCGCGGCGTGGCTGAGCGCGGCCTCGCGCAACTCGTCGACCAGCGCCGCGTAGTCGGGCGCGGTGTGCGCTGCACTGTAGTGATCGGTGTTGCGGTTGTCGGACATCGGCTGGGTCATCGGCTGCTCAATCGGCGAACCCGGGTGGCGCCGATCCGTTTTGCTCACAAGCGGCTAGCGGCTGTCGATGGCCAATATTGAATTGCCATCGGTACATGCCTTCGGCGGTACTTGCGCCGCGCCGGGGGCGTTGCCGAGGTGGTAAACTGCAGCGTTTTGCGCGCCGCGATACTCATCGCAGCGCGGCACCGTTCAGAGGACAGGGGTGAACATGATCCGCTATTTCGCGATCGGGCTGCTGGTGGGTGGCCTGCTGGGGCTGTGGTTCGGCATCAACATCGGCAAGGGGCGGGCGCCCTATACCAATCCCTTTCTGGCCGCGCAGCCCGTGCAGATAGAGCAGCCGGCGGCGCTGGCCTGAGTTGTGGCGCGGGGCGCGGCGGCGCGCCTCAAGCGTCGCGCTGCAGCCAGTCCAGCAGTTGCAGCGGCGCGTCGATGGCGCCGTGGGCGCCCCACTCGGCGGGGTTTTCGCCGGGGCCGATGTAGCCGTAGTTGGCGACGACGGTAGTCATGCCCGCAGCGCGACCGGCCTGGATGTCGCGCAGTGCGTCGCCGACGTACAGACAGTTGGCGGCATCGCGGTCGATCAGTCGGCAGGCGTACAGCAGCGGCTCCGGGTGTGGCTTCTTGTTGGCGGTGGTGTCGCCGCTGACCACGCAGGCGGCGCGCCCGGCCAGATCCAGCGCCGCCAGCAGCGGATCGGTCAGCCAGCCGGGCTTGTTGGTCACCACCCCCCAGTGCAGGCCGCGCGCCTCGATTTCAGCGAGCAGCGCGTGCATCTCGTCGAAGGGCCGCGAGCCGACCGCGATGGCGTCGCGGTAGAGTTCCAGAAAGCGCAGGCGCAGCGATTCCAGCAGCGCCGGGTCGCGATCCGCGCCGAAACCCAGCTTGACCAGCGCCAGCCCGCCGTGGGAGACGTGCGGGCGGATGCTGGCCGCGTCCAGCGGCGGCAGGTCGTGCTCGGCGCGCAGCGCGTTGAGCGCGCCGCCCATGTCCGGCGCGGTGTCGATCAGCGTGCCGTCGAGGTCGAACAGCACGCTGTCGAAGGCGTTTGCAGAGCGCTTCACTGGTCGCCCTCGCGCTGGCAGTGCATCAGGTAGTTGACCTGCAGATCGCGCCCCAGCGAATAGCGCCGGCTGAAGGGGTTGTAGCTCATGCCGGTGATCTCCTCGACGCGCAGCCGACTGCGCCGGCAGAAGCCGGCCAGCTCCGCCGGGCGGATGAATTTGGCGAATTCGTGGGTGCCCCTGGGCAGCAGCCTGAGCACATATTCGGCGCCGACGATGGCGAACAGCCAGGACTTGGGGTTGCGGTTGATGGTGGAGAAGAACAGCTGCCCGCCGGGCTTGACCAGCGCCGCGCAGGCGGCCACCACCGAGGCCGGATCGGGCACGTGTTCGAGCATTTCCATGCAGCTCACCGCGTCGAAGGCGGCCGGCATTTCGGCGGCCAGCGCCTCGGCGCTGATGTTGCGGTAGTCGACTTCGACGCCACTCTCCAGCGCGTGCAGCCGGGCCACGCCCAGCGGCGCCTCGCCGAGATCGATGCCGGTGACTGCGGCGCCGCGAGCGGCCATGGATTCGGCGAGGATGCCGCCGCCGCAGCCGACATCGAGCACCCGCTTGCCGGCGAGGCCGAGGCGCGCGTCGATGTAGTCCAGGCGCAGCGGATTGATCTCGTGCAGCGGCTTGAACTCGCTGTGCGGGTCCCACCAGCGGTGCGCCAGCGCCTCGAATTTGGCGATCTCCTCGCGATCGACGTTCTCTGTGTCAGTCATTTTTCTGCCCCCGATCAGCGCTTACACGCGCCGCAGTGATGCGCGCGCCCCAAGCGGCGGCGCTGCGCCGCAGCTCGGTCTCGTCGAGGCTGGTCAGATGGCGCTCGCGCAGCAGCTGGCGGCCGTCCACCCAGACGTGGCTGACCTGTTGGCGGCCACCGGCGTAGACCAGCTGCGAGACCGGATCGTAGAGCGGCTGGGTTTCTATCGTATCCAGATCGACGGCGATCAGATCCGCCGCCTTGCCGGTCTCCAGCGAGCCGGTGAGCGCATCCAGCCCCAGCGCGCGGGCGCCGTCGATGGTCGCCATGCGCAGGGCGCGATGGGCCGGCAGGGCGGCGGCGTCGCCGGCCACGCCCTTGGCCAGCAGCGCCGCGCTGCGCAGCTCGCCGAACATGTCCAGATCGTTGTTGGAGGCGCCGCCATCGGTGCCCAGCGCGAGATTCACGCCGGCGGCGTCGAGCCGCGCCACCGGGCAGAAGCCGGAGGCCAGCTTGAGATTGGACTCCGGGCAGTGCAGCACGTGGCTGCCGGTCTCGGCGAGACGGAAGATCTCCGCCTCTTCGAGCTGGGTCATGTGCACCGCCAGCAGCTGCGGGCCGAGCAGGCCGAGTTCGTCCAGTTGCGCCAGTGGCCGGCAGCCGTGCTGATCGACGAAGCCGGCCACTTCGCCGGCGGTCTCGTGGACGTGGATGTGCACCGGGACATCCAGCTCCGCGGCCAGCGTAGCGATGCGCTGCAGCGGCTCGCGGGAGACGGTGTAGGGCGCGTGCGGGGCGAAGGCGGTGCCCAGCCGCGGGTGGTCGCGCAGCGCGTCGTGCAGCGCCAGGCCGCGGCGGATGTAGTCGTCCGGGTCGTTGCCGCTGGCGCTGGGAAAATCGAGCACGATGATGCCGACCAGCCCGCGCAGGCCGGCGCGCTCGGCGGCGCGCGCGGTGGCTTCGGGGAAGAAATACATGTCGTTGAAGCAGGTGACGCCGCCGCGGATCAGCTCGGCCATGGCCAGCAGCGCGCCCTGCTCGCAGAAGCGCTCGTCGACGAACTGCCCCTCGGCCGGCCAGATGTGCTCCTGCAGCCAGGTCATCAGCGGCAGGTCGTCGGCGTAGCCGCGCAGCAGGTTCATCGCCAGGTGGGTGTGGGCGTTGACCAGGCCGGGCATCAGCGCCTGTCCGGGCAGCTCCAGATGCGGCGCTTGGGCGTAGCGCTGGCGCGCCTGCTCGCTGGGCAGGATGTCGGCGATGCGGCCGTCGGCGATGGCCAGACTGTGCTCGGTGAGGACGCGGTCGTCGGCGTCCACGGTGACCAGCCAGGTGGGGTGTATCAGCAGATCCGGTTCTTTCATCGGCGCACCTTAGCCGCAGGCTGGTGCGCCGGCAAGAGAGCCGGTGCCTTCAGCGGCTGCGGCGCAGCAGGAAGCAGGCCAGTGCCGGCAGCAGCAGGATCGCGCCGAGCATGTTGACCAGAAACATGAAGGTCAGCAGCACGCCCATGTCGGCCTGAAACTGCAGCGGCGAGAAAATCCAGGTGGCCACGCCGATGGCCAGCGTCAGCCCGGTGAAGACCACGCCGCTGCCGGTCACCGCCAGCGTCTGCCGGTAGGCTTCGCGCAGCGTCAGGCCGGCGCCGAGGTACTCGCGCAGACGGCTGAAAATGTAGATCCCGTAGTCGACGCCGATGCCCACCCCCAGCGCCGCCACCGGCAGGGTGTTGACCTTCAGGCCGATCTGCAGCCAGGCCATCAGCGCGTAGGCCAGCAGCGACACCAGCGCCAGCGGCAGGACGATGCACAGGGTCGCCGCCAGCGAGCGGAAGGTCGCCAGACACAGCGCGATGATCGCCGCGAAGACCAGCGCGAGGATCGGGAACTGGGCCGCTTCGACCTCCTCGTTGGTGGCCGCCATGACGCCGACGTTGCCGGTTGCCAGGCGGTAGCGGATGCCCTCGTCGGCGTGTGCGGCGCGGTAGGCCTTCACCGCTTCGACCACGCCGGCAATGGTTTCCGCACGGTGGTCGGCGGTGAAGATCAGCACCGGAATGGCGCTGCAATCCTTGTTCAGCAGCCCGGTCGAGGTGGGTGTGTAAGCCACCGCCTGGGCCAGGTTCTGCGGGTCGCGCGGCAGCACCCGCCACATCGGGCTGCCCTCGTTCCAGCCGGCGTTGACGATTTTCGCCACCCGCGGCAGAGAGAGCACCGACTGCACTCCGGGCAGGTTCTCCACGTGCCAGGCGAAGCGATCGATGGCGGTCATCGCCGCCCAGTCGATGCAGCTCTCCGGCTCGCCCTCGGCGATCACCTGAATCAGATCGACGCCGATGGCGAAGCGCTCGGTGATCAGCGCGGTGTCGCGGTTGTAGCGCGAGTCGCTGCGCAGCTCCGGCACGCCGGCGTGCAGATCGCCGATGCGCACCTCGCTGCCCTTCCACAGGCCCAGCGCCAGCGCCGCGCCGCCGAGCGCGACCGCCAGCGCCGCGTTGCGCGGCTCGGCCACCGCGCTGAGCCGTTGCCAGAAGGGTTTGAGCCGCGCCGCGCGGCGCTGCAGGCGCTGTCGGTAATCCTCGCCCAGCGGCACGTAGGAGATCAGTACCGGCAGCAGCAGCAGGTTGGTGAGAATGATCATCGCCACGCCGAGGCTGGCGGTCACCGCCAGATCCTGGATCACCTGGATCGGAATGGTGGCGATGGTGACGAAGCCGATGGTGTCCGAAGCCAGCGCGATGGCGCCGGGCAGCAGCAGGCGGCGGAAGCTGGCGCGCGCGGCGCTCTCCACATCGGCGCCGGCGTAGACCTCCGCACCCACCGAGCTGATCATCTGCACGCCGTGGCTGACACCGATGGCGAAGATCAGAAACGGCACCAGTATCGCCATCGGATCGATGCCGTAGCCGAGCAGCGGCAGCAGGCCGAGCTGCCAGATCACCGCGATCAGCGAGCAGCCCAGCGGCACCAGCGCCACGCGCAGCGACTGGCTGTACAGCCACACCAGCAGCGCGGTGATGACGAAGGCCACGGCGAAAAAGCCCACCACCCGGCTGGCGCCGTCGGCGATGTCGCCGACCACTTTGGCGAAGCCGATGATGTGCAGCGAGACGCCCTCGCCGGCGTGTTCGGCGCGGATTGTCTCCAGCGCCTCGGCGACCGCGATGAAATCGAGCTTCTCGCCAGTGTTCGGGTCGATCTCCAGCAGCTGCGCGCTGACGATGGCGGCGGAGAAATCGTTCGCCACCAGCCGGCCGAGGTAGTTGGATTTGAGCAGGTTCTCGCGCACCCGGGCCAGATCCTGCGGCGTGTTGGCGAACTGCGCCGGCACCAGATTGCCGCCGGCGATGCCGTCTTCGACCACCTCGGTGAAGCGCACATTGGGGGTGAACAGCGAGGTCACCCGGGCGCGATCGACGCCGGGCAGAAAGAACACCGCGTCGGTGACCGCCTTGAGCCTGTCGAAAAATTGCGGCGTGAAGATATCGCCCTGGTCCACGGCCAGCGCGATCAGCACCCGGTTGGCACCGCCGAATTCGCGCTGGTACTCCTTGAAGACCTGCATGTATTCGTGCTGCATCGGCAGCTGTTTTTCGAAGCCGGCATCGACGCGCAGCTGGCTGGCCTGCCAGAGCATCGCCGCGGTGAGCAGCGCGAACAGCGCGATCACCGCGCGGCGGTGGCCGAACAGTAGCGCCTCCAGCGCGCCAGCCAGGCGCCCGCTCGCTGCGGCGGCGCTCACTGCGTCGTGCCCCCGGCGCTCGATGCACCTGTCGCCAGCCGTTGCAGGCCGCCCTCTCCGCTGGCGATCAGCGCGCCGTCGGCGCCCGGCATCAGGCAGGTGGAATCGCGTTGGCCGAAATCGTCGCGGCTGCGAAAGTGCTCGCCGTCCGCGCTTTCCAGCAGGCTGCCGCCGAGGCCGGTGATGTAGTGCCGACCGGCGTGGGACAGGCCGTCCATCAGCAGCGCGTCGCCGCCGGTGGGCAGCTGCCGCCAGTGCTCGCCGCGGTCGTCGCTGCGAAACAGATGGCCGCGCAGGCCGAAGGCCAGCAGGCCGCCGTCGTCCAGCACCAGCAGGCCGAAGAAGGAGCCGTGGTAGGGCGAGGGCAGCTCGCGCCAGCTTGCGCCGCGGTCGTCGGAGCGGTACAGGAATCCGGCCTCGGCGGCCAGGTAGAGGGCGCCGTCGCGGCCTTCGGCGATGGCGTTGAGGTGGTAGTCCGGCGGCAGCGGCTCCTCGCCGGGCAGCAGGTCTTCGCTGTTCGGGTTTTCCAGCTGCAGCTCGTCGAACTGCCAGCTGTCGCCGCCATCGGCGGTGCGCATCAGCAGGCCGTAGGCGCCGACGGCGATGCCGTTGCGGGCGTCGGCGAACCAGATGTCCAGCAGCGGCCGGTCCTCCTCCGGTTCGCGGTGCAGCAGTTGCCAGCTGTCGCCGCCGTCGTCACTGCGCAGCACGCTGAGATCGTGGCCCACCGCCCAGGCGCGGCCGTCGTCGCGCAGCAGCGCCGCGGTCAGCGTGCTGCGCGTCGGCACCGGCACCTGGCGCCAGTTGGCGCCGCTGTCGCTGGAGATGAGGATGTGACCGCGCTCGCCGACGACGATGCGCCGTGACCCGGCGGCGGCGCAGCCGAGCAGCAGCGAACGCTCGGCGAGCGGGGCAATGGCGGCCGCCTGGTCGTCTATCCCGGCCGCCGCCAGCGGTGCGATCGCGGCGGCGGCGAGCAGACCGATCGCCAGCCGGAGGCGCGCGCCGCGGCGCTCAGCGCCGACCGAGCCGGCGCAGGGCACTGGTGGTGTAGTTGCGCGGGCTGCGTTCGATGTCGAAGTCGTACATCTCGTTCTCGTTGTCCAGCCCGATGGCCAGGTAGCGGCCGGCTTGCAGATCGGTGTGTACTTCCAGCGTGGTCCAGTAGGTGGGCACCTCGTAGTAGTTGATGCCGTGGCCCTCGGAGACCCGCCACAACTGGTCGCGATTGTCGTACTGATCGACGACCAGGATCTGCCAGGAATCCTCATCGACGTAGAAGGTGCGCCGCTTGTAAATGTGTCGCTGGCCTTCTTTCAGGGTTGCCTCGACCACCCACACGCGGTGTTTCTCGTAGCGCAGATGCTCGGGGTTGATGTGCAGCGGGGTGAGGATGTCGTCGTTGCCGAGTGCGTCCGAGTGCAGCTTGTAGCTGTTGTAGGGCACGTACAGCTCGCGCTTGCCGAGCAGCTCCCAGTGGTAGCGCTCGGGGCTGCCGTTGAACATGTCGAACTGGTCGGAGGTGCGCATCCCGTCGGCGGCGGTGCCGGGGTTGTCGAAGGCCACGTTGGGGGCGCGGCGCACGCGTCGCTGGCCGGGGTTGTAGACCCAGGCGCGGCGCGGCTCGCGGTGCTGGTCGAGGGTCTCGTGAACCAGCAGGATGCTGCCCGCCAGGCGCGCCGGCGAGGTGACCTTCTGCACGAAGAAGCCGATCACGTTGTTCAGATCCGCCTCGCGCATGTTGGCGTGGCTGTACTGGGTGTACACCTCGTCCTCGAACTTGACCAGCGTGTAGCTGCCGTCGCGGGTCGGCGCCGCCTGGGCGATGTGCCGGGCGACCTGATCGCCGCGAAAGCGCAGGATGTGGTTCCAGATCACTTCGAGGCCGTTTTTCGGAATCGGAAACGGAATGCCGTTGATCGCCCCGGTGACGCCGTTGCCGTCGGCCACCAGCTCCGCGGTGGTGGCGATCTGCGCGGTCTTGTCGTAGATGCGCTGCGGCACCGCGGCGCTGCGCCGGGTCGGGTAGACCTGCATGCGGAAGGTGTCGGGGTAGGTCTCGAACATCGCCACGTGGCCGGCGGTGAGCAGCTCGCGATGCTGCTGAAAGTTGTCCGCGGTGATGGTCAGTAGCGGTTGGTCGTCGGCGTAGGGGTCGGGGTGGTGGTCGCCCGGGTTGTAGCCGGCCGGCGGCGCGCTGATGCCGCCTTCCCAGGGCGGGATGCTGCCGTCGGCGTTGCCGGCGCGCTCGGCGCCCAGCGGGGTCAGCTCGGCGCCCAGGCGCGCCGCTTCCTCGGCGGAGACGGCGGCCAGTGCGCCGCCGGTGGTGGTGGCTGCAGCACAGCCCAGCGCGGCGGCGGCGGCGAAGCGGGTGAAGTTGCTCTGCATGGTCGCGGCTCCGGAAATCAGAAAGAGTATTTGACGTTGAAGGCGACGAAGTCGCGATCGCGCAGCAGGTTGTAGCGCCCGGCACCACCGTAGCGGGTGTAGCTCAGATCCAGCGCCCAGCGGTTCTGGCGGGTGGCCTGCAGACCGAGCGTGGTGGCGTAGCGGCCCTCCAGAAAATTGCCCAGTGGCAGCGGCGTGTTGCCGCTGACGTCCTGCGAGTAGGCGATCCGCGGCAGCAGGTTCCACGAGCGCCAGGCATTGTTGTAGGACAGCCGACCGACCAGCCGGTAGCCCCAGGAGGTGGCGTCGGCGAAGTGGCTGCCATCCTCGTAGAAGCCGGCGACGTGCGCGCCGTGGGCCGCGGCCAGCGCCTGATTGCCACTGACGAAAGTGGCCGGGCCGTCGAGGCGCAGCTCGCTCTTGTCGGGCATGTCGTGGACATGGGTCACGCCGGCCTCGGCGACCAGCACCGCGGCCTCTGCGCCGAGCATGGGGCCGAACAGCTTGGTGGCGGTCATCTGCAGCTGGGTGACGTCGCGCAGGATGAAGCCGGGGATGTCGGTGCTGGTCTGGCCGCTGAAATCGCCGACCTGATTGTTACCGGCGAGGCCGGCGTTGATCGGTCCCAGGGCGGCGAACAGCAGCTCGATGTCATCGACCTGCAACGGCTGGTCACGGCGGTGCGAGATCTCGCCCTGCAGGGCGACGCCCGGGCCTTCGAGCAGGGTGTTGAAGCTCAGCCCGAGCAGCTGGATGTCCTCCGGGTACTCGACGCGATAGACGGCGGTGTCCGCATACGCGGTGGTGGCGAAGCCGGTGGCCGCGGCGCCGCCGGCGGTTGCGCCGTCGCCACCCAGCGCGGCGGTGTTGACCGCGGCGCCGGCGATGCCACCGGCGGTGCCGGCATCCAGTCCGGCGGCGGTGCCGGCGGCGATTCCGGCGGCGATGGCGTCATCCGGCGTGCTGCCGCCGCCGAGCGCGGTCAGCGCGCTGCCGATCACCGCTGGCGCGGCGCCGGCGATGGCGCCGGCGCTGAGCAGGCCGGCGTCGCTGCCGGTGGTGGCGCTGATCACCGGCAGGCGGCTGTGGTAGTTGAGGTAGTAGAAGCCGAATTCGGTGTCGTTCAGGCTCGGCGAGTAGAGCCGGTAGGCGACGCCGAACTGGCCGTCTTCGTCCGGCTCGACCTCCTCGCCGCGGCCGACGGAGAGGAAGTCGCTCTCGGCCTGGGCGCCGAAGCCCAGCTGCACGCGATCACCGCCGGCGCCGACGAAATCGTTGGTGCTGAAATAGGAGCCGGGCGGGTCGATCTCGGTCTTCTCCCAGCCGATCTGGTAGAAGGCCTCCAGCGAGCCGTTGTCGCCCACCGCCACCGAGCCGCTGATCATCGGCACCGGCACCAGCGCCTCGCGCAGCTCCGCGCCGGGGACGCGAAATTTGGAGGCGTCCACCGGGTTGATGGTGTTGATGCCGTTCTGGATGAAGGTGCTCTCGCCCCAGCTGAGCAGCTGGTTGCCGGCGCGCAGCTCGAAGGGGTAGCGGTCGCCGCCGCGATACCAGACGTAGGCGTCGAGCAGCTCGGCGTCGGAGCCGACCAGATCCAGCGCTTCGTCGGTCAACGCGACGTGTTCGCGCTCGCCGCTCTCGTTTTCGTCGTCGTAAAAGGCGGTGCCGCGGATGAACAGACCGGCGTTTTCGCCGGACAGCTCCAGCTCACTGGTCAGCTTGACGGTGTTGCTGACCAGGCCCTTGTCGTAGTTGAGATTGCCGTCGTCGGCATTCACGGAGAAGCCGGTGCCGCCGTTGGCGATGCCGATGATCGCCTGATCCCGTTCCTCGACGCGCCAGCGCGCGCCCCAGGAGAGGGTGGTGTCGATATTGCCGTCCAGGCCACCGGCGGAGAATTCCAGCGCGCCCGCGGGGGCAGCGACGGCGATGGCCAGGGCGGCGCTGATAGCGCTCGCCAGATGCTGCCGCGAAAAGCCGGTGTTTCGGCGATCGGCGCAAGCCACGGAGACCTTTGTCATGCTTTCCCCCAGTGTCGTTGACTGATTTGCCGCGCAGCGGTGCGCCTTATCTATGGTGGCGCTTTTCAGTGTCTTAACCTAGGGGAATTTGCCTCAAACAGGTGTTTGAATCAAGCGTCGGCGGGCACGCCCTCAAGGAGTTCCCGGCGCAGGATTTCGCCGCTCGGGCTGCGCGGCAGGTAGGTGCGCAGGGTTACCGACACCGGTACGGCGAAGGCTGGCAGGCGCTCGCGGCACCAGTCGATCAGCTCGTGTTCGCTGACCGGCTGATCCTGTTTGGTGACTACCGCCGCGCGAAATGCGCTCAGATCGCGGGCCAGCGCGCAGCGCACGCAGGCCGCCTGGCGGACCAGCGGGTGCTGCTGCAGCACGGCCTCGACTTCATCCGGATAGGCATCGCCGTGGCAGTTGTGCAGTACGTCGCGATCGCGCGCCAGCCAGTCGAGGCTGCCGTCGCTGCACTGGCGCACCAGATCGCCGCTGCGCAGCCAGCCATCGCCGCACAGTGCCCGGCCGCTGGCGGCGCGATCGCCCCAGTAGCCGTGGGTGATCTGCGCGCCGCGCAGCCACAGCTCGCCGGCTTCGCCGTGGGGCAGCGGATCGCCCAGCGGCGAGCGCACGCTGATCTCCAGATCGCCCAGTGAACGGCCGAGATTGCCCGGCATGTCCGCGCTCTCCAGGCAGGCGATGCCGGCGCACTCGGCGCTGACGTAGGCGTTGACCAACGGCACCTGGCAGGACGCGCGCCAGGTTTCGCGCAGCCCTGGTTCGAGGCTGGCGCCGTAGCTGATGCACAACTGCAGCGCGCCGAGATCGGCCTGCAAATGTGGCTGCGAGAGCAGTTCGCGATAGGTCGAAGCCGGCGCCAGCAGCAGCCCGCAGCGCTGCCGCGCCAGGCTGCGGCGCAGGCCCTGCAAACCGCTTCGGGCGATCACCACGCGGGCGCCGCGCAGCATGGTCGCCAGCCAGCCGCAGGGGATCTCCGGGGCGCGCAGCGGTGGGCGCACCAGCAGGCAGTCGGCCTCGCGCAGCGCCGGGTCGCGCTGCAGGGTCCGGGCGAAGTGGCGTGCGCTGGCGAGCAGATTGCGATGGCTGAGCATCACCGCCTTCGGCGCGTCGTCGCTGCCGGCGCTGAACTGCAGCATCGCCGGATCGTCGCCGTGCAGCAGCGGCGCCTGCCACTGCAGCTGCGCACCGCGGCGCAGCGCGCAGCGCAGCTCGATGGCGTCGGGCAGCTTGCGGCGGTCGCGGCGGTCCAGCCCGAAGCTGCGCAGGGCGCGGCCGACGCGGGCATTGGGGCGGCGTGAGACATCGCTGTCGTGGGCCACGATCACCTGGCTGATGCGGGTGTCGTAGATGATCTTCTCCAGCCTTGCGAGCAGGTGCTCGTGGACGATCACCGTGTTTGCGTCACAGGCTTGCAGGCGATCGATCAGCTCGCGGGTATCGAGTTTGTCGCCCAGTGGCACCACCACCAGCCCGGCGCGCCAGGCGGCGAAGATGGTCACTGGCAGGCCGATGTCGTGGGGTTGCAGCAGGGCGATGCGCTCGCCGGGGCGCAGCCCCAGCTGGTGGCGGAAAAAGGCGGCCAGAGACTGGCTGAGCTGGTCGAGCTGCTGGTAGGCGAGCCGCCCGCGCGGCCCGCAAAAGGCCACTTTCGCGGGATTGCGACGGGTGCTCTCGGCGAGCAGGTCGGCGCAGCTTTCGCGTTCGGAGACGGCCACCGGCGGCGGCACCTTGAGGGTTTTGTCGGCGATATCGTCGACCGTGGCCGCGGCGACCGGCTGGGCGTCGAAGGCGGGATGCTTGGGCAGGCTGAGTCCGGAGCTGTTCATGTTCCGTCAAGAATTCGGCGTTATCGCCAGCGCTTTGTAACGTAGCGCGCCGCACGGCTCCGTGCGATGACGCACGGTTTGCCGCGCGTTTGCGGGATTTGTGCGGGGATTCACGCCGAGCTGAGCGCGGGGCCGGTTGCGGGCCGCTGGCGGCGGCGGGCGGTTGGGAGATGGGCGTCACACGACCGGTCGCGGCTGGCGGATTCGGCCGCTGCCGGTCGCCGTTTGCGGCTGTCGCGGCTGTCGCGGCGGCCGGCCTGAGCCGCCTGCTGGCCGGCCGCGCTGGTACTTTCGGGCGAAAGCCGCGGCGGCTGGCGGCGGCGGGCGATTTGAGACCCGCCCGCCGCCGGCTGTCAGCGTCGCCGGATCACAGCCGGGCCAGCACAGCCTCGGCGCTGCTGACCTCGAATTTGCCCGGCTCCTCGACCGCCAGATCGCGCACCACGCCATCCTCGACGACCATCGCGTAGCGCTGCGAGCGCTCGCCGAGGCCGGCGCCGCTGGCGTCGAAGGTCAGCCCCAGCGCGCGGCTGAAATCGCCGTTGCCGTCGCCGATCATGCGCACCCGGTCGTCGGCATTGTGCTCGCGGCCCCAGGCATCCATCACGAAAGCATCGTTGACCGACAGGCAGACGATCTGCTCCACGCCCTTGGCGCGCAGCTCGTCGGCCCTGACCACGAAGCCCGGCAGGTGCGCCGCCGAGCAGGTCGGCGTAAAGGCGCCGGGCAGCGCGAAGAGCACCGTGCGGCCGCTGCCGAGCAGCTCGCTGCTGCTGATGGCCTGCGGGCGGCCGTCATTCATCTCGTGAACAGTGGCTTCGGGAATCCTGTCTCCAGCTTGGATCATCGTCTCTCTCCTCGCGGTGTTGTATCGTTCGGCACCACTTCCGCGGCGCCGTCGAGCGCTCATTATGTGTGCTGCGACGGCGCCCACAAGGGCGCGCCGATACACGGTGCGCCGCGGTTGCCACCGCCGTCGTCACAACCATTGCCAGCGCAGCCACAGTCACTACACTGGCCGCAGTGCAAATGCCAGCCGCTGCCGAGCCATGCCACCGATGCCGAAACGACTGCCGCCACAAGCCTTTGTCGCCGCCGTGCTGCTGTTTGCCGGGGTCTCGCTGACCGCCCTGCTGACCACCCCGCAGGCGGCTTCGCCGGCCGCCGCCGGGGGCGATCTGGCCCGCGCCCTGCAATTGCAGAGCGACGGCGACAGCGCGGCTGCGCGGCGCCTGCTCAGCGAGCTGGCCGAGGGCGGCGACGCGCTGGCGCAGTACAACCTCGGCGCGCTGCTGGCCGCCGACGACCCGGCGCTGGCGGCGCGCTGGTACGCCCGCGCGGCGCGCGGCGGCGAAGCGCGCGCAGCCCACAACCTCGGCCATCTGTACCTCGCCGGCGATGGCCTGCCGCGCGATCTGGCCGCCGCCCGCGAAGCCTTCGCCCGCGGCGCTGAACTGGGCCTGGCGGCGGCGCGCTACAACCTCGGCGTGCTGCGCGAGAGCGGCATCGGCGGCGATCCCGACCCGGCCGCCGCGCAGGCCGACTACCGCGTCGCCGCCGCCGCCGGCCACGCCCCGGCGGCGCTGCAACTGGCGCGCTCGCTGGCCGTGCAGAGCGGTGGCGTGGCGCAGCTGCGCGCGCTGCACTGGCTGGCCGCGGCCGGCGACGTCGCCAGAGGGCGGGCGGACGCGGCACTGCGCCAGCGCCTGCGGCGCGGCGAGTGGCGCAGCGTCGATCGCCGCGTGGTCAATCTGCGCGCCGCGCCCAACACCAACTCCGCGATCGTCGAAAAACTCCAGCGCGACGAGCGCCTGCTGCTGCTGGAATCGCGCGGCGACTGGCTGCGCATCGGCCGCGTCGGCGATCCGCCGACCCGCGGCTGGGTCTACGCCCCGCTGCTGCGCCGCGCCGACGGGCCCTGAGTGGGCTACTGATGGGTGGCCCACCGACGAGCGGCCCACCGACGAGCGGATCGACGCGCGGATTGCCGACCGGTTGCACATCCGTCAAATCAGTGGCTTGAGCGCCGCGCCGCCAGCGTTTAACTTGGCCGGCGAACAATACAAGCCGCAGCCGGGAGGCGGCCGAGATGGCGACACAATCCACGGATCAGATCACCCTTCATTTGCAGGTCTGCCCGCAGGGCAGCGATGCCGAGCGCAGCGCACAGGGCAAGCAGTTGCTGAAAACCCTGTCGCGCCAGCGCGGCGTCGTCGCCGAGCCGGGCAGCGTGGCCACCGAAGCCGGCGACAAAAGCGGCGCAGCGCTCGAATGGGCCGCACTCGCCGTCACCCTCGGCGCGGCCGCGCTGCCGGAGCTGATCGGCCTGCTGCGCGACTGGCTGCAACGCGGCCGCGACGCCGGCGAGCCGCGCGAACTCAAGCTCAAAATCGGCGCCAACGAATACCCCATCGACGCCGCGATGACGGCCGAACAGGCGCTGGAAATGGAGCTGAAACTGCGCCAGCAGCTCGGCAAGCAGGGCTGACATGGCGCAACGCCTCGCCCTGCTGGTGGCCGTCGACGCGTATCGCCACCTGCCCGCGCTGAACCTCTCCGGCGACGACGTGCGCGCCTTCGGCGAGGCGCTGGAATCGCCGGATCTCGGCCAGTTCGATGTCGTCACCCCGCTGCCCAATCCCACGCTCGGCGAGCTGATGGCCGCCGTCGGCCGGCTCACCCACGGCCGCGACAGCGACGACACCATCCTGTTCTACTTCTCCGGCCACGGCGAAGTGGATCTCAACGACGAGCTGTTTCTCGCCGTGCCGGACACCCCGCCGGGCGAACTCACCGGCACCGCGCTGGAGGCCGCGTGGCTGAAAAAGGCCTTCGAGCGCAGCCGCGCCGACCGCCAGATCATCGTGCTCGACTGCTGCTACAGCGGCGAGCTGGCCAAGGGCGGCAGCGACGCCGTGCTGCTGCGCGAAAACTTCGACCCGCAGGGCTACGGTCGGGAAATCCTCACCGCCACCTCGCCCACCCAGCGGGCGCGGGAAAACGCCGGCGACGGCCTCTCCGTGTTCACCCGCGCGCTGGTCGAAGGGCTGCACAGCGGCGCCGGGCTGGACGAGCAGAGCGAATACATCAGCGTCGAAAAGCTCTACCAGTACGCCCACGACACGGTCGCCGCCGGGCCGTGGGGGATGCAACCGCAGCGCGCCACCCACGGCGGCGCCGGTACGCAGAACATCGCCCGCAACCCGCGCTACGCGCCGCTGGACGAAGACCTGGTCGCCGATTTGAACGACCCGAAACCGCACCGCCGGCTGGCCGCCATCGCCGGGCTGGCCCCGCTGCTGCACGGCGAGCAGGCCAGCGTCGCCGCGCGCGTGCGCGGCCTGTTCGAGGTGCGGCTGGCGAATCCCGGCGAGCGTGATTTTGAAGTGCGGCAGAAGCTCGAAAGCGAGCTGGCCGAAGCCGACCCCGAAGCCCGCGCGCTGCGCGACAAGCTCGACGGCTATCGCCTGCTGATCGCCCGGCGCGGCGCGCCGGCGGAGCTGCGCCAAGCGCTGGCCGAAGCGCGCGCGCTGTGTTTGCAGCAGCCGCAGAATGTCGAGCTGCCGCAGATCGTGCAATTGCTGGGGCTGGCGGTGGATCAGGTCGAGGTCGACGAGCGCGCGGCGGCGGAAGCCAATGCGCAGGCCCGTGCAGCGGAGCAAGCCAGGGCCGAAGCGGAACGGGTCGAAGCGGAACAGCTCGCTGCGGAACGGGCCGCCGCGAAAGAAACCGCTGCCGAGCAGGCTGCCGCAGCCAAAGTCGAGCAGGCAAAGCCCAAGCCTGCGGAAAAACCCGAGCCGACAGCGCCGAAGCGCGCGGCAAATCCGGCGGCGAATGAGCCGGAAAAGAAATCTCGCAGTTCGTGGCCGATGATCGGCACCGGGCTGGCGCTGGTGGTGGGTTTGCTGCTGGTGGCGGTCTGGTGGGCGCTGCCCCGCAACGACGAACCCGTAGGTCGGGCTTCAGCCCGAACTGTAGAGGCTGTGCAGAGACCGTCGCTGCCGGCGGTGCAGGATGTGCAAGGCAGGCCGGCCGAATTCGTCCAGCAACTGCAAAAACAAACCGCCGCCGCACTGGGCAAGCCGGTGGTATATCGCGACAAGCTCAAAA
>Ga0207752_1000284_pt1 | contig 24297 bp, 24 predicted proteins | sample Pon2CUnioCityCA_6_FD_187272 | JGI IMG/M metagenome (GOLD analysis project Ga0207752, IMG submission 187272) | Marine sediment microbial community from Union City, CA, USA - Pond 2C Sediment 2 (SPAdes) | ecosystem: Environmental > Aquatic > Marine > Intertidal zone > Salt pond sediment ...
GATCTGCCCGGCGGATTTACCCGCCGCGTTGAACAGTTCGTCGCCCGGCTGCGGGCGTTCGCCGCCGGCGATATCGAACAGATAGCAGCGCCGCTTGAGCTGGCCGAGATACTGCATGCGGGCGATGATTTCCTGCCCCGGATAGCAGCCCTTTTTGAAACTCAGGCCATTGACCAGGTGCAGATTGGTCATCTGTGCGACGAAGCTTTCGCGGGTCGCAGCGTAGATGTTGGGCAGGCCGGCGAGGATGTCGCCGAGGCGCCAGGCGTCGGCGTCGAGCTGCGCGCAGCCGCCCTCGGCGAGCGCCAGCCACAGCGCTTGCAGCGCTTCGCTGGGGCCGTACAGCTCGTAGCGCGGCCCGTCGTCGCCGGCGGCGACGCGCAGCACGCTGATATCGGCCGCGCTGCGGACCTCGTCGACTGCCTCCGGCAACTCGCCGACCTGCGCCGCCAGCAGGTCCGCGGCGGCTTTGCCGGCGGCGCCGAAGCAGGCCAGCTCATCGCTGGCGTCGCGCAGCTCGACCCGAGCGCGCAGCACAAACATGCGCAGCCGCTGCAGGGTCGCTTCGAGAATCTCCGCCGGCAGGCGTAGCAGATAGTCGTTGTTGCGCTGCAATATGCGCGGTGCGGCGAGCAACCGGCCCTTGGGGTTGGAGTAGCAGCTGAGCTGACTGTGGCCGCTGTCGACCTGTCGCAAGTCGTTGCCCAGCTGGTTCTGCAGGAATTCGCTGGCCTCTTCGCCGCTGCCGAGCAATAGCCCGTCCGCGTGCAGCGGGCTGACGAAATCGCTCGCCTGTTCAATGGATTGCGCGCCGCCGAGGGAGCGGCTTTCGAGAAACCTCTGCCAGCCTTGATTCATCGACACACCACTCGCGCTAAAACCACCGCATTCTATGGCCTGTGGGTGCCTGGGCCAAGCTGTGCGGCACCGGCCGTGCGCGGCTTGCGGGGTCGCGTTGCGCATCCTGCAGGGAGTGTTTTTTGACAAGCTTGTCGCAATGCAGACACAATATTGCGCATCTGCAACATGGGCGGCGAAAGCGATGACAAAACGGCGGCAGCCGATTGATTGTGCGGCGCATCAAAGCGGCGTCGGCCAAGTCGCTGCCGAACGGGCCGCTGCCGAACGGGCCGTCGCCACAGCCGGCGCCGCCGTGGATGCGCCGGGCGAATCCGCGGCGGCGCTATCCGCCACCGGGTCCGCCACCGGGTCCGCCGATGCGCAACCGGCGGCCGGCGCCCAGGACAGCAAGCCAGTCAGCGAGATCGGCGGCCGCAAGGGCCCGGAGCCGACGCGCTACGGCGACTGGGAAAAAAACGGCCGCTGCATCGACTTCTGACGCAGTGGCGGCGCTACCCTGCAGGCTCGGCAGGCGGTGGCGCGGCACACCTTTTAATAACTAACGACGGGGTCAGGTAATCACATGACTTGGAACGACAAGCGGCCGATGTCGCCGCACTTGCAGGTCTACAAGCTGCCGCTCACGGCGAAGCTGTCGGTCCTGCACCGGGGCACGGGGGCGGCGCTCAGTGCTGGCGCGGTGCTGATGGTCTGGGTGCTGGCGGCCGCCGCCGGTGGCGAGGACAGCTACGCCGCCATGCACGGTTTTCTCGCCTCCTGGTTTGGCATGCTGGTGCTGTTCGGCTTCACCTTTGCGCTCTATTACCACTTCTGCAATGGCATCCGCCATCTGCTGTGGGATATCGGCAAGGGGCTCGATCTGGAGTCGTCGGAGAAGAGCGCGAAGGTGGTGGTTGGCGCTACCGCCGCGCTGACCGTACTCACCTGGCTGGTTGCCCTTTAAGCGGAGCGAGATGCAATGAGCGATAACCTGCGTACCCCCTTGTCCAAGGCCAAGGGTCTGGGCTCCGCGAACGATGGTGTCGAGCACTTCTGGGTGCAGCGCCTTACCGCGCTGGCGCTGATCCCGATCACCCTGTGGTTCTGTTTTTCGGTGGCTTCACTGCCGAATGCCGACTATGCCGCCGTGGCCGCCTGGCTGTCTTCGCCGTTCAACGCGGCGATGATGATCATCACCGTGATCATTTCCTTTCACCACGCGCAGCTCGGCCTGCAGGTGATCATCGAGGATTACGTCTCCTGCCACGCCAAGCGCACCGCGGCCATCATCGCGGTGAAATTCGGCTGTTTCCTGTTCGGCGTGATCGGCGTCGTCTCCGTTTTGAAAGTCGCCATTGGAGCCTGATCACATGACGACCAGCAGTAATTACAAAGTCATCAAGCACACTTATGACGTGGTGATCGTCGGTGCCGGTGGCGCGGGCCTGCGCTCGACCCTGGGCATGGCCGCGGCCGGCCTTTCCACCGCCTGCGTAACCAAGGTGTTCCCGACCCGCTCGCACACCGTCGCCGCCCAGGGCGGGATGTCCGCATCGCTGGGCAACATGGGCCCCGACCACTGGAAGTGGCACATGTACGACACCGTCAAGGGCTCCGACTGGCTCGGCGATCAGGACGCCATCGAATACATGTGCCGCGAAGCGGTGCCGGCGGTGATCGAGCTGGAGCACTACGGCGTGCCCTTCTCGCGCACCGATGAGGGCAAGATCTACCAGCGTCCCTTCGGCGGCATGACCACCAACTTCGGCGAGGGCACCGCGCAGCGCACCTGCGCCGCGGCCGACCGCACCGGCCACGCGATTCTGCACGCGCTGTACCAGCAGTCGCTCAAGCACAAGGCCGAGTTTTTCATCGAGTACTTCGCCATCGACCTGATCATGGAGGGCGGCGAGTGCCGCGGCGTGGTCTGCATCGACATGGCCACCGGCGACATCCACGTGTTCCAGGCGCACATGGTGGTGCTGGCCACCGGTGGCTGTGGTCGAACCTTCTTCTCCGCGACCTCCGCGCACACCTGCACCGGCGACGGCAGCGCCATGGTGCTGCGCGCCGGCCTGCCGCTGCAGGACATGGAATTCGTCCAGTTCCACCCCACCGGCATCTACGGCGCCGGGGTGCTGATCACCGAGGGCGTGCGCGGCGAGGGCGGCTACCTGACCAACTCCGAGGGCGAGCGCTTCATGGAGCGCTACGCGCCGAATGCGAAGGATCTGGCCTCGCGCGACGTGGTTTCGCGCTCGATGACCATGGAAATCAACGCCGGTCGCGGCGTCGGTCCGAACGAGGATCACATCCACCTCAACCTGATGCACCTCGGCCCGGAAGTCATCGACGAGCGCCTGCCGGGCATCTCCGAGTCGGCGAAGATCTTCGCTGGCGTCGATGTCACCAAAGAGCCGATCCCGGTGATCCCGACCGTGCACTACAACATGGGCGGTATCCCGACCAATTATCGCGGCGAAGTCGTCACCCTGAAAGACGGCGATCCGGATGCGGTCGTGCCCGGGCTGATGGCCATCGGCGAAGCGGCCTGCGTATCGGTGCACGGCGCCAATCGCCTCGGCTCCAACTCGCTGCTGGATATCGTCGTCTTCGGCCGCGCCTCGGCGCTGCGCGCCGCTGAAGTGATCGAGCCGAACAGCCCGCACAAGCCGCTGGGCGAGGGTACTGTAGACGGCGTCCTCGGCCGCCTCGACAGGCTGCGCAACGCCTCCGGCGACAAGTCCACCGCGGATATTCGCGACGATATGCAGCGCGCCATGCAGCAGCACGCCGCGGTGTTCCGCACCGGCGATTCCATGGCCGAAGGGGTGGAGAAGATGAACGCCGTGTTCGCCTCCTTCGAGGACGTCGGCATCAACGATCGCGGCCTGATCTGGAACACCGATCTGGTCGAAACCCTCGAACTGGAAAACCTGCTCTGCCAGGCGCAGGCGATTATCCAGGGCGCGCTGAACCGCGAAGAGAGCCGCGGCGGCCACGCCCGCGAGGATTTCTCCGAACGCGATGACGAGCAGTGGATGAAGCACACCCTGGCCTGGGTGGACGACAAGGGCAAGGTGAAGTTCGACTACCGCCCGGTGCATATGCACACGCTGACGGACGACTGCGAAGTGATCCCGCCGAAGAAGCGCGTCTATTGATTCAATCGCCGGATGAATCACCACTGATTCCCCGGCGAGCGAGAAGCGAAAAATGCGATTTTCACTTCTCTCTCGAAATCGGCAGCCGGTCGCCGTCGATTTCGGCGGCACATCCACGCGCCGCGGGCGGCGCTACGGCCGTTGGGAGAGGACAAGAGGTTTAAGAAATGGCTGAATTTTCCCTGCCAGCAAACTCCGTGGTCATGCCGGGCAAGACCTTCAAGGCTCCGGAGGGCGCGACCAACATCAAGAATTTCATCGTCTACCGCTACGACCCGGACAGCGGTGAAAACCCGCGCACCGACACCTACGAGGTGGACATGGACAGCTGCGGGCCGATGATTCTCGACGCGCTGATCAAGATCAAAAACGAGATGGATTCGAGCCTGGCCTTCCGCCGCTCCTGCCGCGAGGGCATCTGCGGCTCCTGCTCGATGAACATCGACGGCGCCAACGGCCTGGCCTGCACCATGGCGATCGCCGATGTCGAGGGCGACGTCAGGGTCTACCCGCTGCCGCACCAGCCGATCCTCAAGGATCTGGTCTCGGATCTGACCAACTTCTACGCCCAGTACGCCTCGGTCGAGCCCTGGCTGAAGGCCGACACCCCGGTGGCCTACGATACCGAGCGCCTGCAGTCCAAAGAGGATCGCGCCAAGCTGGACGGCCTGTACGAGTGCATCCTCTGCGCCTGCTGTTCGACCAGCTGCCCGAGCTACTGGTGGAACAGCGATCGCTACCTCGGCCCGGCGGCGCTGCTCAACGCCTATCGCTGGATCGCCGACTCGCGCGACGACCACACCGGCGAGCGCCTGGACGAACTGAACGACCCGTTCAAGCTGTATCGCTGTCACACCATCATGAATTGCACCTCGGTCTGTCCGAAGGGGCTCAACCCGGCCGAAGCCATCGCCGAGATCAAAAAACTGATGGTCGAGCGCCGCTTCTGAGGCGGCGCTCAGCCGCGGGCAACGGCCGCCGCCCGCCGCCCGCCGGTCGGGGGTCGCGCGGCACCGTTGCGGAGAACCCGGAATGAGCGAAGAAGGCCGCCTGCGTTGGCTGTGCCGACGCGGTATGAAGGAGCTGGATGCGGCCATGGAGGCCTATCTCGACCACTGCTACGCGGATGCGCCCGAGGACGAGCGCGCCGCTTACCGCGGCCTGTTGCAGATGCAGGACCCGGAGCTGTTCGGCCTGTTGTCCGGTTCCAGGGCCAGCGACGATCCGCTGGCGGAACGCGTGCTGGCGCGCATCCGCGCCACTTTGCAAGCGCGCTGCTGAGCGCCGCACGACCAGCCCCGGATTGGGCCCCTTGGTCCCTTGGTTCCCTGGCGCCGGCCCCTCTTGGGCAGTTTCCCGGGAGTCGGCAGCCGATCCGATAGCGCCATCAGGGAAGACGGCCATGACTCTCGACGCCCACATCCGCCCCCTCGATCTGCAGCTGCGCCCGTCGCGCTGGCGCCGCGCGCTCGCCGCGGCGCTGCACCTGCTGGCCGCCGCTGCGGTGCTGACTACGCTGATCGATGGCTCGCTGCCTCCCGCCGCCGCTGTGGCGCTGTCGATCGCCGTGGTCGCCTCCGCGGCCGTTGCCTGGCGGCGCGCTTCGCGCGGCTGCCGGCTGCACTGGGGCGAGGATCAGTTCATCGAGGTGCATCGCGATGGCCAATCGCAGCCGCGCCGCTGCCGCCTGCAGGCCGACAGCAGGCTGTGGCCGGCGCTGGCCGTGCTGCATCTGCGCGATGAGCGCGGCCAGCGCCTGTATCTGCCGGTGTGGGCGGATCAGCTGGACGGGCGCGCTTTCCGCCATCTGCGCGTGCGCCTGACGCTGGATGGCCAGCGCGCCCTCGCCGCCGGCGAGCGGGCCGGGCTCGACTAGCCCGGCGCAGCGCCGCCCGAGCCGCCTCAGTGCCGCCTCAGTGGTCTTCGACCTGCAAGCGGCGCGGCAGTTGGGCGAACACCCCGTCCCAGTGCTTCGGCGGCGGGTGCTCGCGGTAGTAGTTGATGCGCTTGAGGTAGAGGCTGTACAGGCGCTGGCCCGGGTAGTCCTGCGCCAGGGTGAGGAATTCGCGCTCCGCGGCCGTCCAGGCGCGTCGCCGGTACAGCGCCAGCGCCTGGTGGTAGCTGCGCAGCTCGGCTTTCTGCTCGGCGGTCATCGAGTCGATCAGGCCGATCGGCTCGTACACCGACACCGGCGCGCGCTTGCCGCGCACCCGCACCCGATCCAGCTCCCGGTAGCGATAGCCCGGCGCGGCGTGGCGGGTGGCGTCGCTGACCAGCACGTTGACCGCGTAGTGCTTGGTCAGCCCCTCCAGTCGCGAGCCCAGGTTCACCGCGTCGCCGAGCACGGTGTAGGCGATGCGGAAGTTGGAGCCGAGATTGCCGACGCTCATCTGCCCGGTGGAGATGCCGATGCCGACCTGTAGATCCGGCCAGCCCTGCCGGCGAAAGCGCGGCTGCAGGTTGCGCACCGTGCGCAGCATGTCCAGCGCCGCGGCCAGCGCGTTCTCCGCGTGGTGGCGATCCGGCAGCGGCGCCCCCCAGAAGGCCATCACCGCGTCGCCGATGTATTTGTCGATGGTGCCGCGGTGGTTGTGGATCACCTCGGTCATCGCCGTCAGGTAGGCGTTGACGATCTTGGCCAGATCCGCCGGCGGCAGCTGCTCGGCGAAGGTGGTGAAACCGCGCAGATCGGCGAACAGCACGGTCATCTCGCGGCTCTCCGCCTCCAGCGTCACCTCGCCCGGATTGTTGCGGATCTCGGCCACCAGCGAGGGCGGCACATACTGGCTGAAGACCCGCTGCAGGCGGCGCTTGTCGCGCGATTCGGCAAAATAGCCGTGGGCCAGATGGAGCACGAACAGCGAGGCCACCAGCAGCAGCGAATCGGCCAGCGGCAGCACCAGCTTCCAGGCCTGCCAGGCGAACAGATTGGCGGCGACGATCGCCAGCAGGGTGCCGATCGACACCAGACTGGTGGCCAGCGCCTGCAGGCGCGGCAGCATGATCGCCAGCACCACCCCGGTGATCAGCAGCGCCAGCGTCTCCAGCCCCAGCACCCAGGCCGGCTGGTGGTGGATGCGCCAGTCGAGCACTCCGGCGATGATGTTGGCGTGCACCTCGACCCCCGGCAGCACCCCGGCCACCGGCGTGCTGCGGATGTCGCCGAGCCCCGAGGCGCTGCTGCCGAGCAGTGCGATGCGCCCCTCCAGCAGCTCCGGCGGCGCATTGCCCAGCAACACATCGACCGCCGAGACGTAATCGAAGCCGGCGCCGCTGCCGCCGTCCCGGCCATTGCCCAGATAGGGCACCAGCACGCCGCCGCGCTCATCCACCGGAATGCGCCAGCCGCCGAGCTGGATCTCCTCCAGCGCCAGATAGCTGGTGTCGCCGCCCTGTTTGCCCAGCCCCAGATGCACGCGCGCGTCACCGGCCAGGTTCTCCAGCACGCTGAGGGCGAAGCTGCTGTACAGCTCGCCCTCGTAGAATTGCAGCAGCGGCATGCGCCGGAACACCCCGTCGGCGTCCGCCAGCGGGTTGTCGAAGAAGCCGCCGCGGCGCGCCGCGGCCTGCAGATCGGCCAGATTGCCCACGTAGCCGGCGGCTTCGATCAGCGGCAGATGGCCCTCGGGCAGCTGTTCGCGGCGCACCGCCGGTGCCGGCAGCGCGCCCACCGCGACCGGCTCGTTGTCGCGCACCCGCGGGCGGAAGTAGTAGCCGGTGGCCACCGAGCGATCGGTCAGCGCGGCGGCGAAATGGCTGTCGTAATCAAAGCGCGGGCGCAGCGCCTCCAGCTCGCGGTTCAGCGATGGCCAGCCGCGCAGCAGGCCGCCGGAGAGGCTGCCGAGCACTTCCAGTCCGTCGGAGCTGTCCGGCTCGGCGAACACCAGATCGATCCCCAGGGTGCGGACCTTGTAGCGCTCGAAGAGCTGATCGGTGAGGGTCGCCAGCCGGTCGCGGCGCCACGGCCAGTGGCCCACTGCGGCGAGGCTGCGCTCGTCGATGTCGACGATCACGATGCGCTCGTCGCGGCCCTCGGGCTGGGTGGCGAGCAGGCGGAAATCGTAGGCCCAGTGTTCCAGCCGGTCGAACAGCGGCATCTGCAGCCAGCCCGCCGAGTGGCTGGTGAACAGCGCGATCAGCAGTATGCTCAGCACCGGCCGGATCAGGCGCAGCGGGTTCAGGCGTCGGCGTTTGGGGGGATGTCGCGCAGGCATGCCTTGCGCCCTTGGGCGGTGCGGGCGCGGGACGTATCATGCGCTTGCAAGCGCATTCGCGCTCGGGCGCCCGCCCGGGCGTCCTTTGTTTCGGGAGTCCAGCGCACAGTGAATACTGCAATCCATCTCGGCGTCAACGTCGACCACATTGCCACTTTGCGCCAGGCGCGCGGCAGTCGCTATCCGGACCCGGTGCAGGCCGCCCTGCAGGCGGAGATGGCCGGTGCCGACGGCATCACCATGCACCTGCGCGAAGACCGCCGGCACATTCAGGATCGCGATGTCGAGCGCTATGCCGAGGCGGCCCAGACCAAGCTCAATCTGGAGATGGCCGCCACCGCCGAGATGCGCGCCATCGCCCTGCGCCTGCGTCCGGCGGATGCCTGCATCGTGCCCGAAAAGCGCGCCGAGCTGACCACCGAGGGCGGTCTCGATGTCGCCGGCCAGCAGCAGCGCATCGGCGAGCTGTGCGCCGAGTTCGCCGCCGCCGGCATTCGCACCTCTTTGTTTATCGACCCGGATCGCGCGCAGATCGACGCCACCGTCGCCGCCGGCGCGCCGGTGATCGAGCTGCACACCGGCCGCTACGCCGAGGCGCGGAGCGCCGAGCAGCGCCGGCGCGAGCTGGGCCTGCTGATCGAGGCCGCCGGCTACGCCCGCGGCCAGGGGCTGGTGGTCAACGCCGGCCACGGCCTGACGCGGCACAACGTCGCCGCGGTGGCGGCCATCGATGGCCTGTACGAGCTGAACATCGGCCACGCGCTGATCGCCGATGCGCTGTGGCTGGGGCTGGACGGCGCGGTGCGCGAATACAAGCGGCTGATGGTCGAGGCCCGCCAGCTGGCCGGGTTGAGCCATTGATCCACGGCATCGGCGTCGATATCGTCAGCGTTGCCCGCGTCGAAAGGCTCGTCGCCAGGCGCGGTGTCGAGCGCTTTGCGCGGCGCATTCTGCACGCTTCGGAATGGCATGACTTTCGCGCTGCGCGGCAGCCGGCGCGCTTTCTCGCCAAGCGTTTTGCGCTCAAAGAGGCGGCCGCCAAAGCGCTGGGCACGGCGATCCGCGGCGGCGTGCAGTTCGCCGATTTCGCCCTCGGCCACGCCGCCGCTGGCACCCCGCTGCTGCGGCTGCACGGCGTCGCCGCCGAGCGCGCCGCGGCGGCCGGCGTGGTCGCCACCCAGGTCAGCCTCTCCGACGAGGTCGAGCAGGTGGTCGCCTTCGCCGTCTTTGAGCGCGCCGATCCGGCCGCCGCTGCGCCGGCGTAGAGCGCACTTGAGCGCGGCAGCGCCGGCGGCGCGCGCGATGGCATGCAATCTGCGCCATCCCCCGCGCCGGCCAATCGTGAGAAAATCGTCACAGAACCCGATCACCGCAGGGGCCAAGACACCATGCGCATCCTTCTCAGCCTGCTCGACCGCATCGTTTTCACCATCGGCTTCCTGCTCTTTTTGCAGCTGCCCAACTACGTCGATCACTACACCCAGCGCATGGGGGGCTACCACGCCGCTGATCGCGACACGCTGGCCGAATACCAGCAAATCGCCAACGACAACCATGCCGGCGAGTTGTCGGAGCTGATCGAGGCCTTTGCATCCAGTGCCGATGCCGCCGTGGTGGACACCGGTGAGAACCTGCGCCAGCTGCGCCGCCGCGTGGAGGACATGAACCGCGGCCTGATCATCCTCGAAGGCGGCGCCTTTCCGCGCAAGCTGGCCTATCTGAGCACCAATCTGCGCAGCGATATCGCCCTGGGCACCGCGCGCGCCTACGTGCCGGGCCTGCCGTTCACCATCGAGGCGCTGGTCTGCGGGCTGATCGGCGGGATACTGGCGACGCTGTTGTTCAACGCGCCGCGCGGCTGGCGACGCGGCTGGCGGTGGCTGCGCGACTGGCGCCACGAGCGGCGCGTGGCGGCGATGCAGAGCGGCGGACCGGCTGCGTCCGCGCGGCGCTGATCCGGCCGGCCGCTGTTCCGGGCCTCTGCCGCGGCTCTCTATTCCGGCCCGCTACTCCGGCCCGCTACTCCGGCATGTAGCCCTTGGGCAGGATTTTCATCTGCCGGCCGACCTGCTCCGGCGTCGGCATCCCGGTGTGGGCCGCGGCGATGGCGTCCAGCGCGGCGCGCACATCGGCGCGGATCGGGCAGGCTGCGCCGGCGTTCATGTCCACGTGCAGCAGCATCTGCTCGGTGGTCGCCAGCAGCTCGTCGCTGGTGGCGTGGTACATGCAGTGGAAGAAGTGCAGGCGCTTGTCATCGACCCCCAGCAGCTGGGTGGTGAAGCGCAGCGGGTCGCCGCTGGAGCATTCGCGCAGGTAGTTGATGTGCGTCTCGACGGTGTAGAAGGACAGCCCTGATGCGCGGTAGTCCTCGTCGTCACCGATGTAGCGGAACAGCGCGTCGGTGGCCCAGCCGAAGGCGGTGAGATAGGCCGCCTCGGTCATGTGGCCGTTGTAGTCGACCCATTCGGGCAGCACCAGGCTGTCGTAGAGCGCCAGCGGCCGGCCGATTTCAGCGCCGGCCTGCCAGCGGGTGAACTGGCGGGTTTTCAGGCGGCGCGCTTCGTCTTCCTGCAGCAGCTTGCCGGCGCCGAGGTTTTGCGCGCGCAGCGACTGCATGATGCCGATCAGGCAGTTGTCGCGCAGTTGCTCCAGCTCGCGGATGGATCTGCCGCCGGCCTGCGCCTCGCAGCCACTGGCCATGCGATCGACCAGTTCCGGGGTGATCTTCGGTGCCTCCAGTTTGGTCCAGGGAAACTGGCTGGGCTCGAAGTGTTCGATCATGTGGCGCATGCCGCCCTGGCCGCCGGCGAGGTGGAAGTTCAGGCAGGTGCCCCAGATGGCGTAGCGCAGGCCGGGCCCGTAGCTGATCGCCGCGTCCAGCTCCTCGGTGGTGGCGACGCCATCGTTGACCAGATGCAGCACCTCGCGCCACAGCGCCTCCTGCAGGCGGTCGGAGAGAAAGCCTTCGATCTCATTGCGCACCCGCAGCGGGTACATGCCGATGGCGGTGTAGTACTCGATGGCGCGCTCGACGCAGGCCGGATCGGTCTGCCGGCCGCCGAGCACTTCCACCAGCGGCAGCAGGTACACCGGATTGAAGGGGTGGCCGACGATGATCCGCGCGGGATTGGCCGCCCGCGACTGGAACTCGCTGGGCAGCAGGCCGGAGGTGCTCGACGCGATGATCGCGCGGGCCGGCGCGGCGGCGTCGATCTGCGCGTGCAGGCTGGTTTTCAGCTCGATGCGCTCGGGGGCGTTTTCCTGCACGAAGTCGGCCTGTGCGCAGGCTTGCTCCAGTGTCTCGGCAAAGCGCAGGCGATCCAGACTGGCGCCGGGGTAGAGGCCGAGTTTCTGCACCGCCGGCCAGGCATTTTCCACCGCGGCGCGCATCTTTTGCTGCCAGTCCTCGCCCGGGTCCCAGGCGATCACATCCAGTCCGTGGGCCAGCGCGCGCGCCGCCCAGCCGGCGCCGATCACGCCGGTGCCGATGACCGCCAGCGTCTTCACTTCATTGCTCATCGTGGCTCTCCACTGGAGGCTGGTTTAACCGCGCTTGATCAGGCCGAAGCGTTCGCGAGCCTCGGCGGGGCCGGCGATCCGGCAGCCCATCAGCTCGACGATGTTGCGCGCCCGCTCGACCAGCTGCGCGTTGCTGGCGAACACGCCCTTTTCCAGATACAGATTGTCCTCCAGGCCGACGCGCACATTGCCGCCGAGCAGCACCGCCTGCGCGGCGAAGGGCATCTGCATCGCGCCGAGGGCGAAGGCGGTCCAGTTGGCGCCGGCGGGCAGCAGATCGACCATGGCTTTCAGCAGGCCGATATCCGCCGGCGCGCCGTAGGGGATGCCGGTGCACAGCTGATACAGCGGCGGGCTGTCGATCAGGCCGTCGCCGATCAGATCGAGGGTGCACCAGAGGTTGCCGGTGTCGAAGATCTCCAGCTCCGGGCGCACGCCCAGTTCCTGCACCCGCCGGCAGCCGCTGCGCAGCATGTCCGGGGTGGCGATGTAGGTATTGTTGCCGCGGCCGAAGTTGAGCGTGCCGCAGTCGATGGTGCAGATCTCCGGCAGCAGCGCTTCGATGTGCGCGAGGCGTTCGATGGGGCCGACCAGATCGGTCTCGGCGCCGAAATCCATCGGCCGCTCGCCGGCGCCGATTTCCAGATCGCCGCCCATGCCGGCGGTGAGGTTGATGACCACATCGATGTCGGCGCTGCGGATGCGCTCGACCACCTCCCGGTACAGGGCCACGTCGCGGCTGCCCTTGCCGGTCTCGGGATCGCGCACGTGGCAGTGCACGATGGCCGCGCCGGCGCGGGCTGCATCGATCGCCGCAGTGGCGATCTGCGCCGGGGTGACCGGGATCTGCGGGTGCTTGCCGACCGTGTCGCCCGATCCGGTGATCGCGCAGGTGATGATGACGTCTCGGTTCATGCTGCGGCCCTCTGCCTGTGTATTGCTGCCTGTGTATTGGCCTGTGTATCCGCCCGTGTCCGGCATCCGTCGCGCTGCGCTGCCGCGTTGCGCTGGAATGCCCCGAAGCAAGCCTGGCTCGACCGGGCTGCCCGGTGAAGCTATCACCGGCGGGGCAGAAAAGTTTTCATTTTTCGACAGCAGATTGATAAAAAGCGCGCAGTGACCACGGATGCCCGACGCATGTTCCCGACCGCCCCCGACGACCGCCCGCTGCAACTGTCCTTCGCCCTGTTGCCGCACTTTTCGATGATGGCTTTCGCCTCCGCATTCGAACCGCTGCGCGCCGCCAATCGCATGGCTGGCGCGGAGCTGTATCGGCGCTCGATCCTCTCCCCGGACGGCCGCCCGGTGATCTCCAGCAGTGGCGTCTCGGTGCTTGCCGACGGCGCGCTCGACCAGCTGCCGGCAATGGCCCGCGAAGCGCTGGACATGCTCGTGGTGATCGCCAGCTACGAGCCTCAGCAGCACTTCCAGCGGCCACTCAAGCAGTGCCTGCACCGCGCCGCGGCGCGCGGTGCCTGGCTGGTGGGGGTGGATATCGGGCCGCAACTGCTGGCCGAAGCCGGCCTGCTCGACGGCTATCAGGCCACCGCCCACTGGGAGGTGGTCGACATGATCCAGCAGCGCCACCCGGCGGTGCGCCTGACCCAGGATGTGTTCGTCATCGACCGCAAGCGCTGGAGTGCCGCCGGCGGCACCGCCTGCCTCGACCTGATGCTCAACCTGATCCGCCAGCAGCACGGCCACGAGCTGGCCACGGCGGTGGCCGACCAGTTCATCTACAGCCGCATCCGCCGCGGCAGCGATACCCAGCGCATGCAGCCGCGCGAGCGGCTGGCGGTCAACAACCCGCGCGTGCTGGAGGCGGTGCGACTGATGGAGGCCAACCTCGAAGAGCCGCTGCCGACGCTGGAACTGGCGCAGGCCGCCGGCGTCTCGCTGCGCGAACTGGAGCGCCTGTTCCGCCGCTGGCTGGGCACCACGCCCGGCGCCTACTATCGCCAGCTGCGGCTGGAGCGGGCGCGCAGCCTGCTGCAGCAGAGCGCGCACAGCGTCACCGAGATCGCCGTGGCCTGCGGCTTCGGCTCGCTGGCCAGTTTTTCGCGCGCCTACAAAGCGCGTTTCGGCCAGCCGCCGAGTGCCAGCCGGGTGCTGTCGGCGGCTTACTGAAACCCGGTTTGCCGGGCGATTTGCCGGATTGGGGAGCTTGCCGCGCTCCGCGCGGTCACAATCGGGAATTCCCCAGTCGAGGACCGCGCCCATGCCCAGCCCGTCTCCCGCCGCCGCCAAGCCACCGCCACCGCCACCGCCACAGCTGCGGCCACAGCCACGGCCATCACCGTCGCCACTGCTGCCGCTGGCGCTGATGCTGCTGCTCGGCCTGGCCCTGAGTGCCGCGCCGGCGCGCGCCGAGCGCACTTTCGACAGCGGCCCGCAGCGGGTCGCGCTGATCGAGCTGTTCACCTCCCAGGGTTGCAACAGTTGCCCGCCGGCGGAGCGCTGGCTGGGCGAGCTGCGCGGCGATCCGCGCTTGTGGCGCGAGCTGGTGCCGGTGGCTTTTCACGTCGATTACTGGGATGGCCTGGGCTGGCGCGACCAGTTCGCCAGCCCGGCTTTCAGCCAGCGCCAGCGGCAGTATTACCGCGAGGGCGCGGTGGGCACGGTGTACACGCCGGGATTTGTGGTCGATGGCCGCGAGTGGCGCGGCTGGTTCCGCGCTGGCGATCTGCCGGCGCCGCGCCCGGCCGCGGGGCGGCTGCGGCTGGGCGTCGATGGCTCGGACGTGGCCGCGCGCTTCGACGGCGCCGCGGCCGGCGAGACGCTGCAGCTGCATCTGGCGGTGCTCGGCGTCGGCATCCGGGCCGAGATCGGCGCCGGCGAGAACAGCGGTCGCACACTGGGGCAGGATTTCACCGTGCTCGGCCACCGCGTACTGGCCGCGGCGGACGGCCGCTGGAGCGGCCAGCTACCGACCTTCGCCGCGCCGGCCGGGGCGCGCCTGGCGCTGGCCGCCTGGGTCAGCCGCGACGGCTTGCAGGCGCCGCTGCAGGCGGTCGGCGGCTGGCTGCCGGACTGAGCCTCAGCGGCTGGCCGCGGTCAGCGCGCGGTCGATGTCCCAGAGGATGTCGTCGAGGGTTTCGATACCCACCGACAGACGGATCATCTCCGGCGTCACCCCGGCGGCGCGCTGCTGCTCCTCGCTGAGCTGGCGGTGGGTGGTCGAAGCCGGATGGATCACCAGCGATTTGGCGTCGCCGATATTGGCCAGATGACTCAGAAACTGGCAGTGCTCGATGAACTGCACGCCGGCCTCGTGGCCGCCCTTGATGCCGAAGCTGAGCAGCGCGCTGGCCCCTTTGGGCAGGTATTTCTGCGCCAGCTCGTAGTATTTGTCGCCCTCCAGCCCCGGGTAGTTGACCCACTCGACCTGCGGGTGCGCGGCCAGAAATTTCGCCACCGCCAGCGCGTTTTCAACGTGCCGCTGCATGCGCAGATGCAGGGTTTCCAGCCCCTGCATCAGCAGGAAGGCGTTGAACGGCGACTGCGCCGGGCCGAGGGTGCGCAGCGGCTCGCAGCGCGCTTTCATGGTGAAGCCGAAATCGCCGAAGGTCTCGTGAAAGCGCACCCCGTGGTAGCCGCGGCTGGGCTCGACCATGCCGGGGAAGTTGCCGTTGTCCCAGGGAAAATCGCCCTTTTCGACCACCACCCCGCCGAGCGAAGTGCCGTGGCCGCCGATGAACTTGGTCGCCGAGTGGACGACGATATCCGCGCCGTGCCGGAAGGGCTTGCACAGCAGTGGCGAGGGCACGGTGTTATCGACCATCAGCGGCAGGCCGTGGGCGTGGGCGATCTCGGCGATGGGCTCCAGATCGAGCACGTTGATGCCCGGATTGCCGAGCGTTTCGCCGAACAGCAGGCGGGTCTTCGGGGTGATCGCGCCGGCGAAGTTCTCCGGCTCGTCGGGATCGACGAAGGTGGTGTCGATGCCCAGTTTGCGCAGGGTGACGTCCAGCTGCGAGTAGCTGCCGCCGTACAGGGTGCTGGCCGCGACCACGTGATCGCCGGCTTCGAGAATCGTCAGCAGCGCGACCATCTGCGCGGCCATGCCGGAGGAGGTCGCCAGCGCCGCGCGACCGCCCTCCAGCGCGGCGACGCGCTCCTCGAAGGCCGATACCGTGGGGTTGGACAGCCGCGCGTAGACGTTGCCGAAGGTCTGCAGATTGAACAGGCTGGCGGCGTGGTCGGCGCTGTCGAAGACGTAGGAACTGGTCTGGTAGATCGGCTGCGCGCGGCTGCCGGTGGCGGCGTCGGGGATCTGCCCGGCGTGCAGGCAGAGGGTTTCGTCGCCGAACTGGTGGTCGTCAGACATGAGTTTTTTTCCGCGGGAGTGTTGGTTCAATTGGCGACGATGCGTGGGCGTTTGGCGGAGATCACCCCGGTGTTGACGCCGCAGAAGTTCAGCCCGCCGAACAGCCGCGCGTGCTCGATTTTGACGCAGCGGTTGTCGACGTAATCCAGCCCGGCGGCGCTGGCGATGCGCTGCGCTTCATCGCTGCGCACGCCCAGCTGCAGCCACAGGCATTTGGCGCCGATGGCCACCGCCTGCTCGGCCAGCGGCGGGGTGTCCTCGCCGCGGCGGAACAGATCGACCATATCCACCGGCTCGGGGATATCGGCCAGCGAGGCGTAGCAGCGCTCGCCGAGGATTTCCTCGTAGCGCGGGTTGACCGGGATGATCCGATAGCCGTGCTGCTGCATGTACTTGGCGGCAAAGTAGCTCGGTCGATGCCAGTTCGCCGACAGGCCGACCACGGCGATCGTGCGGTGGCGCTGGAGAATGTGGCGCAGGCGGGTGATTTCATCCATCGCTGGGGCTCGTTTTTTCGCGGGCGCTCATTGCAGCCCAGTGCGTCGCCGTTGGCAAGTGCGGTGGGCGTGGTCGGCGGCGCATTCATAAACGGATGTTATCGATTGGCGGCGTACAAAATCGCTTGAGCCGGGCGCGGCCGGCCCCTAGGGTTGCGGCTCAGATCGAATTGCCGGCGGCTGCGCCGGCGCCGCACGGGGGCAGGGCAGGCATGCGATACGAAGGCATCTACACACCGCTGATCACGCCGTTCCGGGATGACGGCAGCATCGACGAGGCGGGCTTCGCCAGCATCATCAACCATGTTATCGACGCCGGCGTGCACGGCGTCGTGGTCGGCGGCACCACCGGCGAGTACTACGCCATGAGCCGCGACGAGCGCCTGCGCAGCATCGAGCTGGCGAAGGAGCTGGTCGCCGGGCGCGTCTCGCTGACCGCCGGCGTCGGCGCGCTGCGCACCGAGGATGCCATCGGCTACGCCGAGGCGGCGCGCGATTTCGGCGCCGACGCGATTCTGATCGGCTCGCCCTACTACGCCATGCCCACCGAGCGCGAGCTGGTGCGCCACGCGCTGAGCATCGACCGCGCCGCCAATCTGCCGGTGATGCTGTACAACTTCCCCGACCGCACCGGCGTGCACATGGGCGAGGAATTCCTCGATCGCGTCGCCCGCAGCCCCAACTTCTGCGCCATCAAAGAGAGCAGCGGCGACATCAACCGCGTGCACCTGCTGGCGCGCGACTACCCGCACATCCAGATGAGTTGCGGCATGGACGATCAGGCGCTGGAATTCTTCGCCTGGGGCGCGCGCAGCTGGGTTTGCGCCGGTTCCAATTTCCTGCCGCGCGAGCACATCGCGCTGTACCAGGCCTGCGTGCTGGAGAAGGATTTCGACCAGGGGCGGCGGATCATGTCGGCGATGCTGCCGCTGATGCGCACCCTGGAGCAGGGCGGCAAGTTCGTGCAGTGCATCAAATACGGCTGCGAACTGGACGGCCTGCCCGCCGGCCCGGTGCGCAAGCCGCTGCGCGGGCTGGATGCGCAGCTCAAGCGCGAATTCGCCGTCACCGTGGACACGGTGAAAAAGTCGGTCGCCGCCATCCGCAGCGAGAAGCGCGCCGCAGCCGCCGGCGCCGGCGACAACATCCGGCCGCTCGCGGCCACCGCAGAATAAAGGAGCGCCACCGTGTCCGATGTGCTGACCCGCGACGAATACCTGTCTCTGGCGAAGACGCTGGAACTGCCCGGCAACGCCTTTATCGACGGCCACTTTGTGCCGGCCCGCTCCGGCGAAACCTTCGCCACCGTCAACCCGGCGACCGGCGACGTGCTGCAGCAGATCGCCGCCTGCGATGCCGCCGACGTCGATCACGCCGCCGACAAGGCCCGCGAGGCCTTCGACAGCGGCGTCTGGTCGCAGCGCCAGCCGGGCGAGCGCAAGCAGGTGCTGCTCAAGCTGGCGCGGCTGATCCGCCGCAACCGCCACGAACTGGCGCTGCTGGAGAGCCTCGAATCCGGCAAGCCGATCCGCGATTGCGCGACCATCGACCTGCCCGAGACGGCCCACTGCATCCAGTGGCACGCCGAGGCCATCGACAAGCTCTACGACCAGATCGCCCCCACCGGCGGCGATGCGCTGGGGCTGATCGTGCGCGAGCCGCTGGGCGTGGTGGCCAGCGTGCTGCCGTGGAACTTCCCGCTGATGATGGTCGCCTGGAAGCTCGGCCCGGCGCTGGCCGCCGGCAATAGCGTGATTCTGAAACCCGCCGAGCAGACCAGCATGTCGACCCTGTATCTGGCCGAGCTGGCGATCGAAGCCGGCCTGCCGGCGGGCGTGCTCAACGTGGTCACCGGCCTCGGCGAGAGCGCCGGTCGGGCGATCGGCCGGCACCCGCGGATCGACATGGTTTCCTTCACCGGCTCCACCGAGGTCGGCAAGCTGTTCCTGAAATACGCCGCCGACAGCAACCTCAAGCGCGTGGTGCTCGAATGCGGCGGCAAGAATCCCTTCGTGGTGCTCGACGACGCCGAGCGCCTCGACAGTATCGCCGAGCACGCCGCGCAGGCGGCATTCTGGAACATGGGCGAGAACTGCTCCGCCAGCTCGCGGCTGATCGTGCACGAAAAGGTGAAAGACGCGCTGCTGGGCAAAATCATCGAAAAGAGCCGCGACTGGGTGGTCGGCGATCCGCTCGATCCGCGCAACAGCCTCGGCTCGATGGTCAGTCGCGAGCACTTCGAGCAGGTCGCCGGCTACATCGAAAAGGGCAGGGCAGAGGGCGCGAAGCTGGTGCTCGGCGGCGAGTGCGACGAGCGTGGCCTGTTCATCCAGCCGACCATTTTCGACGGCGTGACCCCTGAAATGACGATTGCCAAAGAGGAGATCTTCGGCCCGGTGCTGTCGGTGATTACGGTCAACAGCGCCGAACAAGCGGTGCGCGTGGCCAACGATACCTGCTACGGCCTCGCCGCCTCGCTGTTCACCGCCAGCCTGCGCCGCGCGCACCGCCTGGCGCGCGAGATCCGCGCCGGCACGGTGACGGTCAACTGCTACGGCGAGGGCGACATCAGCACGCCCTTCGGCGGCTACAAGCAGTCCGGCTTCGGCGGCCGCGACAACTCGCTGGCCGCCCACGAGCAGTACACCGAGACCAAGACCATCTGGATCGATCTCGACGACGACGGCGAGTCCGAGCTGGATTAGTCATTGGCTTTGCAGGTCGGGCTGAAGCCCGGCCCACGGGTGAAAGCGCTTTGCGGGAGGGGCGATGCCCAGGGCCAAACTGCTGCCGATGGACAAGGCCGATTGCGGCTGGTACGAAACCCTGCCACCGCCGGCCGCGGCCAACGAGCTGGTTGGCGACCAGCGCTTCGACTACGCCATCATCGGCGCCGGCTTTGCCGGGCTGGCCGCGGCGCGGCGACTGGCGCAGCTGCTGCCGGAGGCCGCCATCGCGCTGATCGAGGCGCAGCGCGTCGGCTTCGGCTCCGCCGGGCGCAACACCGGCTTCATGATCGACCTGCCGCACGATCTGGCCAGCGATGACTACACCGGCCAGCAGGACGCGGACAGAAAACTGATCCGCCAGAATCGCAGCGCCATCCAGTTCGCCCGCGAGACGGTGCGCGACAACGCCATCGACTGCGACTGGCGCGAGCAGGGCAAGCTGCACGGCGCCGTCGAGCCGCAGGGCGAGGCGGCGCTGAGGGCTTTCGCCGATGGCCTCGACGCGCTGGGCGAGCCGGTCGCGCGGCTCGACGCGGCCGATCTCAAACGCATCACCGGCAGCGATTTCTACCGCAGCGGCGTACACACGCCGGGCACGGTGACGATCCAGCCGGCGGCCTTCGTGCGCGGCTGCGCGGCGACCCTGCCGGAGAATGTCACGCTGTTCGAAAATTCGCCGGTCGGCGAGTTCGAGCGCCAGCCCGACGGCCGCATCGAGATCGTCTGCCCCAGGGGGCGGCTGAGCGCCGACAAGCTGCTGCTGACCAACAACGGCTACGCGGCGAGCTTTGGCGTCAAGCCCGGGCGGCTGATCCACGTTTGCACCTACGGCAGCATGACCCGACCGATGAGCGATGCCGAAGCCGCGCAGCTGGGCGGCGATGAGCACTGGGCGCTGATTCCCGCCAACCCGCTGGGCAGCACCGTGCGCCGGCTGGCCAACGGGCGCATCGTGATCCGCAACACCTTCACCTGGAATCGCAACTACCGCTACGGCGAGGGCCAGCGCGTGGCCATGCGCCGGGCGCACGAAGCGTCCTTCCGCAATCGCTTCCCGATGCTTGCCGAGCTGGGCTTCGACTACACCTGGGGCGGCGTGCTGTGTCTGTCGCGCAACAACGCCAACCTGTTCGGCGAGCTGGCCGAAGGCGTCTACGGCGCGCTCTGCCAGAACGGTCTCGGCGTCTGCCGCGGCACCTTCAGCGGCAGGACGCTGGCCGAATTGGTGGCCGGCGACGACAACGATTTCGTCCGCGACATGCTGGCCGCGCCGAGGCCGGCAGCCTGCCCGCCGCAACCGTTTCTGGGCCTCGGCGTCAGCGCGACTCTGGCCTGGAAAGAGCGCCGCGCGGGGCTGGAGAAGTGAGCGGCGGCGGATCATCCGGGCGCCGGTAATTCAGTTGTCACCCGCGCCGCCCGGCTCAGTGGGCGTTGTAGCGAATGTCGCCGTTGCCGCCGAGCGAATAGCCGCCGAGCCCCTCGGCGCGCGCGCTCAGTGACGGGCTTTTACCCAGCGCCATCAAGCGTTGCCAGGCCGGTTCAAAATAAGCCCGCCGCCAGACCACCAGGTCGTAGCGCTCTTCGCAGAGCGGCACGAAATCCAGCCGGTACTGCCGCGCCACCGAGGCGATCCCCAGGCCCGCATCCGCCCGCCCTTCGGCCACCGCCCGTGCCACGTCGCTCTCGCTGCGCGCGGGCGAATCGAGCAGTTCGGCGTCGCCGCTATCCAGCCCGGCCCTGTCCAGCAGATGATCCAGCAGCACCTGGCTGCCGGCGCCGGGCTGGCGCGCAATCACCCGCCGCCCGCCGAGGTCTGCGGCGCGTTGCAGCCTGAGCGGATTGCCCGGCGCGACGATCAAGCCCTGCTGCCGCCTGGCCCATTCGATGGCGACCACCGGCTGGCCGGGGAACAGATCGGCGATGTGCTGGCGATTCCAGTCTTCGTGTTCGGCTTCGAAGAGGTGCGTGCCGGCGGCGATGGCTTCGCCGCGGGCCATGCGTTTGAGGCCGTCGAGGCTGCCGTCGAAGTACACCGCCAGCCCGCAGCCGGATTCGCGGATCGCCCAGTCGAGCAGCGGGTCGTGACTGCCGGCGACCACCGGTGGCGGCGGGCTGAGGGTCTCGATATCGCCGCGGTAGTCGACCTGCTGGCGAACCCAGGCGTCGATCAAATCGCGGGGGAAAAGCAGCTTGCCGGTGGCGCGGCTGACGGGAATCGCGCCGTCGGCGACCAGCTCGTAAATCTTGCGCTCGCCCAGACGCAGCAGGTCTGCGACTTCGCGGGTGGTGAGGTAATCCTTCAAGGCTTGTCCTGCCGGGGCGCCAGCGGGGGATTTTTCTACAGGCTGGCGGGGAAGGGAATGGGCGACATCTCAGCGTGGCCCTTCCTGAGCGCCGGCGTCGCCGGCCAGTTCGCGCAGCACCTCCGGATGTGCTGCGGCGATGCGGATCAGCGAGCGCGCCGCGCCGCTGGGCTGGCGGCGGCCCTGTTCCCAGTCCTGCAGGGTGCGCTTGGAGACACCCAGCAGCGCGGCGAAGGAGGTTTGCGACAGCCCGACCCGCCGGCGCGCCTCAGCGGCGGCGGGCACCTCGATCCGGTGTTCGTCGCCGTGCCGTCCGGCCTTCAGTTCGCGCAGAGCGTCGACGATCTCGCTGCCGATGTCGCGCTGCGCATCCCGTTCTTTCAGTGCCTTGTCATTCACTTTCGATGATCTCCCGCATCTGTTTCAGCAGGTGGGCCGGCAGGTTGTCCCTGGCGCTCTTGGCGTACAGCGTCAACAGCCAGATCTCGTCGCGGCGGGGGCGATTGAAGTAGATCACCCGCACGCCGCCACGCTTGCCCGAGCCGTGCGACGCCCAGCGCACCTTGCGCACGCCGCCGGAAGCGGGGACCACGTCGCCGGCCTCCGGATTGGCAGCAATCCATGCCGCAAACTCACCGCGCTCGGCCTCGCTCCAGTAGTCGGGCCAAAGGCGCGTGAACAGCGTCGATTCCACGACGGTAATCATGCGTCGAGTATACGGCTTTGCCGTATCGCGTCCAGCTCGCAGTGCTTGATGCGGCGCGACGCTGCACGTATGTTCGCGCCGCTGTGAATATTGCGCACCACACAACGAGCAAGTCCGTGCCAGCCAACCACTGGCGGCTGTGCATCGCCCCCATGCTCGACTGGACCGATCGCTTCGACCGCTACTTTCTGCGCCTGATCACGCGCCGCGCGCGGCTGTATTCGGAGATGGTCACCACCGGCGCGCTGTTGCGCGGCGACGCGGCGCGCCACCTGCGTTTCGACGCCGCCGAGCACCCGCTTGCGCTGCAGCTGGGCGGCAGCGAGCCGGCGGCTATGGCGCGCTGCGCAAAGCTCGCCGAGCAGTGGGGCTACGACGAGGTCAATATCAACGTCGGCTGCCCGTCGGATCGGGTGCAGCGCGGCAGCTTCGGCGCCTGCCTGATGGCCAGGCCGCAGCTGGTGGCGGATTGCGTGGCGGCGATGCGCGACGCGGTGTCGATCCCGGTGACGGTGAAAACCCGCATCGGCATCGACCGCCAGGATGCCTACCCGCCGTTTGCCGATTTCATCGACGCGGTGGCCGCGGCCGGCTGCGAGGTGTTCATCGTCCACGCCCGCAAGGCCTGGCTGGATGGGCTGAGCCCGAAGGAGAATCGCGAGATCCCGCCGCTGCGCTACGACTTCGTACAGCGCCTCAAGCGCGAGCGGCCGGAGCTGACCATCGTCGTCAACGGCGGCCTCGACGACTGGCGCAAGGTGGACGAGCAGCTCGCCGCGGTGGATGGCGCGATGCTCGGCCGCGCCGCTTACCAGAACCCCTATCTGCTGGCGGCGGCGGACGCGCGCCTGTTCGGCGACCCGCGCCCGCCGCGCAGCCGCGCGCAGGTGCTGGAGGACTATCTGCCCTTTGTCGAAGCGCAGCTCGCCGAGGGCGTGCCGCTGGGGCACATCAGCCGCCACATTCTCGGTTTGTTTCAGGGCCAGCCGGGCGCGCGCGCCTGGCGGCGATACATCTCCGAGCACGCGCATCGCCCGGGCGCCGGGACGCAGGTGCTGCGCGAGGCGCTGGCGCGGGTGATCTGAGGGGCATCGTCTGCGCAGCCGGGGAGCGCCGCGCGAAAGCCGCGATCAATCCGCCGCCGCAGTTTCGCTCTCCGCTGAGGTTTCCCTCTCCGGCGCGCGCACCACTTCCACCGTCACCCGCCGATTGAAGGCGCGACCGCTGGCGCTGCGGTTGTCCTCGCGCGGCGAGGTCTCACCGTGGAACTGCGCCTCGACCAGCGCCTCCGGCACGCCCTGATCGACCAGAAAATCGACCACCGCCCAGGCGCGAAACTCGGACAGATCCAGGTTGTAGGGCTCGCTGTCCACCCAATCGGTGTGGCCGTGGACGATGATGCGCTGCACCCGCTCGTCCAGCGGCTGGTACTCGGCGATGCGCTCCAGCGCGCGGCGCGAGTAGCTATCCAGCTCGGCGCTGTCGGTTTCAAAGTGCACGCGGGTATCGCGGATCGACTCGAAGCCGAAGGGCGCCAGCGCCTCCAGGCAGTGGCGGAAATCCCCCAGCGCATCGCGAAAGTTCACCGGCGACAGGCCCACCTTCAGCTGTTCTTCGCCGTCGGCCGCGTCCGGGTAGATGAAGGTCGGCTGCATGCCGCGCTCCAGCTCGTAGAGCAGGCGCAGCGCGGCGGCCCGTTGCAGGCGAAAGGGCAGCTTGTCGCCGCTGTCTTCCAGCCGGGTCAGCAGGCGCTGCTCGTGGGGGTGCTTCCAGGCCGGGGCAACGCTGTCGAGCAGCGCCGGCGCGCGCCGCTGGCTGGCCCAGATCGCCGCCAGCTCAAACTGCAGATCCTTGCCGGCGGCGCGGAAAAACCTTGCCGTGCCGAAGCGCGGAATCGGGTGTTGCAGCTCGCAGCGCAGCGGGCTCGACTCGCCCAGCCAGCGGGATTCGTGCATGTCGGCGCGATACTCGCGCACGGCCGCGGCGACCGGAGCGGCG
>Ga0207752_1000285_pt1 | contig 24294 bp, 8 predicted proteins | sample Pon2CUnioCityCA_6_FD_187272 | JGI IMG/M metagenome (GOLD analysis project Ga0207752, IMG submission 187272) | Marine sediment microbial community from Union City, CA, USA - Pond 2C Sediment 2 (SPAdes) | ecosystem: Environmental > Aquatic > Marine > Intertidal zone > Salt pond sediment ...
GGCCCGTGATTTTGTGCCAGGAGTTCGAAATCAATGATTTCGCCGGGCACGGCGACGCTGGTGCCGGCTGCGCGCTTGGTCAGGGCCAGGTCGCTGCGCGCGCCGCTGAAGCCAGGTACCCGGGCAATGGCGGCGGCGCTGACCCAGCCTTGCTCAGGCGCGCCTGCCAGAAAGCCCTCCTCGCCGGTTAGAAGATCGAGTTTGTTGATCAGGTTGTTGTCAGACCAGTAGGCATAGGTCCTGCCGGAACTGATTTCCAGGATGCTGGTGACGGGGAATGCCTCGTTGCGATAGCCGGTGTTGACGGGCGAGCCGGCGGGCAAATCCACATAAAACAGGCCGTTGACGCCGGTGGAAAGGGACGGATCGCGTTGCAGCCAGTATAAACGTTGGCCATCTCTGGTCAGGGCCAGATCGGTGATCCACACATCCCTGAGATCAGCCGTGTCCACCACAACCTGCGGATTGCCGCCGTCGGCAGCCATCGTCCAGATCTGGGCGTCATCCAGGCCCGAGCCAAGCGGAGAAACAGAGAAGTAGAGCCGCGCGTTGGCGGAGTCGACGACGAGGCGACCAATTCTATCCGGCTCGCCGGGTCCGGGGCTGAGGGTGAACAGCGTGGCGACAGCCGAGCCATCCAGATTGGCCCAGCGGATACGGTTGTCTTCGCTCCAGTACATTTTGCCGCTCTGCGAATTAACGACGAGGTCGAGCGTGACCGGGAAGAGGGCGACACTGGCCTCCGGCGCCGGCACGTCAATGGTGGTCGCGTTCTCGCCATCGAGATCGGCGCGATGGATCTGACCGCCAGAACCGGAATCGCCCCTTTCCAACCAGTACATGTGGCCCCGTTCTCCATCCACGTCGAGGCCGCTGACATGGGGCAGGTCGCCTACCAACTTTTCTAGTTGATCGACGGCATTGATATTCTGACGGTAGATGGTGGACGGGTCAGTGCCAAGGGCTGTGGACCACAGAATTGCCTGGCGGTTCGGCGTGGCGTAGGCGCAGTGGCCGTAAGCGTCACAGGCGGTCGCCGAAAAGTCGACAATGCCTGTTTCGGAGGGATAGCCAACCTGGTGACCGTTGCTGCTACAGGTCATCTCCAGGCGCGTCAGCCGCGGCGTATTGTTGGTGGCGCCGGCCCAGAATTCAGACGAGTCGTAGGTGTAATCGGCCGTGCTAATATCACACTCGCCGCTGTAACCTTCGGTGGTCAGATTGAAATCTTCGATCTCGATGGTGAAGACCGTACGCGCAGTGTCTCCGTTTCCGGTATATTCGACGTCAAAATTGATGCGCGGTGGCGCAGTGTCGATAATGCCCTGCCACTGCTTCCACTGGCTGCGCGCCGCGTCGTTGCGGTTGCCTACTTCATCTCCGGCACGTAAGTCAATCTGGAAGATACCTTCCAGCCCTGAAGGAATCTCGTAACTCCAGGTGGTGCTGCTCACACCGGGGCCGGAGGCTGCCAGGGTTGTTTCCTGCCAGCGGCGGAACAGGGCAGTGATTGCCTCCGCGGAGAGGGCGGCGTCGTAGATTTCCAGTTCGTCAATGCGGCCATCGAGATAGCGCTCCGCGTCAAACTGGTCGCGGGCGAAGCCCAGGGTGATGGCGTTCTGGGCGGCAAAGGTAGAAGCAGACAAGGAACCGGCGGTTGCGCCCACTTCGCCGTCAACGTAGAGGCGGAAAGGCCGGGCCGGATCCAGTACCAGGACGACCTGGTGCCATTGCCCGTCATTGTAGTCGGTGCCGGCCGTGCAGATCGTATCCGGCGGCGCGCCCTGAACGAAGGCGCAGATGTTGCCATCCACCAGGTACAGGGAACGGTCGTGGCCGTCCGCGCCGAGGGCGCCGGCAACGGTGGAAAAGAGGCCGCCATTGGCGTCTGCCGTATTGAACCAGAGGCTGACCGATACCCGATCCTCAGGAATGTCGACGGTGGCCGTGATCACGTCATCTGTGCCATCGAAGGACACGGCGCCGCCGTAAAAACCGTCAGTGCTGCCGGCGGGACAGCCGGGGTCAAGGCACTGGCCGGTATAGCCATTGCCCGAACCGTCTTCGAAAGTGGTCAACCCGGCCGGTTCGTTGAGGTACCAGAGCAAGAGAGGCCGGTCCAGCGTATCCAGCAATTCTGACGGTGTGAAGGAAAGCTCAACCTTATCCACGCCGGCTGAGACGGACCCTGGATCGGTCGCCGTGCCTGTGAGCACAATGTTGCGGGTGATGAAATGGGTGCGGGTGACGGTGACCACATCGTCGCTAACGTTCACCGGTTCCAGGGAATCAAGGGTGGCAACGGGCGCCGTATTGTCTACTTGCACCAGGTATTCCAGAAGATCGGCCGGCGCGGTGAGGTTGCCCACGCTATCTGCCGCGCGCACGGTGACCGTATACTGCCCTGTTGCATCGCCAACCCAGTTGTTGCCACCGGCAAAGTCGGACAGCGGGTAGTCGACCGACCAGTTGCCGGAGGCCTCCAGGGTGGCCTGGACCCAACCGGTGGTGCGGGGTTCGACTCTGACTTCTACGGTGGCGACGCCGCTGCCCGGATCGCTGCCCACGGCCGGATCGGCAACGGTGCCCTGCAGGGCAATGTTCCAGCGGAGCGTAGCGTCGCGGCGCGTGGCCAGAATGGGGTTGCCGGTCTGGCCGGTCGCCAGGGATGGGGGCGTGCCGTCGACAACGATCTGGGTGCTGCTGGGCGGATCCTCAAGGTGAGCGACGGCATCGCGGGCGCGCGTCTGCAACGTATACCGTCCCTCGGCGTCGGGAACCTCCCAGGAGAAGGCCCAGGATTCGGCACCACTGGCCGGCATCCACGCGTCCTGGTCAATGCGAACCTCTACCCCACTGATATAAGAAGTGGGATCCGACGCCGTTCCGCCAAGGACGCGGTAGCCACCGGCCCTGACATACTCTCCGCTGGTAAGGGAAGAGGTGGGCCGGTCGTCGTCAATGGTAACAGGGAATCCCTGGTTGAGGATGAAGGCCGGGGCGCCGCCGGGCGTAGCTCCGGCCGAGTCCAGCAGGTGCGCTGCCAGCCCGTTGCCGATCTGGACAACCTGAGAGCGGCCGCTGGCGGTTAGATTGGTGGCAAAGGATTGGCGCGCATCCCGGAATAGCTGGAAAGTTCCACTTTGTGTCTGGCCTCCGAGGGCGGCAGGAAAGGTGCGGGTCAGGGTGCCGGCAGCGTAGAGACTGTCATTGAGGCGATTGGCAACGGTGGCCGTGTAGACAAAAGTGGTCCCCGGTCTAACAACGGCATCGGCGTCGCTGCTGGTGGAATAGATTCCCACGGGGCTTTCATTGAAAACAAGGGGATGGAACGGATAGACGCCGGCGTCCGTTTCATGCAAGCGCTTTTCGGTGTGGTCGCTCATCCCGTCGCCGTCGCTATCATAGGCCAGCGGGTTTGATGTTACCCAGGTCGCGTCGCCAGCTTCATTGTAAGTAAAGGACCAGCCTCCGGTCCAGGTACCCGTATCACAGTCGGGGTGCAGGAGTTCTTCGCCGTCCTCGAGGCCGTCGCCGTCGGTATCAACCAACTCCGGTCGCGTGCCTAACCGCAGCTCAAGGGCATCACAAACGCCGTCGCCGTCGCTGTCCGCCTGTTCCGGGTCGACCTGGGCGCCTCCGCGCCCGGTGCCCAGCGAGCGCGTTTCCATTTCGTAACCGTCGGGCAGGCCGTCGCCGTCGCTATCCACCGCGTTGTCGTCCGGATCCAGACCGCCGGCAGCTGCATTGCGGAGCCCGTCGCCGTCGAAATCGGCGGGCGCGCCAAAGGGAATGCCGCGTTGCTCGCCTTCTACCTGAAAGGTGCCCCAGTCGCGGGCGTAGAAGCCGTCCAGAGTGGCGGGTAAGACGTCGAAGACAAAATCAGGTGCCTTGAGAATTGCTTCAGAGAGGGATTGTCCCGAGGTTTCCTGGTCCGTCTCGCAGAAACCCATAATGCAGGAGTAGAGGGGCAGTTGCAGCCCGATGTTGAGATAGACGGGGAGCATGTAATCGGCATTGAGCCCGGCCTGGGTGAGGGTGACGGCTTCAGAGGCGACGGGCTGGGGTGGCACGGTGGCGGCGTACAGGGGGAATTGGTCTTCATAGATCCATGGCGGAAACAGGCTGGCAGTCACCTGCATCTTCACGGTAGTTGCCTGCCGGATGCCCCATCCCTGGTTCGCCAGATTGCCGGCTGTGGTCGTCAGGTCGCGACTGGTATTACTCATTTCTGCGGTAATCCCGGTGCGCCGGATATTGTCCATGCCGTAGGCGTCTTCTACCTGTGCTTTCGGGATACTGGGTCCGAGCGTGCCGCCCACATCTGCCTCAAATTGGACGGTGTTACTCACCACCAGCCCGGCAGAGGGCTGCCCGAGAAGAACACCGAAATCCAGGAGTTGCGGAAACCGCTGCCTTTCGGCGACGTATTTCGAGTCAAATTCGAAGATGATGTCGCTCTGGTAGAAGATCATGACCAGGGCTTCGGTCAGCGCGCCGCTGATGGTGAGACAACTGTCCGAGCCTTCGGTCACCAGTCCTCTGAGTTCGTCCACGCCGGCCTCGCAGACGATGGTCAGGATGAAGTCGATGACGGAGAGGATGGCCACGATGATGGGGCCGGCAATGGGAATCAGGGCAATGGCAAAATAGACCAGCGCGACGAGGGTGGCGGCCACGGAAAAGGCGACCAGGGCGTGCAGGGAACTGCCGGAACTGGCCTGGCCGGAGGCGACGGCGTAAATAAAGTAACCCCAGACGACGCCAAGCTGAATGACCAGGCCCACGACGGCAATGATGGTGGCGGCCTTGATGCTGGAGAGGGCACTGGTGAGGCCCAGAATAGAAAACGTCTGGCCGGCCGCTTTGGCCGTGTTCAAACCGGCCTGGATGGGCATATAGATGCCGGTATAGACAGTCAGAACTGTGTTTAGTGTACTAACGGTAATCGTAATAGCGGTGGCAGCCGTATCGGGGAGGTCAAAGAGCATGGCGATGGTCAACGCAAGCTGGGCCACGACGAGAATGGCGACTGTAACAAAACTTGCCAGGAGGAAGCCGTTCTCCGCATTGACGAAACGGCTCAGGCCGCTTTGAATCCGTTCGATATCTTCGCCAATCGGGGAGATTATGCCGACTTTGATGTAATGAAGCAGGCTCTTGCCCGCACCCTCGCCCAGGCGCGCGTCGAGCAGGGCGCCGGGGAGATAGGTGACGGTGTAGATCATCGCCGCCTTGCCGTTGATTCCGGCGATGCCTGTATCGTCCAGCGTTTTCAGCGAAAGGGGCTGGTTGGCCACCTCTACCGTCTGCTGGACGCCGGCATTGAGCATGAAATAGTAAAGCTGGACGACGCCCAGCTTGCCCGCCGCATCCGGATCGGGATCGCCGGCAAGGATGGGCTCGTAACGATGGGCCAATTCCTGCCAGAAGTCAGCCATGGCGAAGGTTTGCCAGGCACCCTCGCCTTCATCGTAGAAATAGGGCTGCGCTTTCATCCCGGCCGTGGTCTGCAGGGGAGCAGCATTGCCGTCGAAGTCAAAGGTTAACTGGCGCCCGTTGCCGTCCCAGCCAATATCGCCGGTAGCCGGCGCAGCGTCCAGGTTCAGGACGCGGAAGTCCCACTCAAAGGCGTAGAGGAGGGTGGGGCTGACGGGGTTTGTGGCCGACCAGGCAGATGAGAAGACGGTATCCAGGAGCTTTTCTGACAGAGCGGTGGTGTCGCGGGCCATTGCCTCCAGGGTGGGGTAGGTAGCGCCGGTCACACTCAACGTGTCGGAGATAGCCCAACGTTCCTCGATGGAGACGGCGGCATTGCTGCCGTGGTCAAAGCGGCGGGCGATCTCGCCGATAGGGAAGTCGCGCCGGCCATTTTGCTGGCGACCGGCGAGGAAGCTGTCGCTGAGACCCACGGACAAAGCCAACAAGGGGGCATCGTCGTGGAGATTGTTGTCGACCAGCGGATCTTCGTAGACGGTAGCCAGGGTCACGCCGTTTTCCTCACGCACATCCAGACCGGTCAGGGTCCAGTCGTCGGCGTAGGTGTGGATAACGGCAGGGATATTGTAATAAGGGGCGCAGTTGTCGACGCCATCGGGGCAGGGGCGATCCTGCTCCATCAGCACACTCCAGACGAGGCGCATTTCGTGGGCCCGGCCCCAGGTGCCGGTGGCCAGATAAGGCATGATGGCGTTAAAGGCAACGCGCCCGCCGCGCGGGGCGGGGGTGGCCGGCAGGGCATCGTTATTGTTCAGGCCGGCCGGATCGTCGACCACCAGATTGAGGGGAACGTATGCGGCCTTGCTCTGGCGATTGCCGGACAGCTCGCGCACCGACACCCCGTAGGAAGCCAGGCGGGCCGTATCGATCATCTGGTCACCTTCAAAAGGTACGTGGGGAATTGCCCCGCAGCCAAATTGAATGTCGTCGTTGTTGCGGCCCACCTGGATGATGTAATTCCCTGTAGCGCGGTCGGCCAATCTCGTGTTCTCGAAGCCGTCGAGGGCAACGGTGTCGCCGGAAGGCGTGCCGGCGACGGAGACCTCATCGCCGACGCGTGGGCCCGGATTCTGGCAGGTACCTTCGCGAATATAGAGGAAACTGGCATCGGAGAGATCGGCATCGACGGCAATGCCGGTGCCGTCCTGGGTCAGTACCAGGGTGCCGCTAATGGGACCCTGGTTTGCGGGCAGAAAGTCGGGCAGGCTGGTAGCAGCCGCTACCGGCACGGTGATCACCGGCGTTGCCAGAGGGAGGTTCGACGGCGCATCGGGAATGATAATTTCCAGCATGGGGATGAGCTCGACGTCGTCGGGCGTGTCGTCGATATCGCGGATATTACCGTGCTCGTCGGCCGGCCAGTCGAGTTTGTTCAGGGCGTACCAGAGATGGTCGGGGTTGGTGGGGCGCAACTGTAGTTCGACCAGGGTGGGCCGATCCGGCGCCAGGCCGTCCAGCACCAGAGAGAAAGGATCGCCGGCCGTGAAAATGGTATCCGACTTCATGAAGGGAGAGATGTCCTGCCGATCCGGGACGCCGTCGCCATCATTGTCCTCGTCGAAGAGATCGGGCACATTGTCGCCGTCTGTGTCCCAGGTAGGATGCAGGTCATCGCCGTACCATTCGGAGGCGTCGCCAACACCATCGTGGTTGCTGTCAATTTCCAGGGGATCGGTGTGCCACATCTGGCCGCTGCCGGCCGGCCACTCGAAACCGGCGATCTCTTCGTAATCGGTGAGGCCGTCGCCGTCGCTGTCTGGCTGGTCGATGGTGGTGCCCAACTGGGTTTCTTCGTAATCGGTGAGCCCGTCGCCATCGCTATCGGTGCCGTCGTCAGGAACCGTGACCTGGGCCTGCGGAGCAGCGGCCACCTGAGTTTTAGCCGCGGGCAGCGTCCGCGGCGCCTTCATTCCGGCCTGGGCCAGGGGCTGCCCGCTGCCGGGCAGCTTCTCTACGTGCTCCGCACCAGGTAGCTGTCCGGGGGCGGGCATTTGCTGCGCTGCCTGCGCCTCCTGTAGTAGCCTCTCCTGGCGCTCCTGCCGGGCGCGAAATCGGCCGGAGGCAGCCTCGGCCTGCACGCCCTGGAGCAGTGTGCCAAGGCTCATAGAGAGGATGACGGCAACAACCAGCAGCCGGTAGAGTGCGCCGGCGAAGGGCGGGCGCGTGCCCAGAAGCAGGAGGGCGATAGTTCCGGTGAACAGAGCAGCCACGACGGCACTCGTCAGCAGTACCTGACGAAGTAGGGGGAGGGCGCCGGCGAAAGCGGTCGCGGCAAAGGCCAGATCACGGCCGGCAAAATTGCTGAAGTTGACGGTGATCTCGGATTCTGTACGGTAGCCATCTTCTGCAGGTGACTGGAGCCGCACGATCTGGCGTAGGGGTAAACCGGCTTCGTCGACCCACAGTTCACCGTTGCCCGTCATCTTGGTGAAGGTGTCGGGTAGCTGGAGCTGGGTGCCCGGAACGAGCGCTCGCTCGTCCAGCAACTGCGCTTCGACCTGCTGGCGCAGGTGGGCGGCAAAGGTCTGACCGTCGATACTGTAAGTGTAGCGGGTGAAGGTCTGGCCGCTGCGTGTCTCCTGACCCTCATCGGTCACGTCGCGGGCGCCGGCGAGAAAGGTCATGAAATCACCGCCGGGCATGATGGCATCGCTAAAGTCGCTGACCTCCTGCCATTCCCTCTCGCCCTGACGGGCCCACATGCGGCTGTTTTCCGACTTAATCTCTAACCCGCTGGCACCGTCCAGGACGTTGCCACCGCCGGACCAGAGGGTCATGGATAAGGTCTCCTCATGGAGGTCGGTCTGGCCTTCGAGACGCAGGTCCTGGCGCTGGCTGGCCCGGCCGGCGTTGCGCACCCCGGCAACGGGCACAGTGTATTGGGTGATGTCGGCCTTGAACTCGTAGGCCCCGCCCCGGCGCACATTTTGCCAGACGCGGGTGAGGGTATCGGCGTTCTCGCGCGCCTGTGTGGGCCAGGCAATCAGCGCCAGAGTGACGAAGAGCGCTATCGCCGGTAACAACCGACGCCAGGGCCTTGTGAGCCTTCGCTTTCTTTCTCTGGTAAAGGCCCTGCTTAGCAGGGAAGGAGAAGGGTCGACTGATTGTTGTTGGCGGCGCATATGATGCCTCCTGCTGGCGCTTTGATCGGACGCCTAATGGAATTGTTTTACTTGACGGCACCTGGCGTCCGGTCAACCAGAGGCAGGCATATGGATAAGTGTACGGTAGATAGATAAATGAAACACAATGGCACTGGCGCTGCTTATACACGCCAGCAACGACCGGCTGCTGTTCTATTTAGGTAAGGTGGAGACCTTCTCCCTTGGCGAGGAGTTAGTTAGGGAGAAGTATACACAGACGGGGTGAACTAATCAAATGAGATTTCTGGCCATAGGTGGATGTTTGTCAGATTCTATTCGCCGACTCCGCTGCAGTTAATTTCAGAGGGCCCAGTAATTGTATGTTTCCTGTTTAGCTTCCGGCCGGCGGTGAGGAGCACTCCTTGGTGACGCAGCCGGTGAGCGTTGTCCATTTGTCGGGCGCGTAGGTGCCACTGGGAGGTGGGCTGTCGTCAATGCCGGGTGTCCAGCCGGTGGGATCGGGATTGGCGACCCCACAGGCGCGGGCGACGTGGCCGACGAAGGTGTTGCTGTTGGGTCCCCAGGTGCAATAATGGCCGATGGGATAGGCGCGGAACTCCCTTTCCAGGCACTCGAGGGTAATTGGGGTGGGATCGCAATCCCCTTGAGCGTGGTGGTCGGAAGGATAATTCCGGGCGGGAACGCCCTGCCAGCAATCTGAGCCACCGCTGGTGTCAATGGGCTGCAGGCTGATGGTAGGATTGCCCGCGCCGGGCGCACCGATGCGGAAGAAGGCATGGCGCCCGAGCGGGGAGGTGTCCAGGTCTTTGGCGCAGATATAGACGGTCGAAGAACCCGTGCCGGTGCTGCCCTCGCCGGCCTCGCTGGCCCGCCGCGCTTCTGCCCACAATGTGGGATCCTCGGGCGGGATCCGTTGGACCCGAATCGCAGCGGGCGAGGCGGTGCGCTGCTGCACGACGTGGGTCAGTTCGTGGGCCAGGAGCCGTTTCCCTTCCCGGGAGCGGAGAGGGTGTCTCATCTTGCCGAGGACCACGTTGTGGCCGACGGTATAGGCCTGCGCCGCTACTGCCTGGGCCGACGCTGCTGCCCGGTCACCGGTATGGATCCGCACCTGGGAAAAGCCTTGACCGAAGCGGCTTTCCATAAAGTTGCGGGTGCTTGCCTCGAGCGGCCGGCCGGGCGCGCGCAGGACCTGGTGGACGATGGGCGGAGCGGTGGTTTGCCCGCCATCGCCGGTGACCTTGCGCTGGATCTGGACTTGTTTCCGTTTGCATTCGGCGCACATGCCGTCAGGCCCGGCCGGGCGACCACAGGCGCAGGTTTTGCGCTGCTGCTGGGATGCGGGCATGCGCATAACTTGACCGGCGACGCGCTCGGCTTCCTGTTCGTACCCGTCGCCGGGGCGGTTGACCTTCAGGCTGAATTGCAGCGGCAGCGAGCGGGACCACGCCGGCGGTCGCTTGAGATGAGTGGGCGTTGCCGGTGTTCGATCGGGGCGGATAGGGCCGTGCCGTACTGACCTGCTACTGTCTCTGGATAGCTTTGTGCGCATAACATCCTCCTCAGCAGAGTGTGGGGTTCAGCTGGCAGCTGAATTTCAATCCACCCAAGGTGCTGACAAAACGCTGGTAAGCAAAAGGGTTTGTCCAGGGATCATTAGGATCATGACCGCGAATTGTGGGGAAGGAATAATGATACGCCTCATGTAGCAGCCTGGTGGCCTGCAGGTCTGGGTTGGCATACCAATCATCGTAGAGGGCGATGTAGTTTGGGGGCGGCAGTTCGGGTGTAGCAACGGCAAATGCAGGCATTATCAGCATAGCTGCCCGGTGCTGGGCTGCATGCGGTGTGCCGGCCGGCACCGGTGTTGGCACCTTGCGGGTCGGTATGTTCTTGATCCATTCAATCATGGGCTCGATGCGGGCCAATAAGTCGTCCAGTGATTCAAAACCGGTTCCGGGAAAGAAACGGGCCAAAGCGTCCTGGACGTCATGGGGGACAATGCCGATGCCGTCCCGGGCATAGATGGCATGTCTCACACGCTCTGCAGCCCGGGTCAGGGCTGCGGACGCATCGGCACGAGCCTGGCCCACGGGGCCAAGGGGTTGGGGCGGGGCCGGTTGCCGTTGGAGCAGCGTGGTGGGTAATCGAGATTGCTGGACAACGTGGGTTAACTCGTGCGCCAGCAGTTTTTTCCCTGCGGTACTGTCTGGCGCATATTGAGCCAGGCCGAAGGTTATGTGGTTGCCTACTGTAAATGCGCGGGCGCTTACGGCCTGCGCCGAGGTAGCTGCCTGGCTATCTGCGTGGACGCGGACGGCGCTAAAATCGTAGCCGAAGCGACTTTCCATGAAGTTTCGTGTAGGTACGTCGAGGGGCCGGCCGGGGCTGTTGACAACCTGGCTGACGAGGGCCGGGATGGCTACGTCACCTCCTTCCCCTGTTTCCTTGCGTTGAATGGTGAGCGGAGACTCTTTAGCGGGTGGATTGATTAGCTGTGGAACGCGCATAATGTCGACAGTCAGGAAAACGCCGCTGCCTTTTGGCAGATATTCCTCCAGTTGGCCTGGGAGGGAGCGCATCAACCACACCGGCGAAGCACCGGCAGCCGGCGCACCAAGGAGCATGGGCGTCGGCGGTAGCGTTTGATTGTAGAACCCGCTCAAATTGACGATGCCGCCCCCAAACCGCAATTTGAAGTTGCCGCCGGTGACGGGTGAAAAGCCGGCGCTTTCACTGTGAGCGCTTTCTACACCGACGCTCAACCCTACTTCAGGAATGTCCCACTTCTCCTGCATCAACTTGAACCAGGCATCAAAGGAAAAGTCGGTTTCAAAGGTGTAGGGGGCGGACTGGGTCGAGGGTAACCCGTATTTGAACGACGAGACGGGGAAGTATTCGGAATAGGGTAGCAATTTCGAGGGTAACAACAGATTTTTGCCCTGGAGAAAGTCGATAGTGCCCGATCTGGTCGTCGGATCCGAGGCAAAGAGAGTTCCGAACAATCCCACATTCAGTAACGTAAATCCAATAATCCCTGCTTTGTACTCGGTTGGCTGGCTATCCCATAGCTTCAGCTTGAGCGCGTCTGTCTGTTTCTTCTGCCAGGCTTCGAACCCGGGTTGATCTTCCAATTGCTCGTAGGTGATCGATGCCCCTTTACTCAAGACCTCGCTCGACCTGTCATCTTCCTGCCGTTGGACCTGGATTGTGCTTACGGGGCTGAAAAAAGGCTTCTCGCCAGTCCGGAAGTCGTGGTCTGAGATTGATGAGACGATTTGATCGGCGATCCTGTCGGCTTCCTTTTCGTACCTGTCGCCCGGCCTGTTAACCGTGAGGCTGAACTGGATGGCAGGCCCGGCCGTGTTCGCCCACCGGGGGATCTGGCGCCGCGAATGGCCAATGGCGGATTTGCCTGCGGCGTTTTCCAGTTGGACAGGATCCGTCCGGGTATTTGTCCTGGTGGTAGCGATGTGCATATTCTCTGCCTGGCCCGCAAGAAGCGGCTACGCGCTCGTGGCCGCTTCTTGCTCTGATATCGATTGGGCCGTTACCGGCCGTGAATTACATTCCCTAGAATCTGGACGATGTTGTCCTCTTTGACCGTAACACTGAGCGTCAGCGAGCGCCTGAATTGCAGGGGCGTGGGGAAGCCGATGGTCAGATTCTGCAGGGCATCGGATTCCAGAAGGACCAGACCGTAAGGATTTTGTTGCGTCAGACCCAGGTTACGGGCGGCGGCAAAGGAGAGGTTGGTCACGTTCCGGCCGTCAATATCCAGGCTGACAAAGGTGAGGTCGTTCGTACCCCCTTGCTTGCTAACGTGGGCGCCGACGAAAAGGCCGGGACCCTCCAGAGTTACCAGATTGTGGTCTCCCTGGGGGACCTCGGCGACGAGGCCCTGGGTTCTTTCCGGCCGGCAGACACCAAGAGCACAATTTTCCTTTTTGTCTTTCTTACCTTTTCGTTTTTCAGCCATCATTGACTCCTTTAGTGGTTGTCTCCACTGTCTAAACGGTTTATCCGAGAACTTGACCGTAATAATGACTCTAACCTTTGCGCTGGATATTGTCTTTGTCAAGGAGTTGCAGGGGGGCCTGGGTATTGGCCGCGGAAATCACCCTTCCGTTTACACTTGTTCGCATCTTCCGCTGGTCCTATTGTCTGCCATTTGGCACCGTCCCAATAGTGAACGGTTCCGCCTTTATAGTAGCCGGGTAATTGAGCTGTGTCGCCTGAGTGCCGCTCTTCTATGACCGATTTCCAGGCAGCAATGATGGAATCCATGTCTACGCTCTCCTCCAGTAGCAGAGGGCGTTTCAGATCCTGGACCTTTGTCTGTAGTGAATCGCGCACGGCCTTTCCGTCGAGGGGAGCGGACTTCCGATACCCTAAGATGACGGCATTCGGAAAAAGCTTTGTGAAAACTTCAAGCGCTTCTTTGCAAAGGGTTGCGCAACTTGTGCTGATCAGGAGCTTGACATTGGAAAAACCTCCCGCCTTCTCAACATAGCGGAGGTCAAAACCGTAAGTTTCTGACCCATTTGAGAACAGGCCCGGCGCTCGATACTGTGCGAATTGATGCCCCCTAAAATACAGAATATCTGTCCGGCCCAGATCACCCACTTCGGCTGCCGCAGTACTCCTGGCCTTTCTTCGATGTTCTGTGCCGCTGCCTGTTTCACTCAGCTTGAACGAACTGAATTTCAACGTCTCGCTTGTGCCCAATTTCGCCAATCGTTTCTGAATATCGCCTGCATAACCTGGATACATTCCTACGTAGCCTCCGAAGGCTGTTGCGGCTTCCCTCCAGTGAGTTGCAGTCTCGTCAGGTCCGAGGATCGATTCGAGTTCTACTAATATCTGTTCGATCTCTTCCAGGGAGGCAGCACAGCGACGGACCCATTTGAGGGTGCGGATGAGAGATAGACGGCTTTCTTTATCCGTTTTGTCTGCCTGGTAGGCGGTTGCCTGGCTAATTGCCCGTCGACGCAAGGTATCAAAGTCGTACCTATCACACAAGGGATCCTTGGTCTCTGATTCAGACGAGGTTTCATCAGCCGGCGTGCGCTGGATTTGCGGGATAAGCTGCGATTGCTGTAATGTGTGCGCCAGCTCGTGGGCCAGGAGCCGGCGGCCGGCTGTTGTGCCCGGCCGGTACTGCCCCGTCCCAAAAACGATATCAGGCCCAACCGTATAGGCTCGGGCCTGCACGGCTTCTGCCGAGGATGCGGCCCGGGCGTTTGTGTGGACACGCACAGCGCCAAAACTGTGGCCGAAGCGGCTTTCCATGAAGTTTTGGGTGGTTGTGTCCAGGGGCCGTCCGGGTAACCGCAGCGCTTCCTGGATGATGGACGGGGCTGCGGTTTCCTCCGCTTCGCTCGCGACGTCACGCTGGATTGGCAGATGTTTTTGTTTGCACGCTGCGCACAGGCCATCAGATCCGGCCGGGCGGCCACAGGTGCAGGTCTTGCGCTGCAATTCAGGTTCCTGCATTCGCATAACCTGCTCCGCTATCCGTTCGGCTTGCTGCTCATACTGATCGCCCGGCCGGTTGACCTTGAGGCTAAATTGCACCGGAAATCCCCGTGCCCAGAGGGGGGTCTGATCCAGCGCTGCGCTGGCCAGGGTCGTCGTCTGCTGCTCGGCAGGTGCGGTCTTTTCAGCACTCTCTCCGGTTTTGCTAACGGTCGCGTGCATAATCGTCTCGTACTTTCATCCTTCTTGACCGAGTGGCGGCAGCGGATAGGGCAGGCCGGCCTTGCGGTATTCGCGCTGGAGGGCGGCGTCGAGGGCGAGGGCGCCGGCCGGGCGATGGTGGCGGAGGGCGAGGAGGCTGGCGTGGAGGGCGCTGTTGCGGATCTGCCCTCCGCTGAGTTTACAACGGTCGACGACCATGTCAAGGAAGGATTCTTCGATGGCGTGGCCCGGCGGCAGGTGAAGCTGCCACAGAAGCCGGCGCTCGGCTGCATCGGGCAGGGTGAAGTCGACGACGACGTCGAGGCGGCGGGTGAACGCGTCGTCAATGCGCTGGGCGGCGTTGGTGGTGATCAGGATGATGCCCTCGTAGCTCTCCAGCCGTTGCAGCAGAAAATTGGTCTCCAAATTCGCGTAGCGATCGTTGGCGCCGCGGACGTCGGTGCGCCGGGTCATGAGGGAGTCGCCTTCATCCAGCAGCAAAATGATGTCCAGTTCTTCAGCATAGGTGAAGAGCTTGTTCAGATTTTTCTCGGTCTCGCCAATGTATTTATTGACGACGCTGGCCAGATCGACGCGATAAACGTCCATCTGGAGGACGCCGGCGAGGGTACGGGCGGCCAGGGTTTTACCGGTGCCGCTGGGGCCGCTGAATAAGGCGCGCACGCCCCGGTTGAGGGTGTGCTTGAAAGCGGGCCCGACGTGGTCGAGCAGGCGCTCGCGGCCGCGGCAGCGCGCTTCGAGGACGGCGAGTTCGGAGGCGACCCTTTCGGAGACGACGAGGTGGGACCAGCCGGGGACGGCTTCCAACGGCGTGGCTAACGTCTCCAGGGCCTGACGGTTGGCGGCGCGCATCGCCTGGCGAACGTCGTCGGCGGCGGCCTGGGAGCGGCCGTCGAGCAGCATGGCATTGTTGGCGGCGGTGGCGACGCGTATAATGCGTCCGCCGGTCAGCAAATAGCGCTCCTGAACCAGTTCCGCCTCAACCCGGGCCAGGGGTAAGCCGCTGGCCTGCCAGAAACGGGCGCGCTGCGCCCGGTCGGGGGGCGGCAGGAGGAAGGTGAGAGCATTGTCCATGGCCCGGCCGTCAATGCCGCCGGTGCGGCCCATGGTGACGCCGACGGTGCCGGTATAGCCGGGGAGGCGGTTTAGTTGGACCGTTTCCCCGGGGCCGGCCTGGAGGCGGATCACGGGCAGGGCGCCGGTGAGGGTGGCCAGCGGTCCCAACAGGCGGCGGGCTTCGTCGTTCTGTTCATTTGCTTCGTATAGCAACAGATCGCGACCCAGGGAACGGGCGATGGCCCCCAAAGTAGTGCGCCGCCCCACGCCGGTCATGCCTCTGATGACCAGGGTGTCCACATGGCCGGCGGCGACCATCTCAGGCAGGTGGGCTACCTGGTGGCGCACTTCCTCAGGCAGGATTAACTCTGCCATGGTGGGGAAGGAAACGGCCGGCTGGAAGCGTAGATGCCGGCCGGCCCGGGGCGCGTGCTCGCCACGCAGCGCATCCCAGACGGGCAAGGGGATGCGGAGCGTCCATTCCAGGCGCACCCCGCCATTTTCCCGTTCCAGCTCCAGCAGACCGTGCCCGGCCAGTGTTTCGGCCACTCCCACGACACTCTGTCCGGGCCCATCTGGTCCCAGCAGCCAGCTCAGGATGCCTAGACAGGGATGGCGGGCTTCCAGCGGTTGCTGCAGAGCGGCGAAGAGGGCTCCAAATTGGATATCTTCTTCGATCAGGCCGGCGGCGATGAGCAGGTCGACGGCTCCGGCCGGTAAGGCCAGTTCTTGTTGCAGGGCGCGCAAGGGGAGGTGGTGCTCGTAAGTGTCTTCGAAGGTCTGGAGGCTGCCGTCAAGGGTCCAACCCTGAAGCTGCTGGCGATAGCCATGAAGAAAGGGGTACTCGGCCAGTAGCGATTCGAGGCGGCCGGGCGGGAAAGAGGTAAAGAGATTGTCCACCAGGCGCTGGATCAGGCGCAGGAGATGCAAGTGGAAATGACCGGCCGGGCTCCGTTCCACCTCCAGGGCGATGTCCGGTTCGGCGAGGGGCGGGGCAACACTCATGAGGTGCCTCCGGCGAAATGGAAGGTGATGATGCGGGCAAAAGCCGGTTGCCAGCCGGGATTGCGGTCGAGACCGGCACGGCGTGCGCGCATGTCGATCGACTCCAGGGGAATTTGCACGTCCACGTGGGTGCGGGTGATGGCGACCGTCGCCGGCCGGCCGAGAAAGGTTTCCGGTAACCAGTCGGGATCGCCGAGGAGATGTTCCAATAGAAAGCGCAGGTAGGGCAGCAGACGCACCAGCCACCAGGCGAGGGGTGGGGCCAGCCGCTCACGCAAGAGAGGGTCCAGCGGTGGCAGCTCCGGTATGGGGATATCAGTGAGAGACAGATGGGTAGCGGCCGTGGCGAAGCGGGCTTCCACCTGGGCAAGCGCGGTGGGTGAGGGATCAAGCTCTGCCAGCAAGAAGCGGCCGGCGCCCCAGAGGCAGCGGCCGGTGGCCGGGTTTTCGCCGATGGCGGTTGCCAGGTGGGTGAATCCGGCCTGCACTGGCCAGACCGGCGGTAGCAGGAAATGTGAGGGTGGTGCCGGCAACGATTCACCCCAGGGCCTGCTTTCTAACTCCAGTCCGGCCAGGTCGGAGAATAATCGCCATAAGGGATCTTCCTGATAGCCGGCGTAGCGCTCGTCGAGGAGGCCGGCGGTGAGTGCGGCCAGCAGTTCCCAGGAATTGAGCGCAGCCAGCGCCGGCAGGGTCTGCGGGAGGTGGAGCCGGTCCAGCAGGTTGACCAGGTAAAACGCGCCGGCGAGGCGCGTGTGAATGCCTGCCTGGATGCCGGATGGCGCAGGCTGTGGGTGGTCGTCTGGAATGAGGTCCAGCGAGTGGGACGGTCGCGTGGCCTGTCGGCCAGTGCCGGTAGCGGGCGCCGGGGATTTCTTCGAGAGGGACGGCGCGGGGCCCGTGGGCGTGGTTCCTGGGGCCGGTTCGCTTTCCGTTCGGGCCACGGCATGGGCCAGCCAGGCGGCCGCGTCCCGGGCGAAGTGCCGGTCCCTGGCCAGTTGGGGACGCCGGGCCAATGTGTAGCACAGTCCGGCAAAATAGGCAGCGTGCGGGGAGAGGGTGTTTTGCAGAGCGCCGGGCAATAGCTCCTGCCAGGGGGGGAGTGGCCCAGGGGCTGTCTCTCCGGAAACGGCATTCGTTGAGGGCATCCCCGGGCCAGCAGGTGCTATGGTCGAAACCGCAGAATCACCTGTTGTCTTCGGTGAGGCTATCGGACGGGCCCGGAAAACGGCCTCAGGTAGGGAAAAAATTTCGTGTAGCGAATATGCGAGCCGGGAAAGAGATTGGAGACCAAGGCCGGAGAGGGTTTGCCGGACCTCCAACGGTTTGAGGGCGGCAAGGGTGGCGGGGAGGGCATGAGGATAGCTGAGCCAGGCGTCGACCAGATAAGGGCCGACGGCAGCGTCGCCGCGGGCATGGTGTATACCCGGGAACAGGTTGTGCCAGTACCAGGGAGAACGGCCGGCCAACCGGTCGCGAGTGTAACAGAGGAGAAGCTCCACGTCGTCGGCAAAGAGAACGGCGAGCGCGTCCGCGGGCACGTGCTGCCGGGCGGGGCGAGGGGCAGCGGCAGCGAGCCTGTCGATGTGAGAGACCAATTCGCGCTGCCAGGTGAGGACGTTTCCCTTCCGGTGGGGGAACGGCGCCGGCCCTTCCAGCCGGCGCACGACGAGGACGGCACCGGGCGGAAGGTGAGTGCCCTGCAGGCGCATTGTCTGCAGGGCGTGGGTCACACCGAGCTTCAGGGAAGGGCCCTCGCCACCGGCAGGGCGTAATTGCAGCCGTTGCACACGCAAGTCGTGGGCCATTATTGCTCCACAGGTAGCTGCAACGGTCGCTGGGTGACAGGCGGGCGATGGCGGACAAACATGACGTAAAAGATAGGTGCCCTGGCCGCACTCAATTTCTGGAAGAGATCGGTAGTCCGGGCTACACCAATGTTTGCCGCCTCCAGCAGAAAGTTGTTCAAGAGGAACTCTTTGGCGACGGCGGTATTCATCGCCGCGAACTGGTTGCCGGTGGTAAAGGTTCCCCCGCCGCCGGTGGTCAGGGCGTCAATGGCCGCGTCGATACGCCCATCGATCTCTTCGGCCAGCCGGGAGCGATAAGGGTCGAGTAATTCGTCGATGACCCAGATGTCGACCAGCGGTTCCCGCTGCTGGTCTTCGCCAACATCCCAGGGGAAAACGACTTCCCAGGACCGCCGGGCGGCGAGCGCGGACGGTGTAGCCATGAAGCTCAGGTTGCCGGCGACCGCCAGTTTGGTGGCGGTATGTCCCTGCAACGCGGCGAGGATGTTGTCAAAGTTGGCTGCCCCAACGGTGGTGACGGCGCTATCAGCGGCAATCAGCTCGAAAACGCTGGTCGACAGACCGGCGGGAAGGGGAACCTGGATCGGGGCCTGTACCCAGGATTGGTGGAGCCGGTTGTGGACATCGTCTTCGTGGACAATGCTGTAGCGAGCAGGCAGCCGGCCGGCAAAGAAGGTGTCCAGGTCAAAGACGCGGGTGTTACCGTAGGTGGCGCGCACACCGGCGCGCAACCGGTCCAGAATTTTCTGCAGGCCCAGGGCCTCAACCCGCTCGCGCTGACCCCCACTGAGCTTCATGAACCACGCCTGAAATAGATCGACCACCACCAACTCGAAGGGATTGACCGGCAGGAAAGCGGCCGGTGGCAGGTAGGCGAAATGGTCGGTGGCGCGGACATTGCGGGTGGCAGCGTCCTGCGCGGATTGGAGGGCGGCCAGTTGTTCCTGGAATTGGAGGAAACGGGCTTCGCCTTCGGCAACGCGCCGGTTGCTGATGTTGGCGGTCCAGACGGCTGCCGGATAAGGAGGGCCGGGCCGGCGACGCACAGCCCACGTATCGACAAAGGCGATCTGCCCATTTTGCCAGTAAAAGGCGGCGAGGGGCAGGTCGCAGGGGGTGAGATCTTCGGCCGAAATCCGGGCGAAGCCGGTGTAGGCCGGATCAAAGCGGAAGGGATCGATCATTAAGTCAGCGAGGCGGTCGCTGCCGTAAAACCAGTGAGCGAGCAGGTTGCGATTGCGCCCGGCGCGATTGGCCGCCGGAGGCTTGTATCCGGTCAGGCGGATAATCTTAAACTCCACCCCTTCGACTTCCCACTGGTTGGCGCAGGTCGAGGTTTCGGTGCCATCGCAGGTCCGCCGGGGCACCGCGCCTTCCAGCCGGGCGAGGGGGGCCGCGGTCAGGAGATAGGCGCCGCTGTCCAGAGGGGTGGTGCCAGGACCGGCATCGCCGAGGCAGGCTTCAAAACGGCCGGCGCGGCGGAGCGGTTCATCCTCTGTGATGACGGGCTGCACCGGGAGAATGACAGGGCCGGCCGTTGCTAATTCTACAACAGTTCCCTCGCCGTTGACGCCGAGGCCGGCGGTGATTTGCAGGTTGCTGCCGGAGACGGCCGTGACCTCAAAGCCCTCGACGATGCCTGGTCCCGTGCTCTGGCCCAGGGCCGCCAGCCGGGCCAGCACAGCCTGCTGATCCTGACGCAGATCCTCGGCGGTCAAGAGGCGACCGTTGGTATAGTGGGCAGCGCGTACGCCTCCCGAAAAGTCGGTACCGATTTTGCGGAAGTTAGCCATTATTCCTGTATCCTCCTGGCGCGTCCCTGCTGGCGGACGTAGACGACCAGCACGTCGCCCAGTTGCTCCGATTGCAGCAGATGGCCGTCCAGTTGCTGCCGGGTCCCGTCAATGTATTCGCGCAGCGTGGGGAAACCATCGAGCCCGCCGGCCTGGGGGTTGAAAGCCTTGATGTTGTAATCGGCATCGAGCATGAAGGCGAAGCGAGCGAGTGGTAGTCCGAGCTCCGGGTTTTCGATCTGCGGATGCGCGTACCAGAGATTGGGACGCACCATCTGCATCTCGAATGGAACCGGCTGGACGGCGCCGGGCGCGATTTCGATCCAGAGATGTAGATTCTCCATATGAAGATTTTCGATCCCGCCGTCATTTTGCTCCAAGAGGCCGTCGAGATGGAACCAGAGCTCGAAACTGCGCAGGAAGTCGAAGTCACCTTCGCTGGCGGTGATCGGCGTAATGGTGACAAAGGGGATCGCCGGCTGCGGTGGCTCGGGCGGCGGCATCAATTCTTCGATAATCTGGCGAATGCGCTCTTCGTCGATGGTCTCGCCCCGGTCGACGACGTGAAAGGCCAGCAGCCGGTTGGTGCCCGGGTTGAAGTTGGCGTAAGCGACCGGCAACGTCTCCATGTAGCCGGTCAGGGTCTGGGTTTCCCCACCGGCCGTCGTCACCTCGATGTTTTCGGTGTCGAATTGTAGCAGCAGGAAGTCGCCGTTATTCAGATTGACAAAAGTGCGCAGCCGGTAGTAGCGGCCGACGTCGTTGCGGCGGGCAGTGTCCTCGCGCAGCTCGAAGGTAAGGGAATTGGGGGTGCCGTCGTCCTCGATGCGTATCAGCCGGACGTTCTCTCCCGCCTGCAAGGCGAGGTCGGCACCGATGTGGAGCCAGAGGGTGAGCAGGCGCTCTCCGGCATCTTCGACCGAGGCGAAGGCCATGGCCGGCCGGGCAGGGGCGGCTTCCCCTTCTCCGGCCTCGTCGGGAAAGCGAAATAGTTCCTGGATCAGGGCCGTATGGAGAAGGACGGGGCGGACGGTGTTGTCCACCGCGATTTCTTCCAGCTCCGGATCACCTTCTTCCGGCAAGGGAAAGTTGATCTGGGCCAGTAAAAGGTCGGCCGGTGGTGGCTCCGCATCGCTGTTCTCCGGCCGGTCAGGATCGACGAGATCGGGTGAGAGGGTCGGGCGCACTTCTGTGACCCAGTAGGCGTAGATGGCGTCGCGCAGGGCCAGGGCCGCAGCGGGGCGCACGGGGATGAGGCGGGCGCCGCCGGTGCCGGTCAGCTCTTCGATGATGGTGTTGAGACGCTGGCGAAAGCCGGCGGGAGATTCGGCGATAAAGGGTTGGCCGATAATGGATGCCAGCCGGGCGGGCGTACCCAGGTCGGGCAGTTCACCGGCGTCGGGGTCGATGCGGAAGCGGCTGAGGAATTCGGCCAGGTTGCGCGTTGCGGTATAGGCCGGTTGCGGAGGCGGTTCCAGCACCAGCTCAATTTCGAAGATGTCACGGATGCGCGAGGGTGCGTTAAGCAGTTCGCTGCTGCTGCAAGGTTCTCCGGCGATGGGCACCAGCTCCGTCTCGCATTCAGCGTAGCGGGCGACGACGAAGATGGTCTGGTCGCCCGGTGCCAGCTCCTGATCGTCAAGCCACGAGAGCAGGCTGGCGCACTGGGTGTTGCGCACGATGAAGACCCGGCCGTACTGGTCAATGCCGATGCCGGGTTCCACCCGAATTTCGATATCTTGGCCATTCTGCTCGCGGGACACCTGCAGACCGCTGACGGTGCCGTAACCGTGCAGGGCGCGGTTGTGCAGGTACTCTTTTTCCAGGAAGTAGACCTGTTCGTCGACGAACTCATCCACGCCGAGCACCAGGCCGAAGCTGTAGTTGACGCGTTCCAGGGGATCGTGGTTTCCCTGGGCCAATGAAATACAGCGTGTGGTTGTTCCATTCATAATCGTTTACCTCTATTTACTTGTGCCGTCACCATTCTCCGGCCGGCGCCGCAGGCGGCTAGCCGACCCGGTTGCGACCCATGACAAAGCGGTCTTCAATATTCAAGGGATAAGGACAGCCCAGGGTGGCATTGGGCAGGATCGAGTCACCCAGGACCAGCGGCTGGAAGTAGGTGGAGTAGCCAATCCCGGTGTCCAGGCCGAGACGGGCCTCGCCCACGCGGAACATATTCCAGTACTCCCGGACGTCGAACCAGGTGTGGGCCGGTTTTTCCAGTTCGACGATACGCTCGACCATCCGCCGCGTGTCGCCGGTCGTGGCGCTGTCATCCTCCAGCCGGTGGGGGAGGAGAACGCTGAAGCGGTGGGCGCTGGCGGCAACATCGCCACCAGACATGGTTGCCTTCTCCGGATCGCCAAATACGGTACCGGCCACGTCCCGGGTCAGAAAGTGCTCCACGATGCGAATGCGGCTGCGGAGTATGCACTCGGGATCGAAGAGACTCTCGTCCAATTCCTCGTCGAGGAAGATGCGCAGGGAGACGATCAGGCCGCGAAGCGTGCCGCGCATGGTGTAGAGACGGTGGGCAAAGCGGATGAAAAAGCGGCGGCGCGCTTCATCCCAGAGCGGGTGGAGGACCACCCCCAGCCACTCAGCCAGCCACTCCATGGTTTCAGGAGGCACGGTGCGCGGGTCGAAGAGGCGGTAGACGTGGACGATCTGTTCTTCCAGATCGGTGTACAGCCCTTCGAAGTTGGCGAGCAGGCGTTCGCTGAGGCCGGCAGAGACGGGATCCTCGCCATAGATGGCGGGTAGGTATTGCTCCTGGTAGGAGAAGCGGGGGTACCAGAGGCGTAGGGATTGAATTTCCGGCGTGGCCCGGCCGGTGCCTTGGAGGGTGAGCCGGAGCTGGATGTAGCGACCGCGGATCCCCTGCAAGAGCAGTTCCCAGGTACCGGCCCGTTCGCCGAGGGACGGGTCTTCCCGGCGGGCGGCATAGGGGTCATAATAGGGTAGCTCGGCGCCGCCCGAGCGCAGATAGGGGCGCGGCTGGGTCTGCCAGGGAGCGAGGGCCAGGGCGTCTGGCTCGTCGGCGGCCCGGGCATCGACCAGCACCTGGGTCCCGGCCGGGATTTCGGCGTCGAGAAAGAGGCGATGCCAGACACATCCCTCGATGTTGCTGTCAAAGGGTTGCTCCGGCAGGCCGTTCAGGAGATTGGCCGGGTCAGTCGTGCTATCAGGGCGATAGCGGCGCTCGAAATCGAGGGGCGATTCGATGACGGTGGCGGTAGCATATTCACAATCGAGAAAGACGCCCAGCGGGATCCAGCGGTCGTCGAAATCATAGTAAACGCGGTCCCCGGCGGCGACGAGACCCTTTTCCTGCCAGCGCCGCAGGGGCAGATAATCAGGCTGGGCGTCAATATCCATCGTCTCCGGCTCCAGGAGATAGACCACGACCTGGTTGCCGTCGCGGCGGGCGACAAAAAGAAGATGCAGCGTCTCCCCGGTTTCTGCCTGTTCCGTTGCCTGCAAGGGTATTGCTCCCGGCGCGCCGGCGGTCAGTACCAGGTAGGCGAAGTCATGGGCCTGCAGTTCCCGCTCTTCGGTGCCGGTTTCTTCGTCGGCGACGGAGTAGGTGAGCTCGTAGACGGTGCGTAGTGTGCCGTCCACATATTCGTAGGCGGCAGAGGCGCCGGTGCCGGGCGCGTTGAGGACGAGGACGGCGTTCTTCGGGCCACTCTCGATGCTGATGGGATCGGCCGGAGGATCGTGCCCATCGCCGCCGGTAAGTTCGTAGCCGGTAAGCGGGGGCAGGCGCTGCCGGCGCCGCGGCTCAGCTCCCTCGGGCGCGTCTTCTGGTTGGAAAGTGGTTTCTGGCGGTAGCTCGCCGGGTCCCGGCAGGCTGGTGGCGAGCTGGAAGTGGCGATTGAGGCGCCAGTAGCGAGGGCCTTCGCGGCTGAGAATGAGCAGGCCGCCATCCGGTGTGGGCGCCATATCCCAGGGAACAAAGCGCTCGCCTTCCGGTGTGGTCCACAAGAGGAGAACGGGTGGCCCGCCCCGGTGCAGGTCGAAAATGAGGAGGCCCTGGTCGATCACGCCGACGACGAGATAGTGGCCGGCGGTGACTGCCAGACCGCTCAACTGCAGCGGCCCGGCGCTTTCCGGAACCAGCGGGGCGAAGCCGCCAGGGACCGCCGGTTCCGGGGGACAGTTATCGACGGCGGTCGAATTCCAGAAGGTGACCGCTTCGGTCTCGCCCTGGGCCAGAAAGCGAATGCCTGTCTGGGTTTCGTCGATCCAGTACCAGTGACCGTAGCGATCACGACCGCTCCCCCGCCGGTTGGCCAGGGAGGTGGGTGGTTGGTCGGA
>Ga0207752_1000286_pt1 | contig 24260 bp, 19 predicted proteins | sample Pon2CUnioCityCA_6_FD_187272 | JGI IMG/M metagenome (GOLD analysis project Ga0207752, IMG submission 187272) | Marine sediment microbial community from Union City, CA, USA - Pond 2C Sediment 2 (SPAdes) | ecosystem: Environmental > Aquatic > Marine > Intertidal zone > Salt pond sediment ...
CATTTCTTTGCGTTTTTGTTTGAGTTGTGAATTATCCGGATGATCCCAGATAGTATCGGGAAATAATCCATGCTCATAGGCGATACTGGAGACGCATTCACCTTCTCTGACAGTGTGTTTGGCCATAGTTTGCTTCCTAAATCTTTTCCAGGCATCCTTATCGAGTTCGCGGAAGGTGACCTCGCAGGTGTTTAGGTCGCTTCCATCGATGCCGGTAACTACCAGAACTTATAATAATCCGCAAGTTGTTCGAGCACGGCAATAGGATTGTAGTGCCATACCTTTCTTTTCGATTTTTCTTGGGGCAAAGCCTTCGATTTGGTCCACCAGAGATAAGGCCGTATGTGTTCTTCCAAGTGACCGGTGAACCAGGTTCCTCTGAGATTGTCAATTGCCTTTTGCAGATCAGGGATCCCCCATTCGGTGATGAACTTGCAGGCCGTTCTCCTGAGTTCCCTTACCTTGGTATTCTGTGACGAATAGAAATCTTTGATCTCTTCAAAAGTCAGCACAGAGTTCAGACCGAACCATTCCTGTTCGACCATATTAAGGATCTTCTCACAATCCATAGTGAAATCCTCGTCGTCGTCCTCGACCTGCTTCCAGTCGGAGAACTGGTCGGGCGGGAACAGGTTATTCTCGGAGAATATCTCCCAGTGAACAAGGTTGCCTCGGTATCCGGGCGAACCATACTCGCCACTTTCCCATATTTGTTCTCCGGCCTCAACAGTGATATTGGGCTCAACCACTTTTCCGTCTCTGAGGTCTGAAATCTTGGAAGTATCATTATGTGCCTTGAGGGCGGTAGCGGCTACGTAGGCAAGCGCATGGTCGCCGCCCGAAGGATTGTTGAAGCTTACATTGGGATCATCGGTCCTGAATCGGACTTTCTCCCAGCTTCCAACTGTTTTCTTCTTAGTGAGATGCGATCCCTCGGTGAATTCGCCGATCTCCTTGGGAGCTTTCGTTGTTCCCTCGTACACCCAATACATCTTGCTGCTGCCTTTGACCGTAACGGTATTTTTTCCCCCCACCCATTTCTCCAGCCACTTGACTTTATTGAGATAGCCGTCGGCGCCCTCGATCTGTCCATTGTTAAGGTGAATGTATAGTGAGTAATATATTTCGGTCCTGTTGCCTGATGGGCGAACAGCGTACGCCTTGTGTTTTGTGTTTAGATCAATTGTGCTGGGCAGCACGCAGATGCCCTTAGTGCTTTTATGCGAGCTGTGCACTTTGACCATACCCTTGCCAAAGTGCTCATCCACCTGTACAGCATGGCCGCCCCGCCATGGATAGCTGCCTGTCTTCCACCAATACTCAACGAAGTCGCCGGGCAAGAGATCGTCAAAGTCGTCAATCTCTGTGCCCTGAACTGGTATGCCCTCGGCGGCTTCGGCCGTGAGCAGGGCATAGACAACACCCTTTGTCCATCCATGTTTAGCGTTGCTCGAGTCGTCCACCGCATCTTTAAGTTCAGGACTGGGGATTCCGAAAATATTGACTCTCTTATAGACCGTCTCTCCGGAGGCGCACTTCTGATACCCGCTCCGCTCCAGAACCTTCGCCGAGCAAGTGGAACAGACGTATCTGTCACTGTCGTCGACGTACTTGGGACCTTTGTTTGCAATTGCGGCGGTCGATTTATTGTATCCGTCGAATGGGTCGCGATATCGGTCCCCGGGATTGTCCTTGTTTTGGTACTTGCGTTCCAGTTCTCTTTGGAGTCTGTGCCCTTCAATTAGGGTATTCTTGTAGTTAGGTTTAGCTCCATGAAAGAGATGTCTGATAAGAATGAAACTACAACTGCCATAGTGCGCATGGGCCTTCTTTTTGGTCTCAGCGAGGCTTGCCGCTACGATAACGCCATCAGCGCATGCATAGATGGGTGTACCCGGCTTGTCTGTGTGAATGTGCAATCCGCCGTGCCAAACAGTGTTTGTTCCCAACGGGTAGTACCCCCCGGCTCTTTCAACTTCCGTCTGGTCATAATATAGAGCTATGTTCTCAGGTTCAACGGTGGTTCCTCCGCCGATATCAACCGGAAATTTGAAATTTTTCGGCATATCCGAATTCTCTCCAAAACCTTTAGATTGAGAACTCCCAAGGTTCAATCAGGTCGATTGTATTTTCCACGTTATCGTCGCGGATCGATCGAGCAATGAAGTTTACAATTTTATCGTCATCGTCTTCTTGTTTTTCTCTGCTGGATCCTGAGCGTCCCCGAGTGGGGCTGGCCGCTAGCTTCTTGACTTTTTGCGATTCACTAGTAATGTTCACACCTCAAGTTATTGTCAGTCCAACCTGATGTTTTAGACTTTGATCGGTTGTCATGCTTATGCTCCGTGCAGTTCTTGTAGCAGTTTCATGGTTTCCTCATTCTCGCGGCCGCTTTGCTTTAGTTCGTGGGATTCCTGAAACTCGCGCAATGCAGCCTGTGTTCTGGGTCCCATTTTACCATCGATAGGGCCAGGGTCGAAACCCAGATTCTTTAGTCGCGCCTGAACACCACTAAGCTCATCGATTGGATCCAGATAGCCCAACTGCAAGTTGAATTGACGATGTCCGGCCCGAAGGATAAGCTTGCCCTTTCTGGCACCAGGATGAATTGACTCCTCGATCCAGCCATCGGGATCCGTCCAGCCCTCGTATATATTGCTTTCAATTTCAAGCGTGTATTCGGCATCCGCTATGGTTTTGTTGTTGCGTTGGATTCGGACTCGTAGCTTAGCAGGTACGCCTCTTTTTCGAAAGCGATGTAGTTGCTCAGTGGAACCTTTTTCGGATTTTTCCTGCCTTTCAGGTATGAATAGTTCATCGCTTGGAAATAGTACGTTCGGATTCTTGCGTCTTCGCTTCAACTGTGAGTTTTCGGGTTGATTCCAGAGCGCATTGGGGAATAAACCGTATTGTTCGGCAATACTCGAAATACATTCGCCCTGTTTTACTTTGTGTTTCGCCATGTCTAATAATTTTAAATCTTTTCCCAGGCGTCCTTGTCGAGGTCGGGGAAGGTGATTTTGCAGGTGCCTGGGTCGATTCCTTCGATGCGGGCGAAGCCCTTATCGTCCAGCGAGCCCTGGGCCACGGAATCGTCAGGGAGGGTAATCTTGTATCTTTCTCCTGTGACGGGCTCATCTTCTTCGTCCACCATTTCGATTTCGATCCAGCTTGTCTTTTCTTCGTCCGGCTTATAAGGCTTGACCTTCTCTGAGCCGTATTTACCGGATTTCGTCTTGGCCTGCTCGGCCTTTATCTCGTCAACCTTGCCGGGATCGTCAATATCGGCATCTTCGGGCTTGGTCGGCGCCGCCGGCGAAACCGCTTTACCTGCCTTTCCACTTTTTTTGCCCATTGTAATACGAATCCTCTATCAGTTGATTTTTACCATACCGCCTTTAACCTCGGTCATCATATCTCCATTTACGCTTACCTGTTTTCCCTGGACCTTGACCTGTCCGCCGCTCTGTATCTCAATGGTACCCGCCTCGATAGCGATGTGCGAACCGCCGACACAGAGGGTAATGTTCTGCATAGCCTCGATAACTATGTTCTTCGCTTTTATGTAATAGTCCTTCGTGGTTTGCTCCGAGTGCTCGCCCTTGAATACCTCGATTACGTCGCCTTTGACGGTCAGCGAGAGACTTTTACCGACTTCCTTGGCTTCTTTGCCCTTGACTTTGAGATTGCGATCTCCTCCGATTTCTTCGAGATGGTTTTGTTCCACAAATTCATTGCGGTGGTTCTTGACCTGCTCGAATTTCTCGTTCTCGACGACCAGGTGCCGGTCATTTCCGATAGTCTCGAAGCGGTCGTTTTTGGTGCGGATATCGAGGTTCTTCTCGCCGTGGATGAATATCTGCTCATCGCCCTTTTTGTCTTCGAGACGGATTTCGTTGAAGCCTTCGCCGCCCTTGCTGGAGTTCGATTTCAGGGTTGACATTGTTTTGTTGGCCGGGAGATCGTACGGCGGCATGACCTTTGCGTTATAAACCCGGCCGGTTATAATCGGCCGGTCCGGATTGCCCTCCAGGAACTCCACAATAACTTCCTGGCCGATACGCGGAATATACATTGCTCCCCATCTCCTGCCCGCCCATAACTGAGCGACCCGTATCCAGCAGGAGCTGTTTTCGTCGGCTTTGTTGTGGTGATCCCAGTGAAATTTAACTTTAACCCGACCGAACTCGTCGGTGTGAATCTCTTCGCCCGAGGATCCCACTACAATGGCCGTCTGAGGGCCGGAAATTGTGGGTTTGGGGGTAATCCGTGGTAAACGAAACGGTTTTGAACTTTTGATAGCAGTAAAGCTGCACGAAAAGATACACTCACTGGATGCTCCGCCGGCAGAGAAGATTTCGTCGCCCTTAATCTTGAAATTCGCAGAGGTTATCAGGTATTCCCCGTTCTGGTCATTAATGTTGTGGTTGCTCAATTCGAATAAGTATCCGGGACAGACGCCGCGTGAGTCGCTGTTGCCGATTGCTATCTTATACTGGGCCTGGAGCTCTTCTATACGCTTCCTGGCATATTCTGTTCCATCGTTTGTCTCAGTGTACTGGCCCGGATAATCGTAGATTTCGTAACTGTTCTCCGAATTACCTTGCTGCCCGCCGCCACTCGCTTTTGCTCTGGCGAAGAGAGGTTTGTGGGGATTTTTAAAGGAAAAATCGTTAATCGCATATGAGTCGGGCTGCAGATGGGTTTCGACGAACCAGTCCGAAATACACTCTTCTGTTGCGGGCCCCTTGTCGGATGGATGATATATGAGTTTTCCGAAATCGGGATAAGGCCCATGGGCACTGAGCGAATCAGCCATGACCAATGAGTGTTTGCCGTTTTCGTGCTTGAAGAAGTAGTAAATTCCCTCCTGTTCCATCAGACGGCTGATAAAATTAAAGTCGGTCTCACGGTATTGCACGCAATATTCCCACGTGCGATATTTGGCGCTTAAGCGATTCTCAAAATCAGTGAATCCGCGATCGCGGAAAATCTGTTGAATAATGTCGGGAACATTCTTCTCCTGGAAAATCCGGCAGTCAGCCACGCGGGTCAGAAACCAGAACCAGGGCACTACGGTTGCACGGTAGCGTGCAAGCTGGCCTGAAGCTGTTCGTTGGGTGAAGTGGCTTACGTAACCGTTGAAGTATCTTGTCTCGTCGTTTCCAAGTTCGAAGCGGATGGTTACGTTTTGCCCGATGATCTTTTCGGGTGCGATCTGATGGTCTTTACTGGCCAGCTCCAACTGATATTCGAAGAGCCGGCCGAGCTGTTCTGTGCCCGAGACGCTGATTAGCAAAAGAACATCCTCACCCAATGGTTTGTCGCCGATTGCAAGATCTCTATGCTTCTGTGTAGGTTTCTCTGCCATTTGTAATTCTACCTATTGAGCATTAAGAATATTTTTAATCTACACCTTACGCCGCTTTTTTGCAACTGTTGTATTTCGGCGGGTGTTGCATTTCTATAATATTTCAATCGAATGAATAAGTAAACTCGCTATCCTTAACTCCCACGTGCACTCGTTTGGCGGTTTTGCCTTCCATGAGTCGTTTCAGGAGTTCCTGGCTGATTTCCGGAAGCACCGTGTTGGTCAGGATTGCATCGACCGTTCGAGCTCCACTCTCAACTTCGGTACAGCGGCTGGCAATAAGATCGACGGCCTCGTCGTCATAAGTAAACGGTATCTTGTGATTTTCCTGTGTCCGTCGGCCGATTCGACCAAGCTGCAGGCGAATAATGAGTTTCAGCGTTTCGTCTGCGATTGGATAATAAGGTACCGTGACAAGCCGGCCTAAAAGAGCCGGAGGAAAGACCTCCAGCAAAGGCTTGCGAATAGCCTTGCATATCCCATTGGGCTCAGGCATTAAGCTCGGATCTTTACACATATCCATAATCAGATCCGTACCGCAATTGCTCGTTAGAAGAATAATTGTATTTTTGAAGTCAATTAGGCGACCTTCGGCGTCTTCCATCTGGCCTTTGTCAAAGACCTGGAAGAATATCTCGTGCACGTCGCGATGGGCCTTTTCGACTTCATCGAGCAAAACGATGCTGTACGGGCGCCGTCGCACTGCTTCCGTGAGAATTCCTCCTTCGCCGTAGCCGACGTACCCCGGAGGAGAACCCTTGAGAGTCGAGACGGTATGGGCTTCCTGGAACTCGCTCATGTTGATTGTAATCAGGTTGCTCTCTCCCCCGTACATCGCTTCGGCCAGGGCAAGTGCCGTTTCGGTCTTGCCTACGCCGCTGGGGCCGACCAGAAACATCACTGCAATTGGCTTGTTCGGATTTTCTATTTGGGCCCGTGATGTCGTGATTCTCTTGGCAATTGCTTCTAATGCGTGGTCCTGACCGATGACACGTTGTTTGAGCCTGTCGGCCAAATTCAAAACCGCCTCGATTTCATTTTTGACCATTCCACCGACCGGAATCCCGGTCCAATCGGCAACGACAGAACCGACGGCCTGCGCATCGACACATGGAAGTATCAGCGGCCTTTCGCCCTGTAATTCGCTGAGTTGCTCCTGAAGCGTTTTAAGTTGTTTGAGTGATTCCTCCCTGTCGAATGGTGGTTCTGGCTGCGATTCTTCCGCGGCCGGCTCGCCGGCATCACTTTCAGTCGTTTCGGGTGCTTCTTCGGATTTTTGCTCTGCTTCAGGAGCGCCTTCTTCCGCTTCCTCGGCCTGCTCAATCGTCCCTTCTCCGGATTCTCGAAGTTTGGCTCGTATTTCCAGTATGGAATCGACCAGTACCTTTTCTTTTGACCAGCGGTCTTCTATCTCGGCCAACCTTTTACGCTCGGCTTCGAGCTTCTCGGCAATCTCCGATTCCCGGTTCTTATGGTCCGCGCCGGTGACGGTTTCTCTTCCTATTATCTCCAGTTCCGTTTCAAGGGCCTGGATTCGCCGGCGGCAATCCTCCAGTTCCGGTGGTACTGCATGCTGGCTTACGGCCACCCGGGCGCACGCGGTATCGGTCAGACTAACAGCTTTATCCGGCAGTTGGCGCTCCGGTATGTACCTGTGTGACAGGCGAACCGCCGCATCCAGGGCCTCGTCCAAAATCTGAACACGATGATGCTGCTCCAGATTCGATGCCAGCGATCGCATCATGAGCAGAGCCTTGTCCTCTTCGGGTTCGTCAATCTTTACTACCTGAAATCTGCGGGTAAGCGCGGGATCTTTTTCGATATATTTTTTGTATTCGGCCCATGTGGTGGCTGCGATTGTGCGCAAAGTACCTCGGGCCAGGGCCGGCTTGAGCAGATTGGCGGCGTCGCCCGTACCGGCGGTCCCTCCGGCGCCTACGAGAGTGTGTGCTTCGTCGATGAACAGAATAATCGGTTTTGGGGAGCTTTGAACCTCTTCGATGACCTGGCGCAGGCGGTTCTCGAACTCACCTTTCATGCTCGCACCCGCCTGGAGTAGTCCGACGTCCAGCACATGCACGGCGATGTCCTTGAGCGTTGGCGGCACGTCTCCTTCTGCGATCCGCTGTGCGAATCCTTCGACGACCGCCGTCTTGCCGACACCCGCCTCTCCTGTTAAAATAGGGTTGTTCTGACGGCGTCGCATAAGAATATCGATTATCTGCCGGACTTCCACGTCACGTCCGACTATCGGATCCATTTCACCGCTCCGGGCTTTTTCCGTGAGGTCTACCGAAAACTTGGTAAGTGCTTCCTGCTTTCCCATAGCCGCCGGTGCCATCTCTGCCGTCTCTCCGCCGGCTTCGGTTCTGGCTTGTAATGAGCTGCCGTCGGTTGCTGCGAGAGATTCCTCCGGGGAGCCGTCGACGATTTTCGTAAAATTGTCCGTTAACTCTTCCGGTTTGATTTTGCCGAACTCATTCGAAATACTCAGAAGAACATTCTTGAGACCGCTGGTTTTGAGGATACCTATTATCAGGTGGCCGGTGCGAATCTGCGACTCGCCGAATAAAAGGCTGCCGTAAACCCATCCTCGCTCGACGGAATCTTCAAGATGAGAAGACAAATCCGAAATGGATGTAGAACCTCGCGGCAGCCGATCCAGCTCCGCTGTCATATCGGCGGCCAGCCGTGAAGGATCTACGTCAAAGTGCTTGATGATACGGTGCAGGTCTGAATCGGGCAGCTTCAAAATCTGGTGCAGCCAGTGTACGAGCTCCACGTATGGATTGCTTCTCAACTTGCAGAATATTGTAGCACCTTCGATAGCTTTGTAGCCTATACTATTGAGCTTTCCGAACAGGGATGTGCGACTTATCTCAGCCATAGTTAAGTCCTTTCGTATTCCTTAAATAAGTCGTGGGAATAAACATATTCCGGCGAGAGTCGTTTAAAGGTTCGATCCGTCGATATAAGGCGCTGAATCCACCGGAATTTTTCTCCCACGAGTATTACCCGTGGTGTTCGCTGGAATTCTCAGCTAAATGCTGCATTGTGTCAACTTTTTTTTGGTTACTTTGAATAAGATATTGAATCCCGGGAATATTAAATACGTTTGTAGCCAAATTATAGAAGGCCTGACGGAATCCGTCGCAGTTGGTCGCCGTACACGTCTCGTTTAGAAGGTTTATGCCGCGTTGAGCAGGGGTGTTGAAGGGATTTGGTCCGTTTGCTCCAGCAAGGACGGATTGCCAGGTCCAATTTCCCTGTCCCCGGCCGTAATCGGGGAAGTTGCTCATCAGCATCGACATCCGCGTATTCGAATGGTCAATGATTGTTATATTAGCAGGTCCGTTTATAATTTTATAACCGGGGCTTCCCTGACCGAGACCTATATTCTGCAGATTATTTGCACATGTGGGGTCCATTCAAAACTCCTTCTTTGTTCCTCGACAGTAAAGTAATAATACTTGTGTGCAGCCTGCCGTATTGTGCCCGACCGGCACAAATCCAATTCTACTCAGGTGCGTGACAAAATCAAGTCTATTCATGTGTAGCAATTTACGTAAGCCATTTAGGCATCTTGAATTCGTTTCCTATCCCCAGGATTCCTTTGATATTCGTTAATTGATCGTTAAATGCTGTTTTTGTTTCTGCTTTTGTGAAGGTTTCCAGCAAAGCCACCTGGAGCATCTTATCGGTGAAGTCATATCCGGCTGCCTTTATCCAGCATCCGGGTTGGAGTGTTATTGTTTTATTTACGATATCCAGGATAGTGCACCATGACGCGATTCGGTCCTCCTGTATCATATTATTAAAGGTGGATTTTTCTAACAGTACATTAACGAACAGATCTCTATTAGTACCGCCAGTGACAATCCGCGGCAGGATGGCCTTTTGCAGCTTGAGTTCATATGTATCCCTGACTAACTCGTATGCATACATATCAACACTGGGCAGGCGTTGAACCTTGTCGGGGGAGTTGGGATTATGCGGGCTTTGTTTAAATTTATTCGTATACTGGGTTTGGGATGAGACGCCATCGACGTCTTTCAGTTGTTTTCTTCCCTGAAATGATAGTACAAAATTGTTATATTTCAGGTCATTCAATCCTTTTGAATATTCCCAGAAATTTTCAGCCTCTGCTGCGGCTTTTTGGTTACCGTATTCAAGCATAGAAATTGCAGGGATATCAAGACCAAGAAATTTTCTTTTGATGGTTCGGAAAACTAAGGAGCGAGATGCATTGCCGCATTCGAACAATATAGCCTCGACCACCTCTCTCATTGTATCTTCTTTCTGTACGGCGGGGATATCGATAGATATGTTCGTGCCGTCTGTGTGAGCATCTACCGGAGTCCCGTTTTTTAATTCAACAGACCATGCCGCGTTAAGGCGTTTTTTGAAAATAGTGGATAATTCTCCGTATCGATTTAATAATTTTATGACCTCATCCCTTTTGCCGGTGCCTTTGTCGGTTATTTGCAAGCTCATATATTCTCCTATTCTCGCATTTCGCATTTAGTCGGTCCGAAGGTTTTGGGTACGCTCTGTCACAGTGCCGATTGATACAGGATTTGCGAGAGCCAGTTTGTTCGCCTGATACCGGTCGAGATTCCTCACATGGATTTCTTAAAGTGACGTCTCTTCCGCCGACATGTCCTCCATTCTGCTAATTGACAAGGAAAAGTCAAGATAAATCTCGTAAAATTCGGAATTCTATATGGTGGAATTCTTGTAGTGAGAGGTAAGGGACGTATGATGTGGAGGTCTCTGGGATTGTTTATATCCGTGTCCCCGAATGGGACAGAGAGCCATAGGCTTAAGACACCTTCGAAGGCGACATGCCATTTATTGCTACTTATCGTGACCTGGCACAGGATACAACCGTGCGGTCATATTTTCCTTCGGCGGGTTAAGACAACTTATCGAAAGGCCGGATTTGCGGTGTATCGAATCGTCATTGATTTTTCATGAATGAGTGACCGTTTATTTAGTCTATCTCCGCAAACCAATAATTGTCAGCGGCTTTAGGATCCGTCCAGCTTTCCGTTTGTGTACCTAAAATTTTGCTTTTTTCGCCTTTCATTTCTATGCTGATTTTTCCATTGGGGAGGAACATTACATTCGAACTATGTGCTTTTTTGTACTTGACTTGTTTCAGAACATCGAGGCTCCCGAGCCATAGATTATAACCTACTTTGAGCTTGGCTCTTAGTACTTCCACATATTCTTTTTGCTTCTTATCAGCAGCAGGAATATCTCCCCACTGGCCATACCAGCCTATGATGTAACAATGCTGCAAATCCTTTGCTTCACCCGATAAAGAGTCCAGTCGCTTTTTAATAAAGTTATGATCTACAGGACCCTTAATATCACTACCCAGAGATAAATGCGCCCCGATAAAATCATTGTCTAATACACCCGTGAATGTAAGGCAAGTACTTACATCGGGATACAATATACCTACGGTTTTTTTAACCCGTTGAACGCACAAGCCCAACTGATAACTTTGTTCTTTAATCTCTATCATAATTGTTCCCCTTTGTGAATATTGATATCTATTGTTTTAATCAGCTTGAAGATTGCGGTTACGTTCATTAGGAATATCCGTCATTTAGACAGAGCGTGTGAGAACTTGTCTATCCGCCTGATGCCTGTCAAGGTTTCCCACCTGATTGCCCTCAAGTGACGTTCTTAATCCAATATAACCTACATTTTGGTTGGATGCTGGTTAAAGTCAAGATAAATTTTGCCATGTTCAAGTATAATTCCTTTACTATTCATGCCTTTCTGTTGGTGTCAGTCAGTTTCGATACAGAATTGAGACAAGCGTCAAATCAAGTGACGTTATGAGGCAATCAATTGACCCGATTTTACAGAGTGAGTTGCTTACAGGAGCTTTTGAAAACATTTAATAATGAGGATGAAATTTTTTTATTTTTTTTTAAGGAACTTGACATAATCTACCGATTGGCATAGAATTACGATTTAACTGTAAGAGAGGCCTTGGCAATACTTAAGTGAAGTAGTAAAGTCTGCCTGATTATGGGTCTTTCTTGCGGCGTGCCAAAAAAGAGGCCATTGAGCTATGTCTTATAACTTTCAGCTTGTTTGACATGTATCGCTGATTACGATGGCGGACTTTATGTGTATCCGGTTTTTGGTCTTTTGTGGAAAAAATAGCTTCAATATCGCTTTAGACCAAAGGCGAACCCTTATTAAGATATTGGTTTGGCGGGATGTGCCATGGCAATTGATATTGAAAGCCTTCTTTCCGAAGTAAGTCCGGAATCGCCGTGCGGCGAAGACCTTTCCTATGATGCCTCTTTTCTTGCCCTGGAGGATATGCTGCGACCAAAGGCGGGTGGCGGCGTCGTAGAGGGTGTAGAAGAAGTGGCAGAAGAGCCCAACTGGCGTGAGGTTCGCGAAAAAAGCATGGAGCTTCTACGTCGCTCCAAAGATCTGCGAGTTGCCCTGTATCTCGTTCTCGCCTCTTTAAGAATGGATGGTCTGGCCGGTCTCAGCGAAGGGCTGGCCTTGCTGGAGGGGCTGCTGGAGCGCTTTTGGGAACATCTTTACCCTAAACTCGATCCGGAGGACAATAACGACCCGCTCGAACGGATTAATATCCTGCAATCTCTTTCCCCGGAGGCGGTTAGCGCTCAGGATCCGATGAAATTCAAACAGCGGCTGGCCGAAGTGCCCATGTGCAATTCAGCTCAGATGGGCCGGTTCAGCCTCAGAGACATCCAAGTCGCCAAAGGAGAGATTACGGTGGCGGCCGACGAGGCAACCGGAGCCCCGGACATGTCGGTAATTGATGCGGCTTTTCAGGATACGGCAACCGACGAGTTGTTGGCGGCATCCCAGTCCACCGAAGAGGCTATCGAGCATTTAGCCACTATTGCAACAGTTTTTTCTAAGAACGCGGCCCAGGGCCAGACACCCGACCTCAGTGAATTTCAGTCGATTCTGGGAAATATCCACAAGTGCTTTCAGGAATATCTGGCAAAGCGTGGCTATGGCCAGGCAGTAGAAGAGGGCGCCCCGGCGGCCGGAGCGCCCGGCGGAGAAAGCGATAAAGGCGGAATATCTCTTGCCGGCGAGATTCGGTCGCCCCAGGAAGCCCTTTTAGCCATAGAGAAGGTCTGCCAGTATTTCGATCGCCAGGAGCCGTCAAGTCCGGTGCCGATGCTTCTACGCAGAGCGCAAAGACTTGTTTCAAAGAACTTTACAGAGGTTATTGCTGATATCTGTCCGGACGCCATGAGTCGTGTGCAGTTGATTGGCGGAGCCGGTAGTGGCGATTCCGAGAGCGAAGAGAGTAGTTAGAAAAATCAACCAAATATTTGACACAGGGTTTGAGAATGCCCGCATTTTTTGGCGTTCATTGTTATTGAGAAAGGACTTAGCATGGCGAAGAAGAAAAGTAGTCAAAAATTTATAGGTCGCAATCGAGCGCCTCGGGTCCAGGTGGAATATGACTTGGAACTGTATGGTGCCGAGAAGAAGATCAATTTGCCCTTTGTAATGGGGGTAATGGCCGACTTGTCAGGCAAGCCGGCTGAGACTCCTCCCGGCGTTGCCGATCGTAAGTTCCTCGAAATCGATGTCGATAATTTCGACGAGCGGCTCAAGGCTATGAAGCCGCGAGTTGCCTTCCAGGTGCCGAATACACTAACCGGCGAAGGTAATATGAGCGTCGATATTACTTTCGAGAGCATGGACGATTTCTCCCCGGCGGCAGTCGCACAAAAAGTGGACGCCCTGAACAAATTGTTGAAGGCCCGAACGGAATTGTCCAATCTGCTGTCATACATGGATGGTAAGAGTGGCGCCGAAGAGCTGTTGGCGAAGGCCCTAAAGGATAAGGCCCTGCTGAACGCCCTGACGTCGGCACCGAAACCTGAAGCCGAGTCTACTGAGAGTGGCAAGGAGGAATAGTCCGATGGCAGAAGAAATGAAAGATCAAAAAGAAGCACAGGCCCCAGAGACTGCTGCAATAGAACCAACTGAATTCGAAAGTCTGCTGAAGAAAGAATTCAAACCGAAGTCGGACCATGCCAAAGAGGCTATCGATTCGGCGGTACGAACATTGGCCGAGCAGGCATTGTCCGAGACGGCTCTTATTTCCGATGATTCGGTCAGGACAATTGAGTCCATTATAGCGGCGATCGACCAGAAGCTGTCCGAGCAGATCAATCTAATTATGCATCACGAGGACTTTAAGCAGATTGAAAGTGCCTGGCGAGGCCTGTCTCACCTTGTGAATAACACGGAGACGGACGAGACGCTGAAGATACGTGTGCTTAACCTCTCGAAGAAGGATTTGGCCAAGACTCTTAAGAAGTACAAAGGTACCGCCTGGGATCAAAGCCCGCTTTTCAAGAAGCTTTACGAAGAAGAATATGGTTCTCCGGGCGGCGAGCCTTATGGTTGCCTGATCGGCGACTATTATTTCGATCATGGCCCGCCGGACGTTGAAATACTCAACGGCGTGGCTCAGATCGCGGCCGCTGCACATACGCCTTTTATCTCCGCTGCAGCGCCGACACTAATGAACATGGATTCCTGGCAGGAACTGAGTAATCCTCGCGATTTGACCAAAATCTTCCAGACGGCGGACTACGCGCCCTGGAGGTCGCTGCGGGAGTCGGAAGATTCCAGGTATATCGGCCTGACAATGCCTCGATTCCTCGGCAGAATACCGTACGGCTCCAAGACAAATCCCTGCGAAGAGTTTGATTTCGAAGAGGAAACCGCCGGCGGCGACCACTCCAAGTATCTCTGGGTGAATTCAGCCTACGCAATGGGCACTAACATCAACCGCTCTTTCAAGGAGTTTGGATGGTGTGCACGTATCCGCGGCGTGGAGAGCGGCGGTATGGTCGAAGGGCTGCCCTGTCATACCTTCCCAACCGATGACGGCGGCGTTGATATGAAGTGTCCGACCGAGATAGGAATCACCGACAGGCGTGAAGCAGAGCTGGCGAAGAATGGTATGATGCCGTTGTCACATTGGAAGAATGAGGATTACGCGTGTTTTATCGGCGCCCAGTCGCTGCAGAAGCCGACCGAATATGACGATGCGGATGCGACGGCGAATGCCAAGCTGGCCGCAAGGTTGCCGTACCTGTTTTCGACTTGCCGCTTCGCACATTATCTAAAGTGCATTGTACGCGATAAGATCGGTTCTTTCAAAGAGCGCGATGATATGGCGGCATGGCTCAATAAGTGGATTACGCAGTACGTTACCAGCGATCCCAGCGCTTCGGAAGAGGTTAAGGCCAAATATCCACTGGCCGCGGCGGAAGTTGTTGTGGATGATGTGGAAGGAGATCCCGGGTATTACTCGGCTAAATTCTTCCTTAGGCCCCATTACCAGCTCGAGGGACTGTCCGTCTCACTGCGACTGGTATCGAAGCTGCCCTCAGTCAAAAAGGGCGGTTAATAGGTAGAGCCTGATTTAGGTACTCAATACGCTTAACGTGGTTTTTGTGTTGATAAGTTGAGCGCAGGAACTTAGATAAACATTTTATATGTAAGGAGTTGACAAAATGGCAGGTGATTGTTTTCTAAAGATCGATGGAATCCCGGGGGAAAGTACCGATGATAAGCATAAAGAGTGGATTGAGATAATGTCGTACTCTTCCGGTGTTGCTCAGATGGCCGCAGGAGACCGAAGCACCGGCGGTGCAGCCACTGGAGGGCGATGCAGCCACCAGGATGTCTCCATTGTTAAGGCGCTGGATAAGGCCTCGCCAACGATTAATCTGTACTGTTGCCAGGGCAAGCACATCCCGAACGTGGCGATCGAACTCTGCCGCGCCACCGGCAACAAGGAAAAATACATGGAATATAAAATGGAGGACGTGGTAATCTCGTCGGTTAGTGTCGGCGGCGGCGGCGGAGGCCTGCCAACCGAATCGGTGACCTTTAACTATGGCAAATTGACGTGGAACTATATCCAGACGGACCACAAGACAGGCGAAGCTAAAGGTAACGTTGAGAAGTACTGGAGCCTGATTGATAATAAGGGCGGTTGATAATCAGCACACGGGCATCCAGTAACCGTGTGCCGTCTTCCTGCGCTTAAATATTTCGCGGCAGTAGTATATAATGCGCGCGATGGAGGTTATTGTTATGCAAACGGAAGAGTTGTTGCGGGCCGGCCAGCTCAATGAGGCGTTGGCTGCCCTGGAAGGCCAGGTCCGCGAGGATCCTACGAATGCAAAGCTTCGTGTTTTCCTTTTTCAGTTGTTATCTGTGATGGGAGATTGGGAGCGTGCCCTGACCCAGCTCAACGTGGCGGCGGAACTTGATGCTTTGAATTTGCTCATGGCTCAGGTGTGCCGGGCGGCAATTAGTTGCGAAGCGTTCCGGGCCGAGGTATTCGCCGGCAAACGCCTGCCACTTGTATTTGGCGAGCCGGATGAGTGGGTTGCCTCGTTGGTTCAGGCCAACCAAATGATCGCGGCGGAAAAATACGAAGCTTCGCAGACACTGCGAGATCGTGCGTTAGAAGCGGCGCCCGCTATCCCGGGTTCTATTGATAATAAGCGGTTTGAATGGATTTCAGACGCCGATTCCAGGTTCGGTCCTGTGCTGGAGGCCATTATTGACGGCAAATACTACTGGGTGCCGTTCACGGCTGTAAAGCGGATCCAAATTGAGGAGCCCGCCGACCTGCGCGATGCCGTCTGGATTCCCGCTCAGTTCACCTGGGTCAACGGCGGCGAAGCAACAAGTCTGATACCGGCGCGATATCCGGATTCGCAAGCCAGCGAGGATAGTTCAATCCGGCTGGCTCGCAAAACCGAATGGCTCGAACGACCCGGAGATGTCTTTCTTGGGATGGGACAGCGCATGTTTGCCACCGACGAGGATGAATTCTCGTTGCTCCAGATACGACAAATAGATTTGGATCATTCAGAATCAGACTGACAAGGTGAAATGAATAATGGCTGAACTTACGCCGATGGACCGTCTGCAACCATGCCTGCTTGACCGCCTCACTGATGATGAGCCAGAAGTTAATGTAGAAAGTCGCGATCGGCGCATAGTATCGCTGCAAAGATACAAAAATGCGGTGCTTCGCGACTTGGAGATGATCTTAAACTCGAAAAGGCATCCGTTGCACGACAATATATATGAGTTTAGCGAAGCGGTACGTTCTGTGCTAAACTACGGCATACTCGATATATGCGGTACACCGATTTTAAATGCCAAGCCGACTGAAATCGAATCACAGGTCAAGGAAGCTATCATTTGTTTCGAGCCGAGAATCTCGCAGAGGTCGTTATCTGTTACAATGATCTCCCCGCTGGACTCGGAATACATCCGTACTATCTCATTCGAAATAGAGGCTGAGCTTTGGGCCCAGCCGCTGCCGGATCGCCTTTTCGTTAAAACGGAGGTCGATTTGGAAACCGGCCATTACAAATTGAAAGGCGAGACGAATGGATAGGCGCTTGCTGGACTTGTACAATCGAGAGCTCGCACATCTTAGGACGATGGGGGCTGAGTTTGCGAAACAGTTCCCTAAGATAGCAGGACGTCTTGGCGGTCTGGATGAATTCCAGCCGTGTCAGGACCCCTTCGTCGAGCGGTTGCTCGAAGGATTTGCTTTTCTTGCCGCGAGAGTTCAACTCAAACTGAATGCGGAATTTCCCAGGTTCAGCCAGTCTTTGGTCGAAACGATTTACCCTCACTATCTGGCGCCTACGCCTTCTATGTGTATCGTTCAGTTCGAACCGGAATCGGATGAGAAAGGGCTTGCTGAAGGCTTTCTAATTCCCAGGGATTCTTCGCTTAACAGTATGCTGGGTAAATCGGAGCAGACCAGATGTGAGTACCGCACAGCCCACGGTGTTACCCTCTGGCCTGTTAAATTGAATCAGGCGGATTACTATACTCGCGAGCTGGCCTCGCTCGAGATTCCCAAGGTGCCCGATGTCAAAGCCGGGATCAGATTACGGATCCAAACGACGGCCGGACTTAGCTTCAGCGAGCTGAAATTAGATTCGCTGAATCTTCATCTGATGGGGGCCGGCGAGATCCCGATGCATTTGTATGAGCAGTTTTTCGCAAACGTTGCGGCGGTTGTGGTGCAGCCGACGAACAAGCCGATAAAGTGGCACGAGACAATTGATGCTTCCTGTATACGAAGGGTGGGTTTCGATAACAAACAAAAACTCCTGCCTTACGATGCCGCGTCTTTTCAGGGATATCGACTTTTGCATGAGTACTTTGCGTTTCCTCAGCGATTTATGTTCGCGGAACTTACCAATTTGGGTGATGCAATAAAGCGCTGTGACGAAAATATGTTGGATATTATTATCTTGTTCCGGGAGTCCAAAGTCGAGCTTGAGGGCACAATTAATGCTGACAATTTCGGACTATTTTGCACTCCCGCTGTAAATCTCTTCGAAAAGCGGTTGGATCGGATACCCGTTTCGGACAAATTTTTCGAATTTCATGTCGTTCCGGACAGAACCAGGGCACATGATTTTGAGGTTTATAAGCTTAAGAAGGTAATTGGCTACGGTGCAAGGTCGGACCAGTTGCAGGAGTTTCTGCCTTTTTATCTTGCAAAAGATTTCGACAATAGCGATGCGAATGGTTATTACGTAATCAATCGCGTTCCTATGCCTAAGACTCAGGAAGCAAGCTTGAGAGCTCGAAGGTCACGAAGTTATACCGGTAGCGAAGTTTACATATCTCTTGTCGATCCTCATGCTGCGCCGTACAGTGCCGATGTGAAGCAGTTGGGTGTGGAGGCTCTTTGCACTAACCGTGATTTACCTCTGCACGTGCCGATAGGGGTTGGGGCTTCCGACTTTACGATGGAGAAAACAGCGCCTTGCATATCAATCCGCTGTATCGGCTCTCCAACTTCGCCCAAGCCGTCTCACGCCGAGGGAGAATTTGCATGGCGCATTATAAATCACCTGTCGCTTAATTACCTTTCACTCACTAATACGAGCGAACATGAGGGTTCATCGGCACTTCGCGACATTTTGAGACTTTACAGTGACACGGGTGATTTGCAGATTCGTAAGCAGATCGACGGCCTCAAATCTATAAGCTCCAGACCTGTTACTCGCAGGATATCAACGTCCGGGTCTATTGCATTTGCTCGCGGTTTGGAGTTGACTGTAACTTTTGAAGAGGCGGCATTTGAGGGGACCGGAGTTTTTCTTCTTGGGGCTGTTCTTGAACAGTTTTTTGCCAGGTATGTTTCGATTAATTCGTTTACTGAGACGGTAGTTAAAACGCTCGAACGCGGAGAAATTGTGCGATGGACGATGAGGGACGGGCTGCGGCCGATACTTTAACCAAAGAATTGCGGGACAGGCCTTATGAGTTTGACTTTTTCCAGGCTGTCCGGCGGCTTGAGTGCATCAACTCGGCTCTACCTCGAGTCGGGCATTCTCGCCGTCCGCAAGATGACCCGGTCAGGTTTTGCCAAAAGGTCTCTTTAGCTTTTGCACCCTCGACAATTGCAGCATATTGCGAAGCTACCGATCAAGATCCGGCTAAAATGACAGTAAACTTTTTCGGGCTTCTTGGTCAGGGCGGTCCGATGCCGCTGGCGATAACCGAATATGTTTATGACCGGTTACAAAACCACAAAGACAAGACGCTTGCGACTTTTCTTGATATTTTTCATCACCGAATGATGTCTCTCTTCTATCGCGCCTGGGCATGTAACCAGCAAAGCGTTAGCTATGACCGCAAAGAAGAAGATCGTTTTGCGGTTTATATCGGCAGCTTATTTGGAATCGGCGATGATTCTTTTCGCAACAGGGATGATCTGCCCGACGTTGCAAAACTGCACTATTCCGGACGTCTTGTGTGCCAGACCAGGAATGTTGAAGGATTGCGGGAGATATTAGAGGACTATTTTGGGATCACAGTGGAAATACAAGAGTTTGTCGGGCAGTGGATAAATCTCCCCCAGGACTATCTTTGCCGGTTGGGAACATCTTGCGAGAATGCAAAATTGGGCTCAACGCTGATCTTGGGAAACCATTTTTGGGAGTGTCAGCAGAAATTCAGGATTAAATTTGGTCCTATGGACTTGTCCCAATACCAGCGTTTTTTGCCGGGAAGCGACAGCATTAAACGCCTTATCGCCTGGATCAAGAATTATGTAGGAGACGAATTTCTGTGGGAAGTTCAGTTGATATTAAGGGCTTCGAAGATTCCAAAGACGTGTTTGGGTAAAATGGGCAAGCTGGGATGGACGAGCTGGCTTGGTTCCAGGAAGTCTCGAAAGAATGCTGATGATCTTGTGCTGAGGTCTTTGAGCGCATGATTCATCGTGGAAATTCAAACTGATTGTTTTCAGTTTCTCTTTGATGTGATTGTTTTGTTAACAGGTCTTATGAAAATATAAACAGTTGGTTTCTGATTTAAATTCATTTAAGATTCTGTTTCATATTTAGGTTGACAAAAAAAGACAGAATGCTGAGAATTAGATTTTACAGATGACACTATTTATTTCAAGACGATTTAATAACCGTATCTGCATACTATAAGGAAAAAATGGAGAGTCAAATACTTGAGACTGCAAATCGGCTTCGTCTGATACAAGTTGATTTTGCGGATGAGAGCGAGCAGGCGAGATCGGCCTATCTCCGTGAGGAGATTGAAAAGACCTTAAAGAACGTCTTGCCTGACGAGCGTAACGAATTCCTGGGCAGATTATTAGAGAGGTTTCCTACCGGCAGTTTTATTACTCAGACTATATCGAAAGAAGTGGATGTTCAAAGCGCTCCGAAAGTCGATGAGTCGCAGTTTAAAAATCTCGATTTTTTGGTTGGAAGTCTCTTGGAAATAGCCCCTAACCTTTCAGAGGATCAAAAGGATTTTATTAATAAAAGCCTGCAACAGGCAGGATTGAGCCCGAAAGCCCGGCAGAGCGATTCCGTTGAATTGGATCAAAAGCTGAAGGACAAGCTCAAGGTAGGAGATGAAAACAGTTTTAATGCCGCCCGACTCGCGGAGCTTAATGCAATGCTTGTCGATTTTGTTTTGAAGCTCGAGCCTCTGGTTTGGAACACGTGGCGCAAACTCTCGCCGCGGTCGACCGTTCGACCGCAGGGCGCTCTCACGCAGAAAATAGGGCAATTTGTATGTGACAACGCCGAAATGTCTGTTAATCAGGTTGAGGATGATCTCAAGGTGTTACAACGACTTGTTGCTTCTATGACCAGCGCGGTCAGTTGCGTGGGTGGCCAGTTTGCAAAGCGCCATCTCGCCAGGTTTTCACCTTCTGAGATTGAAGCTTTGGTTCGAATGGAGCCCGGAAGCGTTTTTGTCAGTCGCGATGTGAAATGCTGGAATAAATACAAGCAACTGGCCGAGACGTTAAATGAAGACTCCATCGAGATGGAGATAAGAAAGGCCGTCGTTGATTACGTGGAATCTTTGGCAAAAGGAATGGGGCAGTGACGTCAATGCAGGGGAGTACCGTATGGCTATAGAAGGCGAAATTAATTGGTGCGAGGGTCTTTTTCTCCAGCCTCACCACCTTCAGATCATGCAGAGGAGTATTACAGAGAAGTTCACGAGGCAGAGTCGTTTATTCTGGAGCTATCCCTATGGTGTGATAGAGGCGAAAATATCTGATGATCAGCTTGAGAATATGAGGGTATCCTTCGACCGGCTGCGTGTAATAATGCCGAGCGGGCTTGAAGTGAATGTTCCTGAGAATACGAATCTTCCCTCACTTGATATAAAGGAGGCTTTTGCATCCACCAGCGACGCATTGAATATAAGTGTTGGCGTGCCGGTATGGTACGCTTCTCGCGGCAATGTTATTCAAAAGGGAGATGACCAGGATTGGCGGGCCAAGCGCACGTATATAGTTACTGAGATTGAAAGTTCCGATGAAAATACAGGTGAAAATCCACAGCCGGTCCAGATTCGTCAGATAAACGCCAGGCTGCTGCTTGAAAATGACGACCGTTCAGACTTGGAAGTGTTGCCTTTGCTTAGAATAAACCGTGCCGCGGGTGAGGATATCGGATTGCCCCGGCGAGATCCGACGTACATACCCCCATGCTTTGTCATCGGAGGCTCGTCAGTGCTTAGAGAGCTTCTTCACGATTTGACCAGCCAGGTTATGGCCAGCCGGAATGAGCTGGTCGTCCAAATTAACCGCGGCGGCTTTAGTATTGAGAATATGCGGGGTGTTCAATTCGAACAAATGCTGCGTCTTAGAACACTCAACCGTTTCAGTTCTCAGCTTGGTTCTCTTATAGGTATCTCCGGCAGGATTGCGCCGTTCCAAATGTATCTTATGCTGAGGCAATTGCTTGCCGAGCTTGCTGCATTACGCCCCGACCGGGACCAGTTTGAAGTCGTCGGCTACGATCATGACAACCTTGCGGTCACTTTCAACGAGCTTTCCAGCCGTATTCGCGGCCTGCTCAAAGGCGTGGTAAGGGCAAAATATCTCAAGATTCCGTTTACTATAGACCACGAGCAAAAAATCTTTGTCGGAACACTCACTGAGGAAGCGTTATCATTGCCGAATGAGTATTTCATTGCTATCAAGACTAAGCAGGATCCTTCTGAATTAGCCAAATTGGTTTTAGATCGTGATAAATTCAAAATGATGCCGCAAAGTCTTGCGAACCAGCGAATCTTCGGTGTGCAGCTTGCCCAGGAGTTGTATCCCCCGGTTGAGCTGCCTGCCCAGGTAGGTCTTCATTATTTTCGGGTGTTGCGCGGCGAAAGCGCTCGGCTCTGGGAGCGAATACAACAGGAGAAGACTATCGCCGTACGGTGGCCCGGGGTTGAGACTTCCGACTTTGAAATTACGCTATATATGACCGTTCCTGATACGGAGGCACAGTAAATGACACTACTTGAATTGTGTGAGCCGTTTTTCCAATATGTCTGTCGGCTGCGTAGATCGGCTCGAATGGGCTGCACCATGGAAATGGATATGGTGCGGAACGACATTAAAAGAATATTCAGTGAGATAAAGGCGAACGCCTCGGCCAAGGTCGAATTAATCACTCAATATGAAAAAGTCGAATTGCCTCTGATTTTCTTTATAGATTTTATGATCAAAGAGAGCAGTCTGAGCTTTGCCGCCGATTGGTACGAACTGGGGCGAGAAAAAAATGAGCTGGCCGGGGACGAGAAATTCTTTGATTTGCTGGACGAAGAGTTGGTGGAAACAAGCGATGCGGCGACTCAAAGACTGGCAATATATTACACATGTTTGGGATTGGGTTTTACAGGAGTGTACACGGGGCAGCCGGAAAGTATCCAGCGCTTAATGTCCAAAATCTCGGCTCGTATTTCGGGCATGATGGACGCTGATGAAAAGTCTTTCATTTGCCCCGAGGCTTACGAAAACGTGGATACGAGAGATTTTGTCGAGCCGCCAAGTGCAAAGTTGGTGGGTATCGGAATCACATTAATAGCTCTGATTGTCATCTGGGCCGTTGCGTATTTTTGTTTGTTCAAATGGACATCTGACGATCTGGGCAAGTCTCTCGATGGGATTATAGGACAGGAGAAGTTGCCTTCTGTTGTAGAGTAGACGAATGATAACGCCGGTTAGTTTGGAGGATATGTAAATAATATGGTGCCAGGAATTTCAGTTTACAAGAATCTTCCAACGCCTCTTAAGATTGGGCTTTCAGTAATTGCAGGCGGCAGCATTGTGGGGGCACTTATGTTTTTGGTTCCATCGCGGCTGCTCTGGATTATATTCATCGGGCTTGCCGTTGTTGCCCTGATTCTTTTGCTCTATTGGCGTCTCCTGAAATGGTTTAAGAAGAAAAAGGCGGCTCCGATGGCACATGGTATGATCGAGAATGCCTCGGCAGCCCCTCAGGGAGTCAGCGATGCGGCACACCTGGCAAAGCTGGACGATTTGAGGAAGAAATTCGAAGAGGGAGTCTCAAAGTTCCAGGCTGCCGGCAAAAGCCTTTACAACTTCCCGTGGTATATGATTGTGGGTGAGCCGGGATCGGGCAAGACAGAGGCCGTACGCCACTGTAATGTCGGTTTCCCCCCCGGACTGCAGGACCAGTTTCAAGGGGCCGGCGGCACACTCAACATGAACTGGTGGTTTACGGATCATGCCGTTATTGTAGATACCGCCGGACGCCTGATGTTTGAGGAAGTTGAAACGGGCGGTTCGGCTGAATGGAAAGAGTTCCTTAAGCTTCTTAAGAAATATCGTCCTCGTTGCCCGATTAACGGCGTGTTTCTCGTAATCCCCGCCGATAGCCTCATCAAGGATACCGCTGATGAGATCGAACAAAAGGCCTCGAAGATTGCACGGCAATTCGATGTTATCCAGCGTGTCCTGGATGTTCGTTTTCCCGTGTTTGTGGTTATCACAAAGAGCGATCTTGCCAATGGTTTCCGTGATTTCTTCGATAATCTCGATGATCCCCAGCTTCAGCACCAGATTCTCGGATGGTCTAACCCGGCCCCGCTCGATGAGCCATATAATCCGGATTTCGTTGATCAGCATTTGAAGACTATACAGAAACGCCTTTTCCGTCGCAGACTTGCACTTTTGCAGGAGATCGTATCTGAATCCGGCGAGCCCGGTGTGGAGAAATTGCGAGCAACCGATACGTTGTATGCATTCCCCCAGAGCCTGGCAAAGATATCGCCGAGAATGGCTCGATACCTGGAATTGATATTCAGCGTCGGCAGTCAGTGGTCCGGCAAGCCTTTGTTTTTCCGAGGCATCTATTTTACATCTTCCATGAGGGAAGGCTCGGCTTTGGATGAGGATCTCGCCGAATCACTTGGAGTCTCGGTCGATACCCTTCCGGACGGACGTGTCTGGGAACGTGACAGGGCGTATTTTCTGAGAGACCTCTTTATCAAAAAGGTCTTT
>Ga0207752_1000287_pt1 | contig 24240 bp, 22 predicted proteins | sample Pon2CUnioCityCA_6_FD_187272 | JGI IMG/M metagenome (GOLD analysis project Ga0207752, IMG submission 187272) | Marine sediment microbial community from Union City, CA, USA - Pond 2C Sediment 2 (SPAdes) | ecosystem: Environmental > Aquatic > Marine > Intertidal zone > Salt pond sediment ...
AAGATATTATGGATCAAGGAATTGTTGATTTTTCAAAGTCAGAATTTAAAACTATCTCATGTACTGATTTTATGATGGATTCAGAGTCTCCATTGAATATTCTTACTGCTTCATCGCAATTGGATTATATAGACATTTCGAGAGAACAAAGCAATTTACTTAATTTTGTTCACCCCCATAGTTTAGTGCTAAAAAATGATATTCAAAGTGATTTATTTGGGTTACGAACAGATATGTATTTTGTATCAGAATCATTAGCAAGTGTTTTCAGAAAAGAAAATATTACTGGCTTTGATATGAAGCCAATTAATTTTAATATTCAAGTAAATGATTAATAAAGAAAGTAACGGAGGGAGGGATGAATAAATGGGGGTCTTTAAAACTCATTTATTTATGAAAGGACTATTTGTTAGGTAAGATTAGAAATTACGAGAGGCTTGAGTACAAGGCAAAACATTATCGAAAAAGCGGAGCTTACATTTAGTAAGTGAGCATTTTTAGATAATGTTTTAACGCCGTAATCGAGTCTCTCGTTATTTGTAATCAGGGTTTCTGGAAACGATCGTTTACGTGCATGGCTCTGTTTGCTTCCATCACCAACGCATAACTCATTTTCTTATACGTTTTAAAGACCATCATGATACCGGCACGTTCATCGGGTAAGTCCACACCACTAAACAAGAAGGCTTTTGAATCATAGACACGCGCACCTTTTTGCATAACAGCAAGTACATGACCTGGTGCTAGACCATCGTCTTCGCCTCTATTTAATACCACGACCATGTGTTGACCAATTTGAGAGACGCCGTTGAAGACATCCATAATCTGGCCTTTCACATCTTCTTCGGGTGAACGCGGCGTAAACTGGAACATTTGCTCACGTTGCTCGTAAGGAATTAACACATCGTTATTTAATACTTCGCGTAGTGCTTTTGTAACTACTAAAGTCGCAGGTTTATCATCGTCTTCATCGACTTTAACAAGACGCGCATCGGCTAAATAAATCGCTTCATAACCTAATGTATCTCCAGAGTCTGGATCAACATACGGTTTACCGGGGCGTACCACGTTATATGCACTAATCGGGTTTTCAAGGTTCATGGCATAGATACGGTTGCCGGTACCACTGATTAGATGTTCTTCATAACTTGAAACTATATAAGGTGCATCTTCCAGCTCGTCTTCGGTTACCGCGCGAGGGCGATCGAGGAAGGGGCGAATTGCCGACATTGGAATGGTATTAATCGCTTTATGAATACCACTGGTACGCGCGGTCGGTGATAATTTCACAACCTTTAAACCTGGTTTAATTTCAGGTGGTAACTTTTGAGCCGTTTTAGTACCAGGGCGCATACCTGCCTGACCATCAAGCGTAATGTAAGGTTTACCATCAATGACATACATAACGATAACGTCACCAGGGTAAATTAAGTGTGGATTGCGAATGCCTGGATTAATGTGCCAGACAGAAGGCCAGCGCCATGGATCTTTAAGAAAACGTTTTGAAATGTCCCACAGGGTATCGCCTTTAACAACGACGTAACGTTCAGGGTAATCATGAGTCACTGCAGGAACTTCTTCTTCCTGCACTTCAACTTCCTGGGTATCCATGGGTTCTTCTTGAACCATCGGTTCTGGCTCAACAGCGGGTGGCGTTGAACCACAGCCACTCAGGCTAATTAAACCAAGGACCATGAGCGTAGGTAAGAGAAAAGACGCGAGTCGCAAGCCGGTCATTTTATTATTCATTATGCTTCCCTTAAATCGAGGCACTAATTTGAAGTTAAAATTGAAGGATTACCTATGTATTTAGTGCAAGATTGGCACAAAATCCAGTAATTTTCCCCTCTCTTCAGTACCTTCTTATCTATTAGTATCATGATGTTAGCAGCTTTTCCTATAAAAGTACTAGAGAAAGATGCGATAAAGTTAATAAAATAGTTTCTGGTGTAAGCGGACATGACAAAATATAATGAAATTTAAAAATTTGCCCCTATATTCATTACATACTCAATAATTTAGATTAAATCATGGCTATTTTAAATATTTTACATTTTCCCGATGATCGCCTTCGCATTAAGGCAAAGCCGGTTGCCGAGGTGACGGACAAACACCGTACCCTGGTCGCAGATATGCTTGAAACCATGTATGACGCACCTGGAATTGGCCTCGCGGCAACCCAAATCAACGTGCATGAACGCATACTGGTAATTGATATTTCTGAAGAGAAAAACCAGCCAATTGTCCTTATAAATCCCGAAATTCTGGAAAAAGACGGCGATCAAACCTTTGATGAAGGGTGTTTATCTGTTCCAGGAATCTATGAAACGGTTCACCGGGCAGAAAACATCAAGGTCAGGTTTCTCGATAAAGAGGGCAACACTACTGAAATGGATGCCGAAGGCTTGCTGGCGATTTGTATTCAGCATGAAATGGATCATCTTGAAGGTAAACTCTTCGTAGATTATCTCTCGAACCTTAAAAAACAACGCATCCGTAAAAAACTAGAAAAACAGCAACGTAATGCCATGTAATAGTGGCAAACGCGTTTTCACTTATAAATTAGCCAATTAAATCCTGAATATTAATATGTCATCACTTCGCGTTATTTTTGCCGGCACCCCCGATTTTGCTGCCACAGCACTCTCCGCACTCATTAAATCAGAACACCAGGTCATCGCGGTTTATAGCCAACCCGATCGTCCAGCCGGAAGAGGACGAAAATTACGCGCCAGCCCGGTAAAAGAAGTTGCGCTTGAACATGATATCCCGGTCTACCAACCTGAAAATTTAAAAAGCGCAGAAGCCCAGGATGAACTACGAGCATTAAATGCCGATGTCATGGTGGTTGCGGCCTACGGTTTACTGTTACCGCAAGCTGTTCTCGATATTCCCAGGTTTGGCTGCTTAAATATTCATGCCTCCTTATTACCTCGCTGGCGCGGTGCCGCCCCGATTCAACGCGCGATTGCCGCGGGCGATAAAGAGTCTGGCATTACCATTATGCAAATGAACGCGGGACTTGATACCGGTGATATTTTGCAACTTTCACCTTGCCCAATTACGAAACAGGACAGCGGTGGTAGCTTGCATGACAAGCTGGCCGAGATTGGCGCAACCGCTATTTTAGAAACACTTGAAAACGTGGCCAACGATACACTTAACCCTGTTGAACAGGATGATACTTTGGCTAGCTATGCGCATAAGCTTGATAAAAAAGAAGCGCAAATCAACTGGCAAGATTCTGCAGAAAATATTGGGCGCATGATTCGTGCGTTTAATCCCTGGCCAGTTGCTTATACCCAGGTTGACGATAAAACCTTGCGTCTCTGGCAGGCTGAAGTTTTAGAAAAGGACTCAAAAGAAGCCGCAGGCACCGTTATTTCCTGTGATAAAAAAGGAATCGATATCAGCTGTGGAGAAGGGACGTTACGCATTCTTAAGCTGCAACCTTCGGGCAGTAAAGCCATGGATGTCGCTGCATTTATGAACGGCCATGCAAAACAACTTCCCGTTGGCACCGTACTCCAAAGTCCAGCTTAAATAATGAATACTCGCCTCGCGGTTGTTAAAATTTTATTGCAGGTCACCCAGCATGGCCGCAACCTTCCCGATGCTATCGCAAAATACAGTGAAAAAATTGATCACAGCGAACACGGTCTTGTTCAGGCCATGAGTTACGGTGTGATTCGCCTCTACCCACGTTTAACATTTATAGCCAACCAGCTTATTAGCAAACCACTTAAAGCAAAGGACCAGGATGTTTTGATACTGATCCTCAGCGGACTCTATCAATTGATAGAAATGCGCATCCCTGATCACGCGGCAGTTTCTGAAACAGTGAAAGTGACCAGGGCATTAAAAAAACCCTGGGCGAAAAATTTAGTTAACGCAGTATTACGAAACTACCAGCGCCAGGCGGGTGTAATTAATCAAAAAATTGATAAGAATGCCGAGGCTAAATATGCCCATCCTTACTGGTGGATTAAGTTAATTAAACAAGGCTGGCCTGACAATGATGCATGGCAACAAATACTTGCTGCCAATAACCAGAACCCACCGATGACCTTGCGACTTAATACGTCGTATATCGAGAGAGAAAAGTACCTCGCGTTATTAGAAGAAAGTGACATCAGTGCATCAACAGGCAAACATTCACCTGATGCAATTTGTTTAGAAAAACCGGTCATGGTTAACCAGCTTCCATTATTTGAAGAGGGTAAAGTTTCTGTACAGGATGAAGCAGCCCAGCTTGCTGCAATCCTGTTAAACCCGCAAAAGGGTGAACGCGTTCTTGATGCCTGCGCAGCGCCCGGCGGTAAAACCATACACCTGCTTGAACGTGAACAGGATATTGATCTGCTTGCTATTGATATTGAAGAAAGCCGTTTAAAAAGAGTGCAGGAAAACCTGGAGCGTACACAACTTAAAGCACAATTACTCGCAGCAAATGCTTTTGATCCTGACTCATGGTGGGATAAAAAACCCTTCGATCGCATCTTGCTCGATGCACCTTGTAGTGCCAGCGGCGTTATTCGCCGCCACCCGGATATTAAACTGCTGCGACAAGAGAGTGACATAGCAAAATTAGTCCAGGATCAGCAGCAAATTCTTAATGCGCTCTGGCCTCTGTTGAAGCCAACAGGTATGCTCTTATATGCAACATGTTCCGTTCTGCCAGAAGAAAATACACTACAAATACAACACTTTCTTCAGCAACATGCAGATGCCGAACTACAACCCATAAACGCAGACTGGGGACAGCAGCAAAGTGCCGGTAGACAGGTTTTGCCCGGCGAAGATGGAATGGATGGCTTCTTTTATGCACTTATTCGAAAGCAAAAGTAATTACCCAAAATTATTTGCTGCTTTAGTGTGCCTGTTCACAACCGTCATTCCCCATCAATCACATGCTGAAGGCTTTAACATTATCTCGGCGAACACCCAGCTGGTTAAAAATGTTTACCAACTCGAAGCCAATATTGAACTCAATTTTTCCGGCGATGCACTCGAAGCACTACGCAGCGGTGTACCCCTTATTATCCTGCTCAATATCGAAGTTTTAAAAGATCGCGACTGGTGGTGGGACAAGACCATCGCGGAACTTGAACAGGGTTACCTGTTGCTTTATCACGCCCTCTCGGAAAAATATATCATTCATAATTTAAACAGTGGCGCGCAAAAAAATTATGTCAGCTTAAATGCGGCATTACATTCTTTGAGTAACATCCGCGAGTTTCCACTCATCGATAAAAATTTACTTGAGCAGGGTGATAACTATTACGCCCGTATCCGGACTTACCTGGATATTGAATCTTTGCCTGCGCCAATGCGCCCAATTGCTTATATCTCTTCTCAATGGCAACTGGAAAGTGACTGGTATTCATGGCCGTTAGAACATTAATCAGGCAATTCTTTTCCAGTAACGCGCCCATTGCCGTGGTTGCGGTGTTGTTATTAACTTCGCTTTACTTAATGAGTATCGCGACGCATAACTCGTTATTATTTGGTCGTCTTTATTCTTTATTAATTGGCATTAACTTACTGGCTGCAATTTTATTAATTAGTTTAATTGGTAAGAGTCTCTGGCACCTGGTACAACAATACCGACAGGGTAAAACCGGGTCGCGTTTAACAACACGCCTGGTGGTAATGTTCGTTATCCTCTCTTCCACACCGGTTTCCGTGGTCTATTACTTTTCACTTGATTTTATCCAGCGCGGTATTGATAGCTGGTTTGATGTGCGCGTTGAAAACGCGTTAAACGATGCGCTTGAACTCAGTAAAACTTCACTGGGTGTACGCGTTAAGGAACTCTACCGACAAACACAACTGATGGAACCGCGCCTTAATGCCATTTCAAATGAGCTTGCAACGCTGACCCTGAATGAACTTCGTGCTGAGAGTGGTGCAAATGAACTGACCCTGTTTACCAATGATGGACGTATCATTGCATCAAGCATCAGTGAAACAACGCGCTTACTACCACAACACCTGGAAGACAGCACCTTGCAACGTTTGCGTTTAGGCCAGGAAGACTTTGGCCTGGTGCCTATCCCTGAAATTGGATTACATATTCGTATTGCACTGAGTATGACAAACCCTGATCCAGTTTTAGATGGCCGTATATTACAACTGCTCTACCCGATCACACCGAGAATTAACGAGCTTGCAGAAAACGTGCAACAGGCATTCAGTGCCGTACGCTCATTAACGATATTACGTTTACCGCTTAAATATAGCTTTATCTTAACCTTGTCGCTTATTTTATTACTCAGCATTTTAACTTCTATCTGGGCAGCCTTCTTTGCCGCACGGCGCATGGTTGCGCCGATATCAGACCTGGTGGAAGGTACCCGTGCAGTCGCGGCGGGTAACTATGAAAAACGCTTACCCTTACCGGGTAAAGATGAGCTAGGTTTTCTTGTACGTTCATTTAATGAAATGACACAAAAAATTTCCATTGCCCAGGATAGTGCACGTGTTAGTCAACAACAGGCCGAAGCGCAACATGGTTACCTTGAAACCGTCCTGGGTAACTTGTCTTCAGGTGTTATTACACTTGATACACATAATTTTTTACAAACAACGAATCACGCGGCAAATCAAATTCTTAATGCCAGCTTAACGCCCTTTATTGGTAACTTTCTTGATGATGCGATTGAAGCCAATCCACACCTGCAACATTTTGTTGATGCCATCTATCCACATATCGAGGCAAAAGAAAAACAATGGCAGGAAGAGGTGGTATTGTTTATTGGTGGTACCCGTAAAATTTTAATCTGCCGTGGTACTTTAATCTCATTATCCATGAACAGTGAAATTGTAGAAGACGGTAACATTATCGTGTTTGATGATGTCACCGAGCTGGTTAAAGCTCAACGTAATGCTGCCTGGGGTGAAGTTGCACGTCGACTGGCGCATGAAATTAAAAACCCGCTTACCCCAATTCAACTCTCAGCCGAACGTATTCGTCACAAGTACCTGGATAAAATGGATAAAAAAGAGGCTGATATTTTAGATCGCTCAACCCATACCATTGTGCAACAGGTAGAAACGCTTAAAGAAATGGTCAAAGCATTTTCAGATTATGCGCGCATGCCTTCTTTAGTACTGGATACGGTAGAGTTAAATAAAATTATCAACGAAGTACTGGATTTATATATCTCACCGCATAACGAAACACTTTTTTCAGTCACGCTGGATTCAACTAACCCAACCATTGAAGCGGATATCGGTCGCTTACGCCAACTTCTGCATAACCTGATAAAGAATGCATTAGAAGCTAACCAGGAATACCATACCGATTCACAACGTGAAGCCCAACGTGGGATCAAGGAAGAAAAGGTTTATATCTCCACCCGTTGTGCTGAAGAGCATGCCTGTCGTTATGTTGAATTAAAAATTACCGATACCGGCCCGGGCATTGCAGAAGATATGTTCGACCAGTTATTTGAACCTTATGTCACAACCAAACCCAGGGGCAGTGGCCTTGGGCTGGCTATCGTTAAAAAAATTGTCGAAGAACACGGTGGAATGATATTTGCTGAAAATGCTGAAAATGGCGGGGCAAGTATTATAATAAAGCTACCGGTAAAAAAATCTGCCAGCCTTTTACTCGAGCCTGAGACCATAAAACAAAATAATAATGATGCAGCTTAAGCCGATGGAAAATAATACTAATCAAGTTCAGCAAAATAGCGCAACCAATACACCCTATATCCTGGTTGTTGATGACGAGCCGGATATTCGCGACCTGGTAAAGGAAATTCTTGTAGATGAAGGTTACCAGGTCGAAGTGGCTGAAAACGGGGAAACCGCCCGCCAAGCCTATCGGCAACAACAACCCAGCTTGATCCTGCTTGATATCTGGATGCCCGATGTCGATGGCATTACGTTATTAAAAGACTGGATTGAAGATGGAAATCTTACCGCCCCGGTTATTATGATGTCAGGACATGGCACAGTCGAAACTGCGGTAGAAGCCACCCGACTGGGGGCATACGATTTTATTGAAAAACCGCTTTCACTTGCCAAGTTACTGCTTACCATTGAACAGGCCATGGATAGTGATAAAGTCAATCGTGAACCAACGGTACACGCACCACAAGGGCTGACAATTTCAGAACCGCAAGGACGCAGCCCGGTCATGCAACGCTTGCGCGAACAAATTAAGCGTATTGCAGAACATGATAGCTGGGTACTTTTAAGTGGTGAAGCAGGCTGCGGTATTAAAGTCGCTGCACAATACTTACATGCAAATAGCCATCAACATGATAAAAACTTTATTGAAGCCAATCTTTCATCACTCAGTTATTCAATAAGCCCGCAAGAGTTCGTTGGTATTGTTGTAAATAACTCGCTGAGTAATGGCCTGCTCGATAATGCCCAGGGTGGCACTTTATTTTTACGAAATATTGATGAAGCTGACGAAGCGACACAAAACTTTTTACTCGGTTTATTACAAAGCAATACTTATCAACATGTCGGTGATTCATCTACCCAGGGATTCAAAGCCCGGATTATCTGTTCCACTCATAAAAACCTTGAACAACTGGTCGAAGAAAATAAATTCAGAAAAGATTTATATTACCTGATTAATGTTGTGCCACTGCATATCCCGGCGCTGCGTGAACATCGCGAAGATGTACCTGACCTTCTTAATTACTACACCAATATCCTGGTTGACCAGGAAAAGTTACCTTATCGTCACTTTAGTCTTGCCGCGCAAAACCGGCTGCGTAACTATGATTGGTATGGCAACGTGCGCGAACTGACGAACCTTGTTCAACACCTGCTTATTACCGCTGCAGGAAATGAAATCAGTTTAGAAGAAGTTGAAACCGCGATCGATCAGAAAGGCTCTACTGCCAACCAGGATAAAGGTATTTCCGTTACTTATGATCTTCCTTTACGTGAGGCACGCGAACGCTTTGAACGTGATTATCTTATTCATCATCTTATTCAATCCGGCGGCAGTGTGGGCAAAGTTGCCAAGTTAATCGGAATGGAACGTACGCATCTTTATCGTAAATTACGTGCATTAGATATTGATCCTAAAACATTATTACTTGAAACTAGATAAAAATAATAACGACTTAAAACAATGAAAATTATAATTTTAGGTGCAGGGCAGGTAGGTAGCTCACTGGCAGAAAATCTTACCAGTGAAGCGAATGATATTACCGTTATCGATAAGGATGAAAAAACCTTACAAGCCCTTCAGGATCGCCTCGATTTACGCACCATTGCGGGTCATGCTTCACACCCGGATATTTTAAGAGCCGCCGGTGCCGATGATGCTGATATGCTGATTGCGGTGACAGACAGTGACGAAACCAATATGGTTGCCTGCCAGGTGGCTTACACGGTCTTTCACACACCTACCAAGATTGCTCGTGTCCGCGCCCTGGGTTATTTATCTCACCCGCAATTATTTCAGCAAGAAGCTTTACCGGTCGATGTCCTGATCAGCCCTGAGCAGCTCATTACAGAATATATTGTTAGCTTGATTACTCACCCTGGTGCGCTGCAGGTGCTTGATTTTGCAGATAAAAAAGTACAGCTGGTGGGTGTACGCGCCTACTATGGTGGACCATTAGTTGGGCACGAATTGCAAACGATAAAACAGCATATGCCCACCGTGGAGATACGTGTCGCCGCTATCTATCGCCGTAATCGCGCCATTATTCCTGAAGGCAATACCGTAATCGAAGCGGATGATGAAGTCTTTTTCGTTGCTACACCTAAATCCATCCGTGCCATGATCAGCGAATTACGCCGACTGGATAAACCCTACAAACGTATCATGATTGTGGGTGGCGGTAATATTGGTAAGCGCCTGGCTGAAACATTAGAAGGTGATTACCAGGTTAAAATTATCGATCATAACCATGCACGCTCACGCAAACTGGCAAAAGATCTCAATGACACGATTGTCCTTAACGGTGATGCTTCTGATGGAAACCTTTTAATTGAGGAAAATATCGACAATATCGACATCTTTTGTTCCGTTACCAATGATGAAGAAGCCAATATACTCTCCGCTATGCTGGCCAAGCGACTCGGTGCACGTAAGGTCATGGCTTTAATTAATCGCACGGCCTATGTAGATCTTATACAGGGTGGCGAAATTGATATCGCTATTTCACCACAACAATCTACTATCAGTAGTTTGTTGGCACATGTGCGACGGGGTGACGTGGTCAAGGTTCACTCTTTACGCCGTGGTGCAGCCGAGGCCATCGAAGCGATTGCTCATGGTGACAGTACAACCTCAAAAGTCGTCGGCCGACAAATTTGTGAACTTAAATTACCCTTTGGCACAACTATTGGTGCTATTGTCCGCGGTAATGATGTCATCATTGCACACCATGACACTGTGATTGAACCTGAGGATCATGTCATTCTTTTCCTTATTGATAAAAAATATATTTCTGATGTTGAAAAGCTGTTCCAGGTTGGCATTACTTTTATATAAGCCTATTTAATATGCAATTTTTTGTCATACAACGCATCCTTGGAATCCTGCTCATGGTATTTAGTTCTACCATGGTGCCGCCAATGATCGTTTCGATTATTTATCTTGATGGGGCTTTTGAGCCTTTTTTTAATGCCTTTGCAGTCACGCTCATCACTGGCATCGTTGCCTGGCTACCGGTAAAAAATTATAAAAATGAATTACGACTCCGAGACGGCTTCTTAATCGTCGTTTTATTCTGGACCGTACTTGCCTCTTTTGGTGCCATACCATTTATCATATCTAACCAGATTGATATCTCCATCACCGATGCCATTTTTGAATCCTTATCGGGGCTAACCACGACAGGGGCAACTGTCATTGTTGGGCTTGATAACTTACCCGAATCAATCCTCTATTACCGCCAACAACTACAATGGTTAGGCGGCATGGGTATTATTGTTTTAGCCGTGGCGATTATGCCGCTGTTAGGTATCGGTGGTATGCAGCTTTATAAAGCTGAAACACCGGGCCCAATGAAAGATACTAAACTGACTCCACGCATTACCGAAACGGCTAAAGCACTCTGGTATATCTACCTGGCATTAACGGTTGCCTGTGCACTGGCTTACTGGGCCGCGGGTATGAATGCGTTTGATGCAATAGGGCATAGTTTTTCAACTATTGCGATCGGTGGATTTTCTACACACGATGCCAGCATGGGTTACTTCAATGAAACCCCGATGGTAGAACTTGTTGCCATCATTTTCATGCTGATATCCGGGGTTAATTTCTCGCTACACTTTTTATCCTGGCGCAGTCGCTCCTTGCTGGCCTATATACAGGATTCTGAATTTAAAATTTATATCACCCTGCTGATGATTATTACCCTTATTTCATCAGTTTATCTGTATTACACGAATTATTTCCTGGCACCGGAACGGGCTCTGTTGCACGGTATGTTCCAGGCAGTATCGATCGGCACCACAACGGGTTTTACCACCTACGAGTATCATAACTGGCCTGGCTTTCTACCTGTGCTCTTACTCTTCACCAGTTTCATTGGTGCCTGTGCCGGTTCTACTGGTGGCGGTATGAAAATGATCCGCTTCTTACTCCTGCTTAAACAGGGTATGCGTGAAATTAAACGCCTTATTCACCCGAATGCCGTCTTTGTCATCAAGATTGGTGGAAAACCATTACAGGATCGCATTATCCAGGCGGTATGGGGATTCTTCTCGGCCTATGTAGCGGCTTTCTCAATTATCCTGTTGTTACTCATGCTCACCGGGCTGGATCAAATTAGTGCCTTTTCAGCCACGGCAGCGGCGATGAATAACCTGGGGCCAGGCTTAAACGAGGTTGGTTCTAACTACGCGGGAATAAATGATGCGGCCAAATGGATCTTGTCCTTTGCCATGCTTCTTGGTCGCCTGGAAATTTTTACCTTGCTGGTATTACTGACACCGGCTTTCTGGCGTCGCTAACACTGTCTACTCAACAGTAACGGATTTGGCCAGGTTACGAGGTTGATCGACATTTGTACCCTTAAGCAAGGCGACATGATAAGCCAGTATCTGCAGCGGAACAGAGAAAATTATAGGCGAAATAGCGATATCAACCGGTGCCACTTCGATGACTTTAATGCCATGTTCCGATTTTAAATTCGTGCCCTTATCGGCAAACACGTAAAGCTGGCCACCACGTGCACGAACTTCCTGTAAATTCGATTTTAATTTATCAATTAACTTATCATTTGGCGCCACGGCAACGATTGGAATATTCCTATCGACCAGTGCAATCGGCCCATGCTTTAATTCACCGGCAGGGTAGCCTTCGGCGTGAATATAGGAAATTTCCTTGAGCTTTAACGCACCTTCCATTGCTACCGGGTAGTGCATACCACGGCCTAAAAACAGGGCATGATCCTTATCAGCAAAGTCCTTAGCCATTTCTTTAATATCATTTTCACACTTTAAAACATCATCAATAATACCGGGCAAGTGTCGTAACTGATCAACTACTTTTGCTTCCGTTTCTGCCGGGAACCCGTAGCGTCTTGCTAACACCGTAAGTAATAACAGTATGGCAACGAGTTGAGTGGTAAATGCCTTGGTTGAAGCAACACCAATTTCAGGTCCTGCACGTGTCATCAGACTCAACTCGGATTCACGTACTAAGGAACTCTCGGGAACATTACAAATCGTCAAGCTGTGTTCAATCCCGATCTCCTTGGCTTTGCGTAATGCGGCCAGGGTGTCAGCCGTTTCTCCGGATTGTGAAATCGTAATCACCAGGGTATCGGGTTGAACCACAACCTTGCGATAACGGTATTCACTGGCAACCTCAACATTCACCGGCAAACTGGTCACCGATTCGATGCCGTATTTTGCAATCAAACCTGCATGATAACTGGTGCCACACGCTAAAATTTGTATAGATTTTATCTTGTCAAAAATTTCAATTGCTTTTGGACCAAAGCTGGAATCTAAAACCTTATCTTTGCCTAAACGACCTTCCAATGTTTCCGCAATGGCACTGGGTTGCTCAAAAATTTCTTTAAGCATGTAATGTGCGTACTCACCTTTATCAACTGCATCACCGGATAACTGGCTTTCATGAATTTCTCTAACCGTTCGGTTACCTTCCTCATCAAATACATCAACTTCTGATGCTTTGATGATCGCCATATCGCCTTCCTGGAGAATAATAAAATTATTTGTTTCTGCGAGTAACGCTGCCATGTCTGAAGCAATAAAATTTTCGCCTTCACCTAAACCGATAACAAGTGGACTGCCTTTGCGAGCACAAATTAATGTGTCTGGTTCAGCAGTACTGACAACTCCCAAAGCGTATGCGCCTTCTAAATCATCGATTGATTTTTTCACCGAATCAAATAAAGAATTATCTTCACTTAAATATTTTTGAATCTGGTGAACAATGACTTCGGTATCGGTATCAGAAGTAAACGTGAAACCTGCTTTTAATTGTTCTTCACGCAAGGTCTCATGATTTTCAATAATTCCGTTATGGACAATAGCAACACAGTTATTACAGACATGAGGGTGAGCATTCTTTGCCGTGGGTTCACCATGGGTTGCCCAACGTGTATGGCCAATACCAATAAAACCATTTGCTGGTGTTTCAGACAAGGCGGCTTCTAAATTTTTAATTTTGCCAACTGTCCTGACACGCTGAATTTTATTTACTTCATCTAATACAGCTACACCCGCAGAATCATAACCTCGATATTCAAGACGGTTTAAACCGTTAATTAATATTGGAGTAATGTTTCTTTTAGAAACTGCACCTACAATGCCGCACATAATATATTCTCTATTGCCTTATTTTTTTTCTTTTACCGGCCGTTGCCAGCCTTTAATACTTTTTTGCTTAACCCGCGTGATAGCAAGTTCATCATCATTGACATCTGAAGTAATCGTTGATCCTGCACCTATGGTTGCATTTTTACCTATTTTTACAGGGGCAACGAGCTGTGTCGAAGATCCAACAAACACCTTGTCGCCAATAATTGTTTGATGTTTGTTCGCACCATCATAATTACAGGTAATGGTACCGGCACCGATATTAACGTCTTTACCGACAAGACTATCGCCAATATAGGTTAAGTGATTGACTTTACTACCTGTACCGATAAAGCTTTTCTTAACTTCAACAAAGTTACCAATATGTGTCTCATCAGAAAGCACCGCACCAGGACGCAAGCGTGCGAAGGGGCCAACCTTGCTGCCTTTACCGACCGATGCGCTGTCTAAAATACTCATCGGTAATATTTCTACATCATCAGCAATCTTGGTATCTTTAATTACGCAATTTGCTCCTATCGATACGTTGTTACCAATAGAAACATCTCCCTCGATAACAGTATTTACATCAATAAAAATATCTTTACCGTGGGTTAGCTGGCCACGTATATCAATACGTGAAGGATCAGCAAGCGTGATACCTGCTGTCATTAATTGCCTGGCTTTTTCTTGTTGATAGTATCTTTCCAATTCGGAAAGTTGAATTCTGTTATTCACTCCCATGACTTCGTATTCATTGTCAGGTTGCGTGGTGTGCACGGTATAGCTATCGTTAACCGCCATGGCAATGATATCTGTTAAATAATATTCTTCTTGTGCATTAGTGTTATCAAGCTTACTTAACCAGCCTTTTAATAAATTCGCTTTTACAGCCAGTATGCCGGTATTAACCTCACGAATTTTTTTAATAGTATCACTGGCATCTTTTTCTTCGGTAATATTCTCAACCTGTCCATTACTATTACGGACAATACGACCATAACCCTGCGGGTTATCAAGGTGCACAGTTAAAAGGGCAATACCTTCTTCAGCCTGTTTTAATAAGTCTGCCAGTGTATCAATATGAATAAGGGGAACATCACCGTATAAAATAAGAACAAGTTCATCATCACTTAAGTAATCTGAAACCTGGTCTACAGCATGACCGGTTCCTAACTGTTCCTGTTGTAATACCCAGTTTATCTCCGCATCATTAATTGTGTTCTGAACTTGCTCACCACCATGGCCGTACACAACATTAATATGATTTGGCATCAGGCCCTTTGAAGTGTTAATTACATGTTGTACAAGCGGCAAGCCTGCTAACGGATGTAATACCTTTGGTAGCGATGATTGCATTCTCGTTCCCTGGCCGGCGGCCAGGATCACGACATTAATGTGGCTTTGATTTGTCATAATCTACTGTATCTAGCACTAATGTGCTTTTGAATTTCCCTGTTGATTTTCTGCGGGTAGCCCCGAGCCGATCTCATCGACTGTGGCATCACGAATATCTGTTATGGTCATTTTAAATGTCATCGCTTTACCCGCATATGGGTGGTTACCATCAAATACAATTTCACCATTATCGATTGACTCTACTCTGAATGACATTGGCTCACCCTTATCATTCTGGAACGAACATATTTCACCGACCTTGTGATACTCCTTGGGAACATTTTCAAGTTTGTCACGAATAACCAGGTTTTCATCACGCTCACCAAATCCCTGTGCTGCACTAACAGTAACCCGCCTGGTTTCACCCACTTTTGCCCCGTCCATCACCTGCATATCTTCCAGGAAATCACCGGCTTCACCACCATGCACATAACTCATGGGCATATCATTCTTCTCGACGATATTATCGTTCTCATCAAGGATTACGCACTTAAACGTCACAACTTTATTTTTTTCAACAACTTTATCAGACATTACAAATACCGTTTTAAACTGAATTTCAGGCTTACAATAGCAAAAAATGAGGCAATACTGCTTATTATACTTATATTTTTCAGAAAGTAATTTTTGTCAGGAATCGACAATATTTCCTGAAATATTCTATTTAAACTAGTTTTTCAGGAAGTAAGTTACGTCAGGATAAGGCAAATTTGGCCTTATCTTTACCAAAATCACTCAAATTACATATCTTTTCAGAAAGTAATTTTGTCAGGACAAGGCAGGAAATGGGCGATAAACCGGAGCGTACAATAGTACGTGAGGATTTAGCGCCCATTTTCCGTCGTGCCCCGCCACTCTATATTTAAATTAGAGGGTATAACGCCGTCATGGCGAAAAGTACGCACTGAAAAGAAAAAGGGCAGTATTAAATACTGCCCTTTCTTAGGATAGAACCACTGTAAACCTGGGCTTAAGCCTTGTGATTACGTATTTTTTCTATCAAATGTAACTGTGCAACTGCTTCAGCGAGTTTAGCCTGTGCTTCCGCTATTTCCATCTCGCCTTCACGATCTGCAATGGCTTCTTCAGCTGCCTGTTTCGCTTCCATTGCCGCTGCTTCATCCAGATCATGTGCACGAACTGCAGTATCTGACAATATGGTGACGGTATGAGGTTGAACTTCCATCATGCCACCTGAGACATAGATGTATTCTTCCTCACCACCTTGCTTGGTGATATGAATTTCACCAGGCTTTAATGGTGTCAACAATGGAGTGTGACGTGGGTAAATACCCACTTCACCCATTACTGCAGGTGCCACAACAACTTCTGCGACGCCGGAAAATAATTCCGTTTCTGCACTAACAATATCTACATGCATGGTCATGGCCATACTCTCTCTCCAAATTTAAAGCTATCTAATCCGAAGATTAGATAGTTTTTGCTTTCTCAATTGCTTCTTCAATAGTACCAACCATGTAGAACGCTTGTTCCGGCATGTGGTCATACTCACCATCAACAATGCCTTTGAAGGCCTTGATAGTTTCTTTCGCAGAAACGTATTTACCAGGAGCACCTGTGAATACTTCAGCTACGAAGAATGGTTGAGATAAGAAACGTTGGATTTTACGAGCACGAGCAACGATAAGCTTATCTTCTTCAGATAATTCATCCATACCCAAAATCGCAATAATATCTTTCAATTCTTTATATTTTTGCAGCGTACCCTGAACACCACGCGCTACATTGTAGTGCTCTTCACCAATAACCAGTGGATCAAGCAAACGTGAAGTTGAATCAAGCGGATCTACCGCCGGGTAAATACCCAGTTCTGCAATTTGACGAGACAGTACCAGTGTCGCATCCAGGTGAGCAAATGTAGTTGCAGGAGATGGATCGGTTAAATCATCCGCTGGTACATATACTGCCTGGAACGATGTAATCGAACCGGTCTTAGTTGATGTAATACGTTCCTGTAACGCACCCATTTCCTGGGCCAGGGTAGGCTGGTAACCTACCGCTGAAGGCATACGACCAAGAAGTGCTGATACTTCTGTACCCGCTAATGTGTAACGGTAGATGTTATCAACGAACATTAATACGTCACGACCTTCATCACGGAAGTTTTCTGCCATGGTTAAGCCTGTTAAAGCAACACGTAAACGGTTACCAGGAGGCTCATTCATCTGACCATAAACCAGGGCTACTTTATCAAGTACGCCACCTTCTTCCATTTCGTAGTAGAAATCGTTACCTTCACGAGTACGTTCACCAACACCGGCGAATACTGAGAAACCACTATGTTCTACCGCGATATTACGAATTAATTCCATCAGTGTTACGGTTTTACCAACACCCGCACCACCGAACAGACCAATTTTACCACCCTTAGAAATAGGCATGATTAAATCGATTACTTTGATACCTGTTTCGAGGATCTCAACAGCTGAAGACTGTTCATCATAAGCAGGTGGCTTACGGTGAATAGACATATATTTGTCAGCTTTAACTTCACCCGCGTTATCAATTGGGTTACCTAAAACATCCATTACACGACCTAAGGTACCTTGACCTACAGGTACCTGGATAGGCGCGCCAGTATCCGTTACTGCCATGCTACGCTTAAGACCATCACTGGTTCCCATCGCGATAGCACGAACAACACCATCACCTAACTGTTGTTGAACTTCAAGCGTTAAGCCTGTATCACCAACAGTAAGTGCATTATATACAGCTGGCATTGCGTCGCGTGAAAATTTCACGTCAACAACAGCACCAATGATTTGTACAATATTTCCAGAACTCATCTCAGTTCCCCTATAAATTTTAGCAATTCTTTTGTTGCAACAAAGCGTTATAACCTAATAAATAAGGTTAAACAGCCGCTGCACCAGCAACAATCTCTGACAGCTCTTGTGTAATCGCTGCCTGACGCGCTTTGTTATAAACCAGTTGCAAGTCATTAATTAAGTCACCTGCGTTATCGGTTGCTGCTTTCATCGCAACCATACGTGCGCCCATTTCACAGGCCACGTTTTCGATAACACCCTGGTAAACCTGAGACTCGATATAACGAACCAATAAGCCGTCAAGGACAACTTTCGCATCAGGTTCATAAATATAATCCCAGTGATGTTTAAGTTCCTTGTCTTCTTCTGCCTGCATAACAGGAAGCATTTGAAGAACGGTTGGATCTTGAGTCATGGTGTTAACAAAGCGGTTGTAAACAACATATAAACGATCAATTTCACCGTTATCATATGCATCTAACATAACCTTAACTGTACCGATAATATCAGTCACACTTGGTGTATCACCTAAGTGTGTTGCAGATGCTTTAATGTCACTTACGTTTTTGAAAAAACTTGTTGCTTTTGAACCAACAGTACACAAATCAACATCAATGTTCTTATCTTGCCATTCTTTTAATTCATTCAATGTTTTACGGAATAAATTATTGTTTAAGCCACCACATAATCCGCGGTCTGAAGAAACAATAATATAACCTACGCGCTTAACATCGCGTTCTTCAAGATATGAATGTTTATATTCTGAATGAGCAAACGCAAGATGATTAATTACAGCACGCATCTTGTCCGCGTAGGGACGAGATGCTGCCATACGATCTTGTGCTTTACGCATTTTACTCGCTGCAACCATTTCCATTGCGCGTGTAATTTTTTGCGTATTCTGAACACTACCAATTTGTGTACGGATCTCTTTACCACTTGCCATGGTCTATTTCTCCGGTTACCAGGTCGCGCTTTCTTTAAACTTAGTAAGAGCAGCCTTCATAGCGCCTTCGATTTCATCATTAAAATCACCTGTTTCATTGATCTTAGTGATAAGGTCAGCTTCATTAGACTTCATATAAGCTTGCATAGCAGCTTCAAAATCAACGATTTTATCAACTGCAACATCATCTAAATAACCTTCGTTAGCGGCATATAAAGAGAATGCTTGCTCAGCGATTTTCATCGGTGAGTATTGCTTTTGCTTCATCAGCTCCATTACACGTTGACCACGTTCAATCTGGTTACGTGTTGCTTCATCAAGGTCAGAAGCGAACTGTGCAAATGCTGCTAATTCACGGTATTGAGCGAGTGCTAAACGAGTACCACCACCAAGTTTCTTGATGATTTTTGTTTGAGCAGAACCACCAACACGTGATACAGAAAGACCCGCGTTAATCGCTGGACGAATACCGGCGTTAAACAAATCAGATTCCAGGAAGATTTGTCCGTCAGTAATCGAGATAACGTTTGTTGGTACGAATGCTGATACGTCACCCGCTTGAGTTTCGATGATTGGTAATGCAGTTAATGAACCTGTTTTACCTTTTACTTCACCATTAGTCAGTTTTTCAACTTCTTCAGCATTAATACGTGCTGCACGCTCTAATAAACGTGAATGTAAGTAGAAAACGTCACCTGGGTAAGCTTCACGACCAGGAGGACGACGTAATAATAATGATACCTGGCGATAAGCCCATGCTTGTTTTGTTAAATCATCATATACGATTAACGCGTCTTCACCTTTATCACGGAAGTATTCACCCATTGAACAGCCAGCGTATGGTGCAATAAATTGCATCGCTGCTGAATCAGATGCGTTAGCCGCAACAACAATGGTGTGTTCCATTGCGCCGTGTTCTTCAAGCTTACGTACAACGTTAGCTACTGAAGAAGCTTTTTGGCCAACAGCTACGTAAATACATGTTACGCCAGTGTCTTTTTGGTTGATGATGGCATCGATTGCGATAGCTGTTTTACCAGTCTGACGATCGCCGATGATTAATTCACGTTGACCACGACCGATTGGCACCATTGCATCAACTGATTTCAAACCTAACTGAACAGGTTGATCAACTGATTTACGTGCCATAACGCCCGGGGCAACTTTTTCAATTGGAGATGATGATTCAGCTTTAATTGGGCCTTTACCGTCGATTGGAGAACCAAGCGCATCAACAACACGACCGCGCATTGCTTCACCCGTTGGTACTTCTAAGATACGACCGGTACATTTAACTTTGTCGCCTTCAGAAATTTGCTCGTAATCACCCAGGATTACAGCACCAACTGAGTCTGCTTCTAAGTTAAGCGCCATACCGTATGTGTTACCTGGGAACTCAATCATTTCACCAGACATTACATCGTTTAAGCCATGTATTTGTACAACACCGTCAGCAACACTAACAACGGTACCTTCGTTACGAGCTTCTGTACTCGCATCAAAGCCTTCGACCCGTTTCTTAATCAGTTCGCTGATTTCAGATGGATTCAATTGCATAGTTGTAATCCTTAAAATTTATAAAATATTTAGAAACTATTAAAAAAACTAACTCATTAATGTAGTAGAGAGCTTATCGAGCTGTCCACTTACAGAACCGTCAATTACTAAGTCACCTGCGCGAATAATGGCACCACCAACAATTGAATCATCAATTTTAGTTACCAGGTTAATTTCGCGACCTAAACGTTTTTTCAACGCTTCGGTTACTGACGTGATCTGTGAATCACTTAATGGGAATGCGGAAGTCACTTCTGCTTCAACTGTTTTTTCTGCTTCTGAACGATGCCATTCATAACGTTCGCTGATTTCATTAACAACATTTAAACGACCATTGTCAGCTAAAACTTTTACAAAGTTTTTGCCTGTATCATTTAAGTTATCTCCACATACAGCAAAGATAATATCGATAACCTTTTCTCTTTCGATACTCGGATTAGAAATCATGTCTTTCATGGTGGCATCAGAAGTCACAGCAGCAACAAGTTGCAACATTTCAGACCAGCTTTTTAAATCGCCTTTTTCCTGGGCGATATCAAAAGCAGCCTGAGCATAGGGGCGAGCAATTGTGCTTTTTTCTGCCATTGTTCAGCGTCCCTTAAAGTTGAGCAACCAGATCTTGAAGAAGATCATCGTTAGCTTTTTCGTCGATTTCACGTTTCAGTACTTTACCAGCACCTGCAACTGCAAGAGTTACAACCTGGCCACGTAACTGCTCGCGAGCACGATTAACTTCTTGTTCAATTTCAGCATTTGCAGCGGCAAGAATTCGCTCGCCTTCTACACGTGCATTATCTTTTGACTCTTCAACAATTTCGCTAGCGCGTTTTTCAGCCTGGTTAATAATATCTTGAGCTTTTTCTTTAGCTTCCTTCAAGGTATCAATAACTTTCTGTTTTGCTAGTTCACCGTCGTGCTTGCCTTTTTCAGCAGCAGCGAGTCCATCAGCAATCTTTGCTTTACGTTCTTCTAAGGCCGCAACCAGTGGAGGCCAAACAAACTTCATGACAAACATCACGAAGAAAACGAAAGTAATAGATTGTCCGATCAGAGTGAGGTTTATATTCATTTATATATCCTTACTTGAGTTAAGATGGAATCTATAAACGTTTTACGCAGCAACCGCGAAAAGAACGTACATTGCAATACCAACAGCAATCATAGGTACAGCATCAACCAGACCCATAACGATGAAGAATTGTGTACGTAACATTGGAATTAATTCAGGTTGACGAGCTGCACCTTCTAAGAAACGGCCACCTAAGATACCGATACCTACAGCGGCACCTAATGCACCTAAACCCATCATTAAAGCGCCAGCGATGTAAAGCAGTGCTTGTTCCATTGTATTCTCCTATTTATATACTTAAAAAATTAAAATGTTAAAAAACTGTTTAGTGCTCACTATGTGCCATATCGAGATATACGATAGTCAGCGTCATGAAGATGAACGCCTGCAAGGTAATAATTAAGATATGGAAGATTGCCCAACCAAGTTGCAGGAAACCACCTAGTGTTGCCATTACTAATCCCGCGTTAAACATAATCGCGATTAGGATAAAGATCATTTCACCGGCATACATGTTGCCGAATAAACGTAAAGCTAATGAAATTGGCTTCGCGATTAGCGAAACAAATTCGAGTAAGAAGTTAACCGGAATAAATAAAGCCTGTACCACTTTATTATTAGACTGGAATGGCATAAGAGTCAGTTCACCCATGAAACCACCCACACCCTTGATCTTGAAGCTATAGAACAAGACCAGGAAGAAAACAGAAAAGGCCATACCGATAGTGGCATTTGGATCTGTTGAAGGAACGATCTTCATATAGACATGATGTGGATCCATACCGAAGAATGTCGCACCAACCCAACCTGAGAAATGTGGAATCCAGTCAACCGGGACAAGATCCATTAAGTTCATCAGGAAAATCCAGATAAATACAGTCAAAGCGAGTGGGGCAACCATGTCATTTTTTGCGGTAAATGAACCACGAACACTGGTTTGTACAAATTCAACCAGCATTTCAACAAAGTTCTGAAAACCTGAAGGTGTATCAGCTGTTGCTTTTTTTGCTGCTTTAGAAAAGAAAAACAAAAACGCTAAACCGGTGATAAGCGACCACAACATGGTATCAACATGAATAGCCATAAAACCCATAGACTTGGCTTCTGCAGCAGTATGCGCAAAACCCCAATTTCCCGCTTGTTCATGACCTTCTGGGAATTGACCGTAGGTCCAGTTCGTTAAGTGATGCTTTATATAATCTGCAGAAGTAATTGCTTCGCTTGCCATTGTGATTACTAACCTAAAATTTTTAAAAAAATCGTTTTTCTAACAATACGCTAATTCTATTAACGCCTTGTGACACCATAGCTACTGCGGCTAAACCAGAACGCCAGTTGGGCTACAATAAAACCAGACAAAATGCCTGCGGGTGTTAATTTAAACCAACCCAGCCCTAACGCGAGTAACACGATTACCAACACAAAACGTAAAAAAATGCCTTTGAATAACTCCACTGAATTCACAGTTGGCTCGTTATCGGCAGTTTGTGTCGCAATCCTTAGCCGCCAGCCAAAAAAACTTGTGCTGGCTATGATAATGGCCCCGCCATAAAGCGTCGCCCAAAAATAGTCATGACTTTTGACCAGGGAAAGTATCACCGCGGTGAGTACTACCAGGCCAACTTGAACCAGGAGAATCTTGCGTAGTGTGTGACTAAATGCGTTGTTTGTTACAGATTGCATTGTAAACGGGACTCTCCACACCACCAGATTTACCTAACGATGCTCTATAGGCTCAAGGCGCGCGAATTATAATCGAGCCAAGAATAGGGGTCAATAATTTGTTTAATAACCCAATAAATTACTGGGAATATAAGCACTTAACGAAATATTAATATAGCATTTTTGAGGCTAATCTTCTAACTTCTCGAATATTTAACATAATTAATGATATACCGCTTAATAATGCTCAACAACAAGGCCAAAAAGCGTAATTTGCGTGAACCAATTCATTCTTTAAAAGAGTTTCTCTTTATCCGCTAGTAGGTGCTCGATACCATGGTATCTAACAAATATAAAAATAAGGAATAGGGAATTAAAATGAAAGATTTCATGATAGATATGATGGTTGCAATGATGCCGTATATGAAACCATTAATGTGGGTAGGGGTTATAATGGCATGTATTGGTTTGCTATTTGTAATTGCAAACCTGGCGTTTAAAACAAAAATGAATAAAAGTATTATTTGGGCTGTTCGTATTGCTTTAACGACCGCTGTCTTTTTTCTTTTGGCACAAGTTGCTGGTTATTTCTTAAATATGCCACCAACCGTTAACTTTGGTGATTCTTCTAAATTTGAATTTATCCTGGTTAGCTTCTGGCAAATTGGAAGTGTACTTCTTGTTGCAAGTTTAATTATTAACTACCTGTCAAAACTAAAAAGCTCACAGGAAATTACTGGCTAATTAAATTATCTTAATCATAAAAAACCGGGTTATTGAACCCGGTTTTTTTATTTGCACCAAATATTAGTCTTTAATTAATGCGTTTAAAGTCTCCACTTGCGCAAACATTAGCAGCAGTACAACCATCAATGTGCCATACATTTGTACTTTTCATTGAAATTTTAGAGTTATAAGTGTCACCTGTTTGTGGATGTGCAACCTTACCAACAAAGCTGTCACCTGTAGCTTTTAATTTTGATTGAATCATTTCCAAACCAACATTCTTTGGGCCCGATGCTACTTTTGCACATACTTCAGTCTTTGCACACTTA
>Ga0207752_1000288_pt1 | contig 24240 bp, 21 predicted proteins | sample Pon2CUnioCityCA_6_FD_187272 | JGI IMG/M metagenome (GOLD analysis project Ga0207752, IMG submission 187272) | Marine sediment microbial community from Union City, CA, USA - Pond 2C Sediment 2 (SPAdes) | ecosystem: Environmental > Aquatic > Marine > Intertidal zone > Salt pond sediment ...
GAGGCTGTTGTTCGAGCCGATGAAGCCACACTCCTTCACGCCCGCCGCATCGATCACCGCCACGTCCCCCGGACGGGCGACCTTGAGCCAGGCGTCGGGGGCCCGCCCGTACTGCTCGGACTTGAATTTCTTGAAGCCCTCCAGCGAGGAAAACGAGTCCTGCCCGACCCGCACGTCGGTCGGCACGTGGCGGACGGTGATGGCGAAGCCCACCACGCGATGCGTGAACTTCTCGACGTCCCGCCACAGCGGTCGAATCCGATTCTCCATCAGCCCGATATCCTGCAAGCCGATCAAGTCCATCCCGTCGCAGACATCAGTCAGCCGCAGGTCCTTGTACAATTCCAGAATCTCCTTACGTGCCGCCTCGCTGTCGTCAAAGCTGCGGTTCTCCAGCAGCCTCACCCCTTCCGGCGTGACCATCTTCGCCGCCCGCCCCGACTCTTGCGTCCGCACGCTCACGCTCAGCAGCGAAATCACAGCGACAATCCCCAGCCCCCTGCTCACGATCCGACCTCTTGCCCGTTGCTCCATGGAAGTCCCCTTTCATAACGAATGCAACTCCAGCCATCGGCCCGCCAGCATACCCGACCCGCCCCGCTGTGGCAAAACCCTCCCCGCCGAACATCCGGACGTGAGAAACCTGCCCTCATGAAGCGATACTCGAAGATGCAACGGTCGCCCGTGGCGTTTGCGATTCGCACGAGACCTTCGTAAGTGGCTGTCTCTGCCCTATTTCGCTTGACAAACGGAGAAACCATCGTGTATCATTGTTCATGAAATCGGGATGTTTGTGGATGGCGGCAAGGCGGGCCGGCAAATCCACTCAGGTGTCTCCAGGGGACGGCACGGCAGCCGAATCCTGTCGTAGGAGGAGAAGATGACCGAGCAAAGACGCTTCTCAGACTCGCCTGTTTCGTCGCTCATCGCGACGGCGGCCCTCGCACTACTCTGTGCCTGCGGTGCGGCGGTCGCGGAGATCGGGCCTGTGATGTGGGTCTGTGACACAAACCGCAACCTCTACACGCTCAACTGCTCCACAGGCGAGACGGAGTGGATCGGAATGACGGGCCAGATCCTGACGGATATCGCCTTTGATCCCTCCGGCCGGCTCTTCGGGATGGACGCGCACCGATTCTATGAGATCGACCCCGACGATGCCTCCCTGACGCAGATCGGCCAGACGCGCCCGAATTGGGGAATGAATGGACTCGTCTCCGATCCGACGGGAACGCTCTGGATCGCCAGCCCATTTACCCTGTACACCATCGACCCGGCCACGGGCGAGCTGACGGAGAGGTCCGACCTGGCGGGCCATACGACTGCCGGCGACCTCGCCTTCGACGCCGAAGGCACGACCTTGTACCTGACGACTGCGATGGGCGACATCGTCTCCTTCACCGTGGCCGACGGCGAAGTACAGAACCGAGACGCGCCCACCCTTGTCGGAAACATGGAGCTGCCCCCGCTCGAGTACGCCTACGCCTTCGACAGAGGTCCGGACGACGTCCTCTACGCATACACCAACACCCTGAGGCTGCTGAAGGTCGATCTGGACCCGTTCGCCGTGACGACGCTGATCGATAGGGTCACGCCGGACAACTTCCCCCCGCCCCACGTGATCGGCACCACCTACGGCGGCACTTTCCTAATCCCCGAACCGGCAACCGTACTCCTCCTCAGCCTCGGCGCTCTGGCGATGCGAAGGCTCAGACGCAAGAGCGTCTGACCGGCAAGCACTACTTGGACGCCTCTGTATTCTCAGTGCCGATGCAGTAGATGTTCTTCATTCCGACGAGGAAGAGTCGGCCGTTTGCCGCCGCCGGGGAGGGGTGATTGCCGTCGCCAAGATCGTTGACGGCGAGGATCCGACACTCAGGCCCCGCCTGAACGACATAACTCTTGCCGGCGTTGGCGAAGAACAGACGCCCCTTGGGGTCCGCAATCGGACTGGCCCAGGTGCTTGATATGCCTTGGAGACGCTCGGAATACATCTCTTCGCCGGTGGCCATTGCCCAACACTGCAGGAAACCGGGAGTGCGCAGGCGATACAGATACTTCCCTACCACGATGGGCGAACTCAGCGCTTCGCCTCTCTGTGTGATAGTCCAGCGAATGTGTGTGCTGGAGACATCACCCGAGCCGGTCGGATCGACAGCTACGCCCGTACCGCCCCGGCCATCGTCAAAATAGACGAGGCCCTGCCCGTAGGCCGGTGAGGATGCGTCTCCTTCGCCCCGGCACCACCAGAGGAGCTTTCCGTCGGCCGGATCAAGACTCTGCAGGGCATCGCCCGCCTCCTCCATGCCCGAGGCCACCAGAAGCATCTGGCGTTTGTCATGAACCTGAACGATCACAGGCGTGCTGTGCCCGAACTGCATTTGAGGGAGCTTTCTCTCCCATCTTACCTCGCTGCTGGTTTTGTCGAAAGCGACGACGCGCGAGTCTTCTTTCTTCGCCATGGCGCAGAAGAGGATAACGGTGTCGCCATAGAGGATCGGGCTGCTGCCGAGCGTGACGTCGAAGGAGTAGGGAACGAGTGGCTTTCGCCACGCGATATTGCCCTGGAAATCTATCGCGGCCAGCACCGATGAGGCAAACGCACAATAGATGAGCCTGCCATCGGTGACGGGTGTGGCCGCGGCATAGCCTCCGCCCGGCCCGCTGCGGAAATCGGTTCGCAACCAGGGTCCGGGCGGCACGAGCGTATCCCAGAGTAACCCGCCGTCGGACGTACGATAGCAGGTGACATGATGCTCCGGGATGACCTTCTTGCGGTCTTCAACATCGGCCGGCCAGTTGACCGTACAAACGATGACCGCATGATCCCAGACGATAGGACTGGCGTGCCCCTGGCCAGGAAGCGGCGAACTCCACAGCACGTTTTCATTTCCAGGGCCGCCCCAGGCGACGGGCAGATTTTCTTCCGTCGTGTAGCCAAGACCGGTCGGCCCGCGGAAACCGGGCCAGTTCGCTCGGACGAGGGTTTGGGACGTTAGAAGAATCCCTGATAAGATGATGCCGAATATAGCCGATTGGCTGTCGAACAACGTGATGCCCATCCTGAGATACCTCGTCATGTCGTATTCCCGGTGCAACTGGTCTGCTAACGGTCTGACTTTCCACCGACAAACAGGTATGATTATAGCACTGGAGTAGCGCACTTCCAACAGTCGCTGTGGCCGTCGGCGAAGGCGCCGTTCGTGCCGTCCGCGTGCCGGACGAACGCCGGGCACCACTAGGTCAACACGAATTCCCTGAATTACAGTGGCGTCCCCGGAATCCCCTCTCCCGTCCGCTCAGCCCGCTCGCGGAACCTTCCTGAATAGCCCCCAACTGCGAACCTCCCCCGCCCCCCTACAAATCAAATCCTGCCATGTTGACGTTCGGCCAGACTACAACGTCCGGCCCCACTCGCTTTATCGCCCTCACTCCCGCATCCTGAGATACGACGAATGCGATACAATCCTCGAAGCTGGAGCAAATCCGAAATGCTGAGCGGTGGCGAGTGCCAAGAGATGCAATGATTTGATCGGAGGTCTGGCGCGCGTATGGATCGTGAGCGACTTTGACGCGCGTGAGGGTAGGAGATTGGGCAAGGATCTCACCGCCGAATCCCAGTACTCTTAACTTGGTCGTGAGGACAACGCAGCCATCGATTCCCGAAAGGGAGGCAACGAACTGTTCGAATTCTCTAATCTCTTCCTCTACTCGCTCATGACGCATTTTCCAGAAGATCAGTTCCTTAAGTTGCTTAGGTTTGGCATCTGCTTGGTCGGTCAGAAAGACATATTTCTTGGGGAAGAGACGCCTGTAGTACTCGCGATTAGCGATGGATTCTTCGATGAGCTTTTCCCAAATACAGAGGTCAGCAATTACGTACTTCAGATTGATCCTATCTCTCAGACGCTGGTCTTGGTGGGTAATCGTGTCGGGCAACACAACAAAAGTGGCACCATGTCTCTTTTCTTTTGCCAGGTTGACCGTGTTACTAAGCACACGGAAATACTGCTGGCACGGATGCTCGTTCGAATCTCGTGACCGATCGTACTTCCGAACCTTAAGTCTCTTCACGACATCAGAATAGAGTTGCTCGGCTGACGCGTGCAGGGAGTCTCCGACGGCTCCTTGGCTTATGCTTCCCAGCGGCATACCAAGAATGCGGCCAGCGTCCAAACGGACGAGTACCATACCTAGCGTGCTGGCCGTAATCCGACCAGGCCCCTGGGACGTAATCGCAAGGCAATTCGGCGGTGCAAGGGTACCGGTCTCTCGACCGGTCACTACGCGCCACCACGCAAACCCGAGTTTTAGGACACCCCAGATGACAAGCGGGGCCGCGCCGGTCGGATTACAGAGCTCTTCGTCCGCGCAAACGACAAGGACAGACTGAAAGGGGTCAAATGCTGGCACGAGTCGCAGTAGTTCCGGCACCGTAAGAGGGCAGGGAGGACTGAAGCGATATGGTTGCCGATCGAGGTTCGTCATGGACCTCATCGCGTGCTCGCACGCTCCCGGCGGGACATAAAGCAAACGGATAAAGAGTTGCCTGCCTTCTTCCACCAGGAAAGATGCGTGATAGATGGTTTCGAGAAGTAGGTTCAGGTTGTCCTCCGTGGGGAAAGGTCGTGTGGTCATTCTGGCAGGCATGGCGTCGGTACCGCTGCGCTTTGGTCCGGCGCGTTCGTCAAGCGATTCCTGCAACGAGTGCCAACGTTTCACTAGAAGAAGCGCAACATCAGCTGGATAGACGAAAGACATACGAAGTCCCCTTCACGTAGTAAGAATTAGACTGACCCACATAAGATACCGAGCTTGCTTTCCGGCCCGTACAAGACGATATCGCAGCCGGAATACCAGGGACGCCCACTCTTTTCTGGACTTATATTTCCCGCTAATAGCGGACTATCCATAGTCTTGTCCCTGGTCTCAGCCTCGCCCCTATTCAGGCAAGTTGTAGCGACCGAGTGAACTTGGAGAACGCATTCACCATCTCTCTCGCTAGGGCTTCGATTTCCTTCTCTGGCTCCTTTGCGCCCAAGTGGATCATGGCTCGTGCAAGGGCGAACGTTGCGTTTCCGGAACCAAAGACAAGAATGGGAAGGAATGCCTCACCATGCAGTCCAGAAATCGCCCCAATGTGGGCATGAGCCGGCCTGCACAAGATTCTGTAAATAGCCACATACTCGAAATCTGCTTGGCCTACCCTAGTCGAGGGCAGATGCTCCCTGCCATCATGTTGTTCAATCTGCTTCAGCATGCCTTTGAGGCTGGGTGGCTTACGAATCGGTCGCTTATGGCCATCAGTCAGGGACAGTATTGCCTTGCTGGGCTCCACCAATTGTTTGGCGTGCTCCTCAAACTCCTTTATCAGTCGAGCGTCCTTAGCCCATTTCATATCTTCATCGGCCAGCCAAACGCGCAATCGGTCCCAGCCGTAATCCTCCCGAGCGGCCCACAGCAGTCGAAATGCCAGTTCATACAACGGTCTGCATAGGTTACAGGCGAGAAAGGGCCCGTGGCCTTCTCTCAAATGGGTCTTTATGGCTCGCAGCGTCTCTCGTGCGAAATCGCATGCTCGTTTTAGCATTACCACAGGAAGTTCGGCACTTTGTCCGCCAGTGTCAACTGCCTTGAAGAAAGGCGAAGCGTGTCGCTCTAAAAAATGCTCGAAGTCATCAAATATCTCAATAGGGCCCGATTCTGCCATGTCTACTGCTCCTCTTCGCGAACGACACGATGTCAGGTACATTTTCCGCGCACATACACGGCGGTGAGTCTCTCCTTGAGGATTTCACTAGCCAGCTGCCTGATAGGCTTTTGTTCTTTCTGGGCGGTCTCACGCAAGGCCACAGAATTCTCTTCATCCACCTCGATCTCAAAATGGCGTCTGCGGATATCCACGTCGAGATTGACAGGCTCCAGGAATTCCTCGTAGTCCGTGATGCTGTGCGTCTCCCAGAATTCCGGCGCCTCTTCGGGTGACCTGAACTCCTCGGGCAGTGGGTCAATCAGTCTATTTGTGCCTCGCATGGTATTTCCTTCACGCAGGCATCGCCTATTCTTCGTCTCATGAAGCCGAATCACCCGCGAAACCACAGCCGAATTGTAGGCTCAAGCCGGCGGAATGACAAGGGGAAACCAAGCCAATAGGCAAGTCGTCACCTAGTACCCCAATCGGCCCCAGGTGGCAATTTGCATCTTTTGGACGTCGGCGATGCCCTCGTCGGTCGTGGGGGTGTAGTTGTGCGGCGGGTTCAGCATCTTGCCGATCCGGATCGTCTCGGCTCCCGTGTACTTCCAATAGTCGCTGTGTCCGTCGGCGAAGGCAACGTTCGTGCCGTCCGCGTGCCGGACGAAGGGCGGGTCCCACCATTGGGCCCTGAGGTAATGAATCGCGTAGCTGTCCGGCGTGATCCGGCCCTCGTCCAAAAAGACGAGTCGATACACCGGAGCAGGGGCCACGATCTCTGATCTCTTCTTGACCATAAGCACGGTCCTGCCCACTCTCACCCCCCGGGTCCCATTGTAGGTCCCGGCGGCATCGAAACAGCCGTTCATCCCATAGGCCGTGGAGTACGTGCGCATCTCGCCGCGAATCCCGGTCGGGCAGCGGTACACCTTCTCGGCCTTGCAGTACGGAAACATCGCTCCGGCCCGGATGGCTTGTAGCTGTATGTCCTGCGGCCGCTGCTCGCCCTGCATGAAGCCCGTGGCGCAATCGTTGCCGACCCAGTAGCGTTCGCCCTTATGGGGGCCGGACGTTGGCACCGGCGCGACGGGGGTGCCGGTCGGATCATAGTACGCCTCGCCGTTGACAATCTTGTCATCGTTCTCGTCGGCATACATGATCCAGCAGAAGGTCAGCGTCTTGGCATGGTTGCGGCACACCGCGCGCCGGCCCTGCTCCCGGGCCCGATTCAGTGTGGGCATCAGGATGCCCATCAGGATGGCGATGATGGCGATGACTACCAACAGCTCGATCAGGGTAAACGCGTCTCGAAACTCGCCCTTCCTGCGATAGGGCACTCTCGCTGCTGTCAGGATATCCACCATCGCTATGTCTCCGTCTCATAGAGCCCGATAGCCTGCGAATCCACAGCCTATTGTACGGCCAAGCCTGCGGAAAGGCAAGACGCAGTGATAAGTGACAGGCCCCTGCAATTGGTTATCGATGATTGACCATTGATGATCGCAATCCGTGTCAATCCGCGTAAATCAGTGTCTGAAAAGGGTTTATCTCTGTATCTCTCGCCGTGAGGCGGAAAACGCAAAAAATCCGAGGTTTTCACTTGACACCGAACATACCCCCCTGTATTCTGCTCACGTAACATTCAGGAAAGCGATCGAATGAGACGCAGGCAGGTGCCGATGGCCAAACGTCAGTCGCAGATCGTCGGAGCCCGGAGAGCCGGGCCGGCCGCATGTCAAGATTGCTTGCCCCGCCTTCGCGGGCTCATGCGAAACAAAGCCAATTCGCTCGGGGCCCGTCGCGCCAAACAAAGCCAATTTCCGGGGCACTGGCCAAGACATGCCTACGCGAGCCTAAACACGGCACCCAGGCCGGGGGAATCGATCGTGCGAAACAAAGCCAATTCGCCGGGCGGAGCGCCCAATTATTCCACTATTCCATCATTCCAGCGTTCCATCATTCCGTGCCCGCCGGCGGGGCCGTCGTGCCAAACAAAGCCAATTTCCGGACGCTGGATCGGCCGGGAGGTCGGGTGCTTGACGGGGCAGGGACATGGGCGTAGACTCGTGGCGGCTGTCGTCGGTCATCCGCCGGTCGGGATTGGGTGGCGGGCGAACGGTATCGAAGGCAGCGCCATAGGCCTTCGTGGAGGCTCCGGAAGACATCTGAGGTATGGGAAAGGACGACATCATGATGAGAAGACGTGTGGTTGGCTCGGGCGCTTATCCAGCTCTGTCTGCAATCGTACTGTGCCTGGTGTGTGCGGCGTGCGCGGCGGATGCCTCGGCTCAGCCCCTGAATCTGCCGCCGGAAGGGTTCGTGGCCCTGTTCAACGGCAAGGACCTGGCGGGCTGGAAGGGCCTGCTGAAGGGCCCCTATGACAATCCGGGCAAGCGAGCCACGCTCGCGCCGGACGAGAAGGCGAAGCTCCAGCAGGAGGCCGATGAGAACATGCGAGCCCACTGGAAGGTCGTCGATGGCGTCCTGGTCTTCGACGGCAAAGGCCGCAGCCTATGCACCGCGAAGGACTACGGCGATTTCGAGATGCTCGTGGACTGGAAGATCGAGAAAGGCGGTGACAGCGGCATCTACCTGCGCGGCGCGCCGCAGGTGCAGATCTGGGACACGGCCAACCGCCTCGTCGGCGCCCAGGTCGGCTCCGGCGGGCTGTACAACAATCAAAAAGGGCCAAGCAAACCGCTGAAGGTCGCCGACCGCGCCGTCGGCGAGTGGAACACCTTCCGAATCGTCATGGTCGGCGAGAAGGTAACCGTCTACCTGAACGACGAGCTGGTCGTCGACGATGTCGTCATGGAGAACTACTGGGAACGCGACAAGCCCATCTATCCCACCGGCCAGATCGAGCTGCAGAATCACGGCAACTTCCTGTACTTCCGGAACATCTACATTCGCGAGATCCTGACCGCGGAAGAGAAGCTCGAGGGTTTCGTGCCGCTGTTCAACGGCCGAGACATGGCCGGCTGGACGGGCAACACGACCGGCTATTACGCCAAGGACGGCAAGATGGTCTGCGACCCGGCCCGCGCCGGCGGCAACGTGTACACCGCCGACGAGTACGGCGATTTCATCTTCCGATTCGAGTTCAAGCTCACGCCCGGCGCCAACAACGGCCTGGGAATCCGCGCCCCGCTCTCCGGCGACCCGGCCTACATGGGAATGGAGCTCCAGATTCTTGACAATACGGCCGCCAAATACGCGACCTTGCAGCCGTACCAGTATCACGGCTCGATCTACGGCGTCGTCCCGGCGAAGCGCGGCCACCTCAAGCCGGTCGGCGAGTGGAACCATGAGGAAGTCATCGCCAAAGGCCGGCAGATCACGGTCCGCTTGAACGGCGCCACCATCGTCGATGCCGACATCGACAAAGCGAGCACGCCGCAGACCATGGATAAACGGGACCATCCGGGTCTCAAACGCAGCAAGGGGCATATCGGCTTCTGCGGCCACGGCGACCACCTCGACTTCAGGAATATCCGGGTCAAGACACTCGACAAATAGCTTTCACCCCGACACGACACTGCATGCCGACTCGACGGCCGGGCTACAAGCCTGCCGTCCGGCCGGATGAAGACCTCCTCGCAGAGTCATCCTGCGCCCGCGCGCGCTCCGATGGCGTTTTCGCTGCGCCAAACAATGTGGCAATCGCCTCCAGAATATGCCGCACCAAAGGCGCGAACCTGCGTATACAATACCGTCACCCAGGACGGGTGATTTCTGACAACGTATTGCAGCGATTCTGTAGATGTTTCATCGAACCGGGGGGCACGACATGAGACTCTCTTCGGCTCTCTTTGCAGTGACCGCAGGCCTTTGCCTGCTGATGACAACGCAGGCCGCACCGGCGGCCGATAAGAACGATCTGGAATTCCTGCTCGATGCGATTGCCCACGTCGAGAGCAATAACAATCCGGATGCCGTGGGTGATAACGGCCGGGCCCTCGGGGCCTACCAGATTCACCGCCGATACTGGCAAGACGGAACGCGGATCCTCGGCGTGGAATGGAAATATCGCGAGGCCAGGGATCCGCACAAGGCCCGGCAGATCGTGCGGGCCTACCTGCGCCACTACGGCAAGGGTAAGGGCCTGCTCGACATGGCGAGGATCCACAACGGCGGTCCGAACGGACACAAGAAGAAGGCCACTCTGGTATACTCTCGCAAGGTCGAGACGGTGCTGGAGAACGTCATTCAGACCTCCTGAATCCGTCCGGGAACGCGCCGTGCGGACGAGTGCTTCTCGGAGGCCGTAGTCAAAGGTATGCCCCCTCCGGCAGTGGTTGGATGGGCTATTCCTGCATGACCGCGTCGATGATGTCGGGGGCCTGCAACCGCGAGGCGGCTTCCTGGGCCAGCGTCTGATACTCCCGGCTGCCTTTGCTTTCCGGGGCATAGTCCAGGATGGACTGCCCGGCGCTCGGGGCCTCCGCCAGGGCCACCGTCTTGTGAATGACCGTCCTGAAGACCAGCGAGCCGAAGAGCTGCCGCATACCACTTTCAACACGTCTGCTCAGCTTCGTGCGGTCCTCCACGAAGGTCAGCAACAAACCGAGCGGGCTCACAAGACAGGGGGAGAAGCGGTCCCGCATCGCCCGGATCGTATCCAGCAGGCGTTTGAGACCGTCCAGGGCGTAGAAATGGGCCTGAACGGGGATGATCACGTGGCTGCTGGCGACGAGGACGTTCAGCATAAGCAGGCCGACCGACGGTGAGCAATCGATGAAGCACACGTCGTAGTCGTTTGAGAGGGTCCGGAGCTGCTCGCCGAGGATCAGCTCCTTGCCCTGCGTTTCGCGCAGCGCCCACTCCACCCCGGCTAACAAAATGTTGCTGGGCACAAGGTGCAACCGGCTCACAGAGGTCCTGACGGCAACAGCGGAGATGGGAACGTAGCCATTGACCATGGCGTCGTAGATCGTCTTCTGGAAGCTGTTGGGATCGAAGCCCAAGCCGAGCGTGGCATGGCCTTGCGGATCGAAATCGACGAGCAAAGTCCTGTAGCCCAGCTTGGCAAATGCCGCCGCCAGGTTGACAGCGGTCGTGGTCTTGCCGCAACCGCCCTTCTGATTCGCCACTGCTATGATTTGCATTCAGCCAGCAGATTCGAGTCGAGAGTATTGAAAATCCGGTTCGACTCCCTTCATCGCACACCAGCCACACACCTTGTACCCCATTGTACTCGATTGGCCCCCCTCGATTCAAGAGAAAAGGCCGAACGACTGAGGCCTGGGAATCTGTCATCTGCGGCCGGCAACTATCATTTTCCTGTCAAGAAGCCGTTTGTTATCGGCCCCAGTACGTTGCGAGAAGAGCATAATCAAAGAGATCCACGCGGTGGTCTCCATTCAGGTCGCCTGCCATCTCTCCGCCCTCTTCTGCAAGCCACTGTCGGAACGAGAGCAGAAGATCGCGCGCATCAACGACGTTGTTGCCGGCCAGATCCCCAGCGACGGCGTAGTCGAGAGCCGCGAATGCATCGACCAAGCCCCATCCATACTGTTCGTCCCATCCCGGCGCGCCGAGATCCACGGCCGTAAGCTCTATGGCTTCGCGGACTTTATCGGGCCGGGTCACACCTCGGGACGCCAGCAAAGCCGCCACGCCGCTGACGTGCGGCGCCGCCATAGAGGTGCCCTGGAAGAACCAGTAGGCGAACTCGTTTGGGTCGGATACAAATGTCTGCTGCAGGATGCCGTCGGCGAAGCGGTCCTTGTTCTGGTCCACCTGCAGGTCGCCACCGGGGGCCACGAGCGAGAGGTACGGCCCGGTGTTCGAATAGGGCGCTTTCATTCGGTCGTATCGAATGGCGCCGACCGCAATGCAATAGTCCCTCTCCGCCGCCGGGTAAGCGGCCGCGTTGCCCTCCAGGAATCCATTGCCGGCGGCACAGACAACGGTCACGCCCCGCTCATAAGCGGTCTGGACGGCATTTCGCAGCGTCCTGGAGGGCTCCGTCCCGGCAAGACTCAGATTGATGATTCTCGCGCCGTTCTCTACGGCGAACAGGATGCCCGATGCGATCGTGAAGTAGTCGCCCGTCCCGTCTTGATCCAGGACCTTCACCGTCATGATCGAGCAGCCGAAGGCCACCCCGGCCACACCCATGTCATTGTTCGTACTTTGCGCGATCGTCCCGGCCACGTGCGTTCCGTGTCCCTGATCGTCATTCGGGTGGCTGTCGTCGTTCACGAAGTCATACCCGGGAACGAAGCGGGTGCCAGCCAGATCAGGGGCCTGCCGGTAGATGTCGAAGTCCTCGTAGGCGACGCCCGTATCCACGATCGCAACGATGACATTCGGGTCGCCGCGCTGGATATCCCAGGCGGCCTGCATCCCGATGCCGCCCCTGTTGGGATCGTCGAGATTCCACTGAAACGAATAGAAGGTATCATCCGGCACAAAGGCCAGTCGTGCGTAGTGGTTGAGCTCGGCATACTCAACCTCCTCGTGTTGCTCAAAAACCTCAACCATGCTCTGCGGGCTTGTCCATTGGGGAATACCGACCAGTTGGAAGTCTCCCGCGTCGCACGACCGATCGAGCCAGCATTCATGCTGTTGTGCGATGGAGTATTGCCGCGGCATCGATACGCCGGGGGCAAACTTGACAATGATCGCGTCGGGGCTGAACGCAGGCAAATCCCCCGGCCCTTGCCCGGAGGCCTGATGAACCAGGAGAACATCTTCGCTTGGGGCTTCTTCCGCGCGCCCTGATAGACGACCGTCAGCCGCGGCAAAGGGGCTGGCGATACACGCGATGACAACCGAACGCACAAAGGCATCAAGATATCGCACCGTAACAAACCCCCATGTACCACCCTTTACCATCAAAGGGGAGTATTGTTACTACTGCAACAACAGCGAATGGTTCGGGTCATTGGCCCAGCGCGAAGGGCTCGCCATGCGCGCGATATCCCCTTGGCCTGTGGGACATTCAAAACGATTGGGGGGCACAATCCCGTAAGATCAGTACTTCTCCGGGGGCGCCGTCTTGTCCTCGACGGCGAATTGTCAATGGAACCGGCCCCGATGGGGCCAGCCGAATTTCTCGAATCCCCCGGGCTCCGCCTCCGATCGATCGGCCTGGTTATCCGTCGTGGTCGCCAGACCGGAGCGGACCTGCTCCACGTGGGCATCCACGAACACGGCGTTTACCGTGCCGCCGTTCCAGTCGCCTCGCTTGGCGCCGTGGAACGTACCGAACCAGTCGCGGCCGTCGGGGCACAGGGCGTTGTCGTTGAGTACGTTGGGAGCGCCGGGCCGCGCCCACATGTTCTCCTCGGAGAAGAAGAACACTTCATTCTTGGGACGCGTGATCTCGCTCTGCTTGTAAACACCGCCGCGCCCGCTTGAGTCCCGCATGGCCGAACCGTGAGGATCGCCCTGCTTCGAGCCCAGATAGGCGTTCATGCTGTAGCTGTAATATGGCTTTATCGGATTCGAGGCAACGTGGTTCGGATGCCGGCTCCCCTCGGTCTTCGCGAGAACGTTGAAGGTGGGGCACAGGTGCACTTTCGCTTCCGGCAGGTAACCCCAGAAAGGCCCGTCGGCCGGGTATCTCGGATCGTGCCAGCGGCAGTACCGCTGATAGCCGGATACCGGGTGCTCCGTCTTTACGAGCGAGATCCATGCGTGAGGATAGCGCCCGTCGAAATCGTCGAGATAGACCGCTTGTGCGATGCCGTACTGCCGCAGATTCGCCCGGCACGTCATCTCCTGCGCCTGCTCTTTGGCCCGCTGCAGCGCCGGCATCAAGATCGCCATCAAGACGGCAATCACCGCGATGACCACCAACAGTTCGATGAGAGTGAAGGCAGGTCGCTCTGGGTGCATGGTTACATCTCCTTTCCTCACAAGGAAACCACCAACAACCAAGATTGCTGTGACATGGTGGACCACCACCGCCAGTCACAGCACCTGTATCGTACACATGCGGAAGCTTCCCGTCAAGTCGGATGTGATCGCGATTCACCAGCGAGAATTGGGAACCTGTCATCGCACACGACATCTGCGGCCGGCAACTGTCAACCTCCAGTCAACACTGCGTTGATCATCGGCCCCCCAGTGGGCCGCGAGGAGGACAAAACCAGAGAGATCCACCGCCGTTCGCTCTATGGCTGCCCTGATCTGATCGGGCCGGACCACGGCCTCGGGATGCAAGCAAAACCGCCGGGACGCCGTCGCACTGTACCGCCGGCACCCCGCTTCCACGATCACTGCCGGCGCGTGGACGATCGGGCTGTGGACGCCTAAGTAGTCAGCGACCGCGTCCTTCACCAACACGCCGGAGCACGGCACCACTTTCCGCGTCCGCTGCCGCGCGCCCCTGGAAGCCTGACCGCCCGAACGACCTTCGTCCGCCAGCGCAACATCGCCGGTGAGGGCCGCGGTGTGCTTCGGCAATTGTATGTCCTGGCGGTTGATTCCCCTTGCCATTTCGGCGATCATGGCGCCGGCGTCGGCGCCGTTGCACAGGCGATTCACGGCCCGTTGCCGGCACGCGAACGACGAGCAGGCCGACACAGGGATCCGGCAGACCTCGCAGCCGGCGAGAAGAAAGGGCCCGACCATGCAGAGCGTCATTCAGGTCACGTGTTATCGCGGCGGGAGCCTGCGGGAAGCCCTCGCCAACGACAAGCATCTGGCGGAGTATCATCTCGCGGTCGCAAGGCAGAAGACCTCGGGACGCAACCCGGGCTGGGCCAAGATTCACAGCACCACCCCGGACGTCCACGGGGCGATCAATCTGGAGTGGGACCCGGCGACGAAGACGCTCATGGCGCGGGTCGTCACGAAGGGCAAGAGCACGCCGGACCGCATTACCGGCGACTTCATCGCCTACCTCATCCGCTGCCAGCGAAGGAGAATTCGCTCCATTCTTCTACTACCCGGCTGACGGCAAATCGCGCGCCAACCTATGCTAAATGGGGGCCTGAGCGGCCATTTCTTGCGACAGGCAGGGTCATGTGCGTCGACCGGCCTGTTCCAGAGGCCCCATCTGCACAAAAACGCCCCATACTTCCGACTCCCGCCGGGATTTGGCTTGACGACGGCAGGGCCGAACTCCTATACTTGTCATAGGAGTCAGGGATCCAAGGCCATGTCGGTAGGCGCGAGGATGGTGCACAACGGACGGATGGTGTGTCTGTCCCAAAATAACCTGGGGGAAAAACTGAGGAGTACTATGATGAAACGAGCAACAATTGTGTTCTGTCTGGTGGTGGCGGTTCTTACGGCGGGGTCTGCCTTCGGGCAGTCCATTCCCATTCTGGATCCCTGCGACGTGATTCTCGCCGTCGATGCCGATGGGATCGTGTCGAACAGCAGCTACCCGGACGCTGAGGCGCCGGCCAGCATCCTGGACGGCGATCCCGGCACGAAGTACCTGAACTTTGGCGGCGGCGGCAGCGGCTTCATCGTCACGCCGGCCGTCCCGATCATCGTTCAGAGCTTCGTCATCACGACGGCCAATGACGCAGCCGATCGTGACCCATCCACGTGGGAACTCTACGGCACCGACGATCCGATTACCAGTGCCGACAACAGCGCGGGAATCGCCGAGAACTGGACGCTCATCGCCTCGGGCACCGTGGAGCTGCCCGAAGAGCGGCTGACGGTCGGCCCGGTGGTTTCGTTCGAGAACTTCGCCGTCTTCACCTCGTTCAAGATGGTCTTCCCGGACACGAGCGGTTCCGGCCTCATGCAGATCGCGGATGTGTCGTTCCATCCGCTTCCGGACGCGGTGGGCCCGAACGTGCTCTCGCCGATCGATCCCATTATCGCCATCGAGATGGGCTGGCAGAGCAGCTATCCGGGCGGTGAGGCCCCGAAGTTCTGCATTGACGGCGACCCCAACACGAAGTACCTGAACTTCGGCAAGACGGACTCCGGCTTCATCGCGACGCCTGCGGTTGGCACGACCATGCTGGATAGCCTCGAGATCACCACGGCCAATGACTCCCCGGAGCGCGATCCGGTCGTTTGGATGGTCTACGGCACGAACGACGAGATCGTGACGCCCGACAATGGCGACGGCCTCGCCGAGAGCTGGACGCTCATCTGCGGCGGCACGCTGGCCCTGCCGGAAGAGCGGCTCACGCTCGGACCGCGGTACGTCATCGCCAACCAGGCCGAGCCCTATGCCTCCTACAAGGTACTGTTCCCGACCGTGAAGGATGCGGGCGCCGCCAACTCGATGCAGATCGCTGACATCCAGTTGTACGGCACTCCGGTCGTGGTCGAGCCGCCGGTCGAAGAGCCGGTGGAACCGCCAGTCGAGTAACTACTCCTGGCCCTGTGGTCGGAACAGAGAACACCACGCTTGGGCGTGGTTCGCCATCGCCAACCAGCGTGAGAGTCGTACGCAGTATGTAGCGCCGCTCGATGTTGTCGCGAATGCGACGAGTGCGGGCGCGATGCAGATTGATCGCCGAAATCAACGCATACGGCGTTGGTGAGCGGTGAGGGTGTATTCGCCGGACGTAGCTGATCGGGCTGTGTTGCCGGTGTAAGCAACAGGCGATCCCGCCATCGGAGTCGCCGGGCTGTAAGCCCGGGCGCATGGTGTGTTGTTCCCTCAATGTAAGATCCGTACAGGACATCGCGAGTCGGCCGGACTCTGGGGTTGTTCCACAACTCCGGACTACGGGATTGAGGCTCGCGATGTCCTTTCGTCTTTCGGCCGCACTTCGCGCGCCGATGCGCCGTTCTGGTTCCTCCCGGGCACTGCCTCAGAAATCCAGCAGCTTCAGGACATCCTCGACGGCACCCTCCTTGCTGATGCGGCGGCCCGGCCCGCCGGGATTATCAAAGACCAGGTACTCCTTCTTCGCCTGGATGGGAAGCGACAGCATGTAGGGCTTGCAGCGCTCGATCGCGGCCACCGCCCGCTTGCCGCCCTCGTAGAGGGCTCGGCGCGTTTCGTCGAAGGGATACAGCTCGGCCGCCTCGCGCGAGATGCCCCGCTTGACGGCCACCGTGACACACTCGGGCCCGAAGAACTCTTTCGCCTCGCGGCACGTCGCCTCATCGCCCGTCACCATGATGGTCGGGACGCCGTAGCCGCCCGCGACGGCCGCACATTGCGCCAGCTCGCCAGACTCCACCCCGTTGTACCAGTAGCGGTTCTCCGAGCGTGACGACTGCGTGTGGCAGAGCACGCCGTCGGGCGTCCCCATCATCGCATGGGCCCCCAACTGGACCATCCCCGCGAACGAATCATCGAGCCCCGTGAGCGGGCCCGGTCGGGGCTTGCCGGTGATGTACTTGGCGCCCGCCTCCATCAGATGCGGCACGAACGCCTGCGACCCGTGCCCGTCCAGCACGACAATGTCGGTCGCCCCACCGGCCCGCAGCCCGCGGACCACGGCCGCAATGTCGCCCATCAGGTACTCCTTCGCTTTCTCATACAGCGGCCCCGCCTCGCGCGTCTGCGCGAACTGATACACCCCGCTCGCCCCCTCCAGGTCGGTGACAATGTAGATACGCACCGCCCCCGCCGCCAACCCCGACCCAAACCAACCAAGCACCACCAGCCAACCCGCCAGATAAGCAGAGAATATGCCTGCTTTCACACTTCCTCGCACCGCTGCCGATTCCGAACCGTTCATATCATCCCCTTCAAAAGCACAATCTGCTCATTTGAATGCCGCCGGAATCATACCACAGCCGGTGGCATCAAGACACCATACTTGATCGGCACTCGAAACGAGCAAGGCGCCCCTCCATACGATTCGGGTCAAATGTGAAATGTGTAGGTGTGCCCCCCCGAACGCAGGCCCTGCGCGGTAATGACACGAGAAGGGTTGCGCTGCTCACAGGAACGGATATAATTCGGAGGACAGTTTTTTTGGGGGTTTTTCGCGCTCATTTTGGGCGGGTGGGTACACTTATCTACGAACGCTGACGCTGATCAGCACACCGGTGAACAGCAGCAGGTTTGACACATGAGAATCGAGTCTCTGGAACATTCGGATGCGATTTTGGTCGAGGCGGCCCAGCAAGGCCGGCTGGAGAGCTTCGGCGCTCTTTACCAACGCTATCACAACCCCATTGTGGCCCTGGCGTACGCCCAGTTGGGCGATAAGCACTCGGCGGAAGACGCGGCACAGGAAGTCTTCGCGATCGCCTGCCGGGATCTTCGGTCGCTGCGAGATCGGGACAAGTTCGGGGCCTGGCTCGGGGGCATCTGCCGCAACGTCACGAAGCAGATGCTGCGGGTCAAGACCCGGACGGCCACGAGGTGCAGCCCGGACGCCGTGGCGAGGGCATCTTGCCCTTGCACTTCGGGCGATGCAGGGGGCATGGCCCGGACGAGCGAGGCCAAGATGGCCTCGCGACGCAAGGGCGGGACGCCCTCGCCACGGCAGGTCGAGCCCCTGCGCCACATGGAGCGGCAAGAACAACAGGACGCGGTCCGGCGGGCCGTCTGGAAGCTGCCGGAAGCCGAGAGAGAGCTCATCGTCATGCGATACTTCAACGGCTTCTCGCAGGCGCGGATCTCGCAGGTCCTGGACCTGACGCCGGCGGCCGTCAACGGCCGGCTCACACGGGCCAAGCGAAGAATTGCAGATTGCTTGAAACGAGATGGTTTCGGGAGTGAATCATGGGACGCGTAAACGACGACAACTGGCTGGATGAGGCACTGGACAGGGCCATCCATTCGGACGATACGCAGCCCGATTTCGAGAAGTGGACGGCGAATCACCCCGAGGCCGTGGAAATGCTTACCTCGCGGACACCGCAAATGCAGCGCCCGCCCCTGATACGGAGAATCCTCATGAACAACATGTACGTGAAACTCGCGGCAGCAGCCGTGATCGTAATCGCCGCCATCGTGGCTCTCGCACAATTTGCCGAACCGAACGACAAGATGCCCACCATCGGACCGGTCGCCATCGAGACTCTGACGGGGCCGATGACCCACACGTTCGCCGACGGCTCGGCCGTCCGCCTTGCCCAAGGCGCCAACATCCGCACGTACGGCGAGGCGGGCAAGCGAGGCTTCGAGCACTTAGCCGGCCAGATCGATGTCACCGTGGCCAAGGGCTTGGGCGAATTCATCGTCACGACGCCTCACGGCGAGGTGAAGGCCCTCGGGACCCAGTTCACGATGGAGCTTGTCGACGGCGTTGCGGCCAACACCAAGGAGGAGGTGAAACTGTTGACCGTGGAGGTGCAGGAAGGCTCGGTCGAAGTCCGCAACACCAAGGGCGTCAAGACGCTGAAGGCGACGCAGGACATCGTCGTCCCGATGGACAGCGCCCCATACGACTTCAACCAGGACGAGGCGTTGCCGGCGGCGCTGCGGGACAGGATTCAGGCGATGAGCGATGCGTTCGCCGCCGGCGACCCAGCGGCCTGGGCGGCGAACTTCAACATCGACTACCTGTTCAAGCTCATCAAGGGCCAGGTCGAATACGACCCCATACTCTTCGGCGGCTCGGCAGCCGACGCCAAACGGCTTCAAGAGAACCTCGGAACGGTCAAGGACGTTGAGGAGCTGTCCGAGCAGTTCCTGGGCGGCATCAATATCACCGGGCCGGTGAATGTGTATGTCCGGGCGGTTGTGCTCAACGAGGCCGGTGACCACGCCAAGGCGGAGTGCGTCTCCCGCAAGAGTGCGAACACGATGACAATCACGAGCCCCCAGTGGCACTACTTCGACGGCGGCTGGTGGCAGATCGACGACTGAGCCCATCCCCCCACCATCGACGACCCACGCCGGGCTTCGCGGCAAGCCCGGCGTTCTTTACGCGCGGCGAGATCGGATTCCATGCTTCGTGTGGAGCACAAGCCATGCTTACGCGAGCGTGAGCATGGCACCCCATCTCATTCAGCTAACGCGCTGGATGCATTCGCAATCTGGGTCAGTTGGTTTCGATCTCCGCCTTGATGTTGATCGTGATCTGGCCGGGGATGGTCACATCGACCGGCAGCCCCTTCTCCGGGCCGATCAGGAAATTCTTCACGACATAGGAAAGCTCCACGGGCTTGTCCACGCTGTCGACGTTGATCTTGACTCTGGCTGTCGCGTTGGCCGGCAGGGTTAGCGAGCGAGGCCCGGTCCTGCCCGCGCGCTGAAATTCGAAGGTCAGGTCCGAATCGTTCGTCACGGAGAAGCGAACGGCCTTTTCCCCCTCGTACTCAAGGTCGCGAATGCGAACGGCGGCTTGACACAACGCCTCGAGGACATCACGTCGCCCGATGATCTGGTTCTCGAACCAGACGGCCGTACGGCCTGCGACGATCGCCTCCTTTAGGGCGGGGATACTCTTCTTTCGGGCGAAGACCAGGGTCATCGGACGGTGAGCCTCCGGCGTCGTCTCTTGCAGCGGCATCGGGCTGTGGATGTCGGAGTTGCCGAAGAAGACGAGGTCCTTCTCGAGGGCCCATTCGTGCGCCTCGGGATAATAGGTCCTGCCGTTGACGACCTCGATGCCGCGCAGGTACTTCTTCTCATACAACGTCGTGTGAATGTCGAACCAGCCTTTGTGTTCGGGCTTCCAACTCGGGTGATTCCACCAGATGAACGCCCCCTGCTTGTCCGCCGCGGCCATGGCGTCGAGCAACTCCTCGGTGTCGAGCGGTGTGATATCATCAAGGAAGAGCGCGTTGAAATGTCCGGGCGGCGTCTCCCGAGTGATCTCGGCCCCCTTGACCAGCAGGATGCCCCTGTCCTTCGCGCGAGATAGCGCAATGTCATAGGGACGATTGTGGTTCGTGGGGACATCGTTCTTGTGCGGCTGATACTCGATGTGGTCCGTGATGCTGATCGCATCGAGCCCCTCCCGCCAGGCCTCGTCCACGCGGACCGTCGGCCAGACCAGCCCATCGGAGAACACCGTATGCATGTGGAAGTCGCACTTGAGCGTCTTGTATCCCAGGATATCGGGGATGCGGATATCCTGCCGGACCTGGCCCAGCGCCATGGAGGCACAGAGCAAAACCGCGACAATCGCCATCACCACCGGCCTGGATCGAACCATTCTCTTCATTGGGAAACCCCTTTCTTCACACTGTTTTTCGAAGGATGCGACTTCCCTGTCGCGCGCATACGCCTGCGATACGATAGCATCTCCCACGCCGGCGTGCAAGCTTCCGTCCCCGGCCCGATGGAAATCTCAGATGGCCCCGCCTCCATCAGCCGATACATAGGATGGGCCCGCTCCGTCCCGATGACCGGCGGCGCGCCGCTCGCATGATGTCACGCGCCGACCCGGCAGACGGCCCAGGCAAGAGTGCGCCGGAAGACGGGCTTATCGGACGGCGACCGAAACAGAGTTGACAAGATGGCGCAAGAATGGTATACTTCGTATTAGTTTCTTGGATCTGTCGGTCTCGATGCGAGCATAGGCTTTCATCGGTGCGGACCAAGCCGGTTGTGTCCGGAGGAGGACACGCCTGATGTTTTGTTCTCCGACGCGTTGCACAACGGAATGGCCCAATGCAGTCCAATGATGTCTGCGACGCCCATAGCGGGCGAGCCGGCAGATCGTTTGGGTGGTGACATCGTGGGTGAAACCGACCCCATTCTTGCACAGATCGACAGACTCATCCGACTCTCCCGCCTCCGAGAGATTGAATTCATCATGAGCACCGACGCCGGCGAGCGCGTGCACGAAATCACCGCGGCGCTCCAACGGCTTCACCCCGGCGAATACCTGCTGGGCACAGGGCCTTCCACCGTCGGGATCGTTCCACTACATGCCCACGAGGTTGTGCTCGGCCGCCCGCCGACCGTTCTCGAAGGGCCCACCGAATTCGTCGCCGATTACTGCGCGGTCGATACACTGTATTTCGTCCCGCGAGAGGTTTCGCGCATGCACGCCAAGGTGGTCCGCCAGGCCAATCACGTCAGCGTTCGGCACGTCCTGATCGACCTGGACAGCACGTGCGGGACCTTTGTGAATGGGACACCTGTCGACCCGCACGGCAATGCGGTCATCCTCCGGCATGGCGACGTCATCTCGCTCGGGCCTTCGCAGACGAGCACCTACATCTTCTACCAGGTCGCGCAGAATGGAGCCCAAAAGCCCGATGAGAGGGGTACATCCGGAGCCGCCTGGGTCCGGCGCTCCGAGATGTAGAGCCCGACGGCCGCCCTTACTTCTCGACGGATCGCTTCGCCTCACCGATTGAGATAAGATGCCGGAAGGTCCGCAGGTACATCCGCCCGTTCGCCACCGCCGGCGTCGCGTGACTCTCCTCCCCCAGAGCGTTCACGGCCAGCAGTTCATACGCAGGTCCCGCCTTGAGCACGACGACGTCCCCATCGACCGTGATGCAATACAGTCTGCCGTCGATGCAAACCGGCGAGCCATAATAGCGACCGGCCGGCTTTTCACTCCAGAGCACCTCGCCCGTCCCGCCGCGCAGGCACGAGACCGTGCCCTGATCGTGAAACAGAAACAACAGCCCGTCGTGCACCACCGCTGTCGGTACGTACGAGACGACACCTCGCTCCAGGGCGTAGACCTCGGTGGCGTCCGATGTCCCCGCACTCGAAGGCTTGACCGCAGCCAGGCGGACGCCCCGTCCCCCCTGCCCACACGTGGCAACGATCGCCTCGCCCGCAAGCACGGGTGAACTGACGACACGAGCCGGCAAGGCGTCCGATGTCTTCCACAGAAGCGTGCCGGTGTGCGGGTCGATCGCGGCCACGCCATGCGAGTTGCTCGTGAAAACCAGCAGATCGCGCCCTTGCTTGTCACGATAGAGGCACGGCGTCGAGTACGAGCCGTTGGCGTTCTCCGGATGTTCGTACCGCCATCGGACCCGCCCGTCCTCGCGACTGAGGGCCAGCCAGACACTCGCAAGATCGACGCCGCTTTTCACGTCGTGTTCTCGCGAGATAATCACATGCTCACCGACGACGACCGGCGAGCTACCGGCCCCGTGCCGGGCGTGAACCCCGGGCAGAGCGGCGGTCCAGACCTCGCGACCGTCATGGGTCAATGCCGACAGCGCGACCTCCTCAAGCCCCGGCCAGACGAGATACACATGCTCGGCGTTCAAGGCCGGCGTCGCGCTGGCGTAGCTATTCAGCGAATTCATCGGGACCTTGTTCAGACTACATTCTCTCCGCCAGAGCTCGCGACCATCCGAAGCGCTCACACACAAGAGAATCCCCCGTAGCGACTTCTCATCCACACACGTGACAAAGACCCGCTCGCCCCAGACCACTGGAGAGGAATGCCCCGAGCCGGGCAGCTCGATCTTCCAGTTGTAATCCTGCTCCGACCACTTGACCGGAATCGTCTCGGCGTCACTGATACCCTGGCCGTTCGGCCCTCGAAACCGCGGCCAAGTGTCCGCCTGTGCGGCCGCGCCCAGAGCGAGCAACAGCGCCAGCGTAACGATCCGCACGAAACAGCGTTCTCTCATTCGATTCCTTCGTTCCTGCATGCAGCATCTCCTGTTCATGCTTCTGTCTGGGCCCTCATCCGGATTCGGCACCCCAGGTGCGAGCAGCGTTCCCATCACCGGCCGGCACCCTGACACTCCGAACCGGCCCCTCTATTGTGCCGATGCCGTCGCGCATTGCAAGCGCATTTCGCGATACGAGAGGCAGACTGTGTACGACTGCATCGTGGCAAACGCTCGGAATGTCATTGCGAACCAGCCGCAGGCGGGCGCGGCAATCTCAACCCGCGACCTTTTCAGAGGTTGCTGCGTCGGCGCATGTGCACGGCGCCAACCAATTCCCGCCAGAGCAATCAGAATTTCCGCAGCAGGCCGACCACGACCGCTTCGATGCGGCAGTTGCTGGAATAAATGGGGTCGTAGCGGCTGTTCGCCGGTTGCAGGCGGGCCCGGTCCTTCTCCCGGTAGAAACGCTTCAACGTGGCCTGCCCCTCCTCGACGAACGCCACGACGATCTGGCCGTTCTCCGCTGCGTCCGCGCGCCGGCAGATCACGTAGTCGCCGGGACGGATGTTCTCTTCGATCATGCTGTCGCCGGAGACCTGCAGCGCGAACAGCTCGTCACCGGTCCCAAAACAGGATCTCAACGACACGCTATCCGCATTCTCGACAGCCTCGGCGGGCAATCCCGCCGCGATGCGACCCAGCAGCGGCACGCCCATCAGTGGCGGCTCGTCATACGAGACGTCCGCCGACGTGCTCTCAAGCAGTCTTCGCCCTCGGGATGTCACTCTCAAAGAGCGAGCCCTGCCCGGCGAAGTTGTGAGCAATGACTTTCTTTGCAGCTCGCCGAGATGCTCGAACACGGTGCTTCGGCTTAGATGCAGTTGCCTCGCCAGCTCGGCTATCGTCGGGGAATAGCGTTGCCTGTCGTGGAAAGCGGCGATGTGCCGGAGCACCTGAAGCTGCTTCGGGGTTAAACCGTCGATGGGGTCTGTGTCTCTCGGCCGCATCCCTGGTCTCCTTCGGTTTGGAAGCGGTCACGTCGCGGGCGGCGGTCAGCTCGGACGCCGCCACGCACTTCGTCCCGGAGAGTACGCCGACAACCTCCGCCAGCGACGCCAGCAGACGTGTCAGGTGCCCTGCCTCGGGGTCCTCGGCGATCGGCC
>Ga0207752_1000289_pt1 | contig 24196 bp, 20 predicted proteins | sample Pon2CUnioCityCA_6_FD_187272 | JGI IMG/M metagenome (GOLD analysis project Ga0207752, IMG submission 187272) | Marine sediment microbial community from Union City, CA, USA - Pond 2C Sediment 2 (SPAdes) | ecosystem: Environmental > Aquatic > Marine > Intertidal zone > Salt pond sediment ...
CGCACAATCGGCACTTGATGCACTCGTCGGGCGTAATCGTGACGCGCCACTTGGACAGTCGTGACAGATGCCTCAGGAGAATTCCGTACGGGCACAGGAACCGGCAGTACGGCCGCCCTACAAACAAACCGATCAACAACAGCGACGCACCGAGCACCAGGATGTTCCAGTTGCCGCTCAGTCGGAAGAACCCGATGAACGGATCGTAGCGACAGATGAGAAAGGCCGCGCCCGTGGCGGCGAAGAGCACCGCCGCGCCGAGGTACGCATACGCCAGCAGCCGCAGGCCGCTCTCCAGCCATCGGGGCACCGCCATCGGACGAATCAGAACGAGGTCCTGGATCGCCCCCAATGGACAGACCGCGCCGCAGAACACTCTGCCCCAGAACAAGGCGAAGACCAACGGCGCGAGGAAGAAAATCGCCGCCGTGATCGGGATGGCGTAGCCGCTGTCGAAGGCGGTCAGCGTGACATTTTGAATGGCCCCGATGGGGCAGATGCACCCTTTGCGCCAGAAGCCGAAATACAACAGCGCGGCGATCATGAGAACGAAGATCGCGCGACGGCTTCGCCTCTTGAGAATGAGATATGAGGCGAGCAATAGTGCGACGATCAGCACGGCCGAGTCGAGGTACTCATACCAGCCGGCGCGAGCCGCCGGAACGGTCGTCTCGGGAAACTGATAGCCGCTCTCGAATTCCGGCGGCGGAAAGGGCAACGCTCCCGTCGCGACGAGAGATGGCAGCAGCAGAGCCCCGGCAAAGGTTATGATGCAGGCAAAGCGCGTCATGACGTGTGGACCGCCTCCTTGAGCAAATACGGCTGGTCCGCAGGAACACGCTTGTATGCCTGCGACGGACAGGCCGCCGCGATCGAGCATTCATTGCAGTTCAGGCACCGGTCGTGACGGACCTGAAGGAACAGCGAGCCGTTGCCGAACGCGAGACATCCCTTGACGCATTTGCCGCAGCCGTTGCACAAGGGCTCGTCGATCGTGTACTCGTAGTACGGGTCTTCGACGAACGTGCGTTTGATCGCTCCGGTCGGGCACAGCTCGTTCTCAGCCCCGGTGTCCAGGGCCTTCGGCTCCGGCACGAGGTATCCCGTACAGAGATCGCAATATCCGCACAGAGCATAGGCCTGGACACACTTGACGGCCGATTCCTCCAGCACGCAGTAGGTCGCGCAGTTGCCGCAGGCGATGCACTTATACGGATCGATCTGCCAGACCATGTCGTCCCGATTGTTCCGAGCGATGCTCAAGCCGGCGACCGTGCCCAGGCCGGCGAGGCCCGCGCCCCACAGCCCTTCCCGGAAGAAACGGCGGCGGGTCAGGATATCTGCGTCACGCGTCATGGTGAATCCTCGCTAATGCGCGCCGAACCGACAGGGCCCGGGGCAGTCCACATGAATCGAAGACGGTGCAGTCACGGCAAATGCCCTGGTTGAGGCACTTACCCTCGCGCACCAGCCGGCGTCGCTTCATCGCGGCCGCCCCGCCGCCAACGCCCAGCACGGCTAAGCTCACGCCGCGAAGCACGCGACGGACAAGCTGGCGACGTGTGTGTCTTTCGTGAAGAAGCTCTTTCATTGGCTCGCCTCTTTCTGTTGGAAGATCCTGACGACATTCTCCGTGGTGTCCAGGATGTAGACTCGCCCATCGGCGCCGGCGGCCACATCCAGGGCCCGCCCCCGGCACTCCTCGGGCGTCTCGCAGATTTTCAACTGGCTCGTCTTGCCCAGCTCGGTCGGACCGGCGACGACCCCCACGAACCCGCCGTCGCTGTTGTACACCTTCACCCGCTCCAGACCTTTCTCGGCCGTGACGAAGCCGCCGTTCGGCAGCAGCGCGAAGTTGACGGGATTGCAGCACCCACAGAAGCCGTCGATGTCGTTCGAGCGTTTGCCCCACCAGAATTCGAGGTCGCCGTCCAGCGTGTACGCCTCGATCCGATTGCGTCCGGGATCAACCACCCGGAGCAAGCCGTCCCGCGAGACCGCTAAGTCGAAGTGCGGGCTCGGAATGAAGAAGCCCGGGATATTGCGGTCCGGGTCTTTCTCGCCGATATGCCCGATCAGTGTGCCGGCGGCGTCGTAGTGCAGCACGATGCGGTGCCCGGCGTCCGCCACGAACACGTTGCCGTCGTGCTCGGCGATGCTCGTCAGCACGGTCTCGTCGCCGAGGGGCTCCCAGGACGCCAGCCGCGAGCCATCGCCGTCGTAGACTTCGACATGGTCCTCCAGGCCGATGTAAACCTTCCCATCGGCCGTCACCGTCAGGCACTGGGGCCTGCCCGACAGCTCGATCATACGCTCCGGATTGCCCGTATTGCTGAGAATGTGAATGACACTGTCCCCGGCGATGTACATGCGGCCGTCCGAGTCAAGAGCAATGGCCCGCGCCTCGTTGAGGGCCAACTTCACGGGCGTGCCCACCTCCGTATAGAGAATGAGATTCGGGTCCACCTTCGCCAGCTCGCGCAGATTGAGCAAATAGTCCTCGCTCAGGCCGCTGCCCGACTTGCCCGTCGTATCAAGCAGCAGGACGGCGACGAAGGCGGCCCCGACGGCGACGACAATCAGCGTAACGATCAGCCAGTTGCTATTGATTCTCCCGAATGCTCTCTGCACGAGTATATCCTATTTCCTTATGCTACAAGAACTTGCGAACGTCCGATTATAACAGACGGCACAGCCGGCATCAACGTCGCCCTACGGCTGGGAAACATCGAGACAGACCATCCGGGTCAGATCGCGCGCGATCAACCGCCCGGAGGCGATCGCGATGGGCGCCCAGGATTCGATCCCGTCCAGGACCTTGGCTTGGCTCAGTTGCACGTATCCGGACGAAGTCGCCTCGACGAGCGTCAGCAAGCCGGAATCATTCAGCACGTAGATGAGCCCGTTGGCGATCGTATAGGGACCGCTGCCGAACGTGTTCGCGCTCGTGCTGGTCCAGACTACGTTGCCCTCCAGATCGAGGCAGACCAACTGTTTATCCATGCGCACGCCGTAGATGTAGCCGTTGTAGAAGATCGGCGTGTGCTGCATCGAGCCGAAGACATCCGTCGGATGCTTGAACTCAGTCGTGACGCCGATCCGACCGTCGGATTCAGTGAGACGGAGCATCATGCATCCGTAATCGTACTGGCCGTATCCGGCGCTCAGGAAGATCCGGTCGTCGCCGATCACGACGGGCATCGGGACATTCGTGCGCACCTTCCATTCGTCTGTCTTCCAGAGGACCTGACCATCCCTGGCCGAGACACCGACGACCCCGCCCGCATCCGTGGAGCCGCCACAATAGATATAGAAACGCTCGCCGGCGAATTCCATGGGCGCGATCGACGAGTGGGTCATTACCCAGCCATCCGGATTCGGCGTCTGCCAGACGATCTCGCCGGTCGCGCAGTCGACGGCCATCATAAGAACGTCCGTTCCCGCGGGCGCAAGGATCGCCCTGCCCTCGTCAATCAGAGGGCACTGCGCAGCATACCATTGAGGGATCTTCGTGCCGTATTCCTGGACGAGATTGAGCATCCACCGGAACTCGCCCGTCTTCGAGTCGAGGCACGTGACATGCCCCTTGGGTCCAAGCGTCACGAGGTGCTCGTCGGTCACCGCCGGGACGGTGCGGCTCATCCCATGGAAGCGTTTGACCTTGACCGGATAGGAGTATCGCCAGATTTCCTTGCCGTCCTGGAGCGAGAGGCACCGAATCACATCCGCCTGATTGGGCTGATCGTAATCGAGAATATAGACCCTGCCGTTTCGCACCGCCGCGCCGGCGTATCCTTCGCCCAGAGCGACCGACCAGAGCACGGGCGGCCCTCCCTCGGGCCACGTCCGGCTCAGCGACACATCCTCCGGGCTGATGGCATCGTGGTTCGGCCCTCGAAACCCCGGCCAGACGCCGGGCAAATCCGCGGGGACGCCGTCGAATTGTGTCAGTGTCCCGGCAATCTTGACCGGCTCATCGCCCCCCGCCCCATCGGCCGGCCGGTTGTCGCCACCCGGCAGCCGTTCCTGGAGATCCACCGCCGCGTCGGCGCTGAGCCACAGGACCATCAGAGAGACGGCCCCCCCGATGGCGAAGGCCATGGGGATCATGTCGGCGATAATGGACTTCTTCATCGACCACCCGTGGATAAATCCGAAGCACGAAACTCGAAATACGAAGCAAGTTCAAATCCCAGGACCACAATGACAGAAACGCTGCCGCTCTGCGTCGGGCCCTGTCGTGAATTTCGAGTTTCGATCATTCGAGTTTGTTTCGGATTTCGAGTTTCGAATTTCGTGCTTTTCTTCCCTATTCATGTCGCAAGGCAGCCAGTAACGGTCCTCGCAAGGCCAGCATCCCAGCCAGCCACACCCACACGGCCCCGCTCATTGCGATGGCGGTGACCATCCCCAACAGCGGGACATAGGGAACTTGCCCGGCCGGGGATTGCAGGGCCGGAACCACCGCCACCAGGGCGGAGATTGCCCCGCACGCCAGTCCGGCGAGCATCAGGCCCCAATGCTCATAGAATACCATGCGTTGGAGCCGACTTCTATTGAATCCGACGGCCCGCAGCATCGCCAGCTCACCGCGTCTTTCGAGCAGGTTCCGGAGCACGACCAACCCCAGCCCGATACTGCCGAGGACAAGCCCCAGCCCGCCCAGGGCCATGAAAATCGACAGATACGTGTTCTCGACAGCGCTGAAGGCCGCGAGCCGCTCCTGCGTCGGAGTCAGCATCAGTCCGTAGTCCCGCAGGCCCGACGACAGTCTCTGCGCGACGGAATCCGCCCGATCCGCCGGGGCATCGATCAGGAACACCCGATACCCATCCACCGAGGGAAACCTTGCGATGAACTCCTTCTCGGCAATGACCAGCCCCCCCTGCAGAACGGAGCTCGACAACATGCCGACAATACGCACGCGGAAGACCTTGCCCATCTCATCTGTATACTCAAGCTCGTCACCGATGTTCTTGCCCAGGGCCCAGAAGACGGTGGGATAGTCACCAACCGCAGGGACAACGCCCTTGTCGAGGTCCATCGTGAGCAGGTCCCATCCCTCTTCTTCCTGCGCTTCGTCGACCGTGGCCGTGAACGTGAATGCCTCGTATTGCCTGAGCTTGTCCGCCTGAACGGCCAGAAGTCGCGGCCGCTGCGCCCGATTCAAATTGAGACAGCTCGCATCATCCCCTTCGTGGACACGGAACTGTACCACATCGATACCGGCGAGCTCCGCGTCGGCCAGGCCAAGCTCGCGCCGGCCCGTCTCGGTGCTTAAATCGTGGAGAATAGGAACTGATGATTCCCCGTACAGCGCAAAACCTCCCGTTCCGGAGCTTCTGCTCTGCGGCTCCTGCAATGGATTGCGGCGATTCGCCCCGACGGCAAGAACCATGAAGACGCCGCACGCCAGCAGCCCAACGATCGCCAGGCTGCGCCCTCGCCGCCGCGTCGCATTTCGCAAACCCAATCCCCTCAGCGAGACCATCGCCCGCTTTTCGGCTCTCTCGATCATTCGAAGCACCGAGTAGCTCAAGCTCAGCATCCCAACGAGGAGCAACGCGCCGGCCCCGAAGAAGGCCCCGGCAACGGCCTGACTGTCACCGCCGGCCATGAGTACGACGAACACGCCCACGCTGACGAACGACACGACGGCCGCGACCAGCGCGAATCGACCGTGTGAGCGGGCCACGTGACTCATGGCGACCTCATCGACGCCGCCCGTCATGAGTTGATGCGCGGACCTGGTCATCTGCTTGCGGAGTGTCACCCAGATAGCAAAGCAGGCAGCGCCCAGGCCGCCCAGGGCCCCGTAGAGCAGTGTCAAACCGCTTGCGTGAAACCGAATCTCCGTCCCGGCGACCGCCCCGCTCCAGAGCGTCGCCAAGCCGTAGATCATCAATCGAGTGTAGAACAGGCCGGCGGCAATCCCAATGATCGTGCCGACGAGTGCGATGAGTGCGCCCTCGCTCAGGAGCAGGCGTTTGACCCGTCGAACGGGCCATCCGACAGCCAGCAGCATTCCAATCTGTGGGCCGCGGCTCTCGACGCCGAAGACGAAGAGCAGACCGGTGAGGATCACTGCCGCGGCGATCAGGAACATGCTCAAGCCCAAAAACAACTCTCCGAAATCGGTGCCCTCGCGACTCGCCCGCGCTCCATCCAAACGAACGGGTTGAAAAAACAACCCGACGGATGCCGGGTCGATATGGTTTAGCAGATGCTGCTCGACGTGCTCAGCCAGTCCTTCCCGCCACGGATACCTTGCCGCCGTCAGGTTCCCGTATTGGTTGCTCCACCTCGCCTGGCCGGCCTCCAGCGTGATGAAGGCCTTGGGCGTGCCGCGGTACTCGTCCCAGTATTGCTCGTCCTCCGGACGGATCTTGTCCAGATCGACGGGAATTCCCGGCTCCCAATCTCGACAGTTCTCGACATCCGCCAGACCGGGGAACCCCGGCATCAGACTGGAATCGCGAGCCGGACCTTCCAACGGTACGACCCCGATCACCTTGAACCCGCTCTGCTCTTGGTACAGCTTCCGTTTGGGGCCGACACGATAGTAGGTGACAGTCAGCAAATCTCCGACCCGGGCGCCCAGATCGTCGGCAAGCCACTGGTTGATGACGATCTCGTCACCGCGCATATCCGCCGGGATCAGATTTCCGGCGCCGGCCCGTTCGCCAACCGCCGCGACCATCGAGTACGGCGTCGCCTTCTCGCCCAGGCGAATCTCGTTCACGAAATACGTCAGAACGCCTGCAGCGTTTGGTTCGGCTTTCATGGCCTCGACGCCGACCGCATCATCGATGAAAATTCTGCGGCTGCGAAGCTCCAGCACATCCCGGGCCGCCAACCGCTCGAGCGTGAGCCCGGCATCGGCCGGCCGCCAGGCCTTCTCCACCGCCAGGCTGATCTCGTCGGCCGTCATACCCCGCCCCGGATTGGCGGCCAACAGCATATTGGCCCGGCCCTGCTGCTCGATTCGCTCGCCCAGCCAGGACAGGGGGACGAAGACGTTGAGCGGCGCCGCCTGGTTTGCCTGAAGACTAAAGCGGCCGAAGGCCGTCTCATCGGCGACGGCCTGCACTTTCACACGAAAGGCAATCGTCCGATCCTCGTCCGACACCAGCGGGACATCGCGCGGCATGATCCCGGGCCTCTCGATCCGCAGCACGATCTCATCGCCGGCGGTGACATCGAGCCTCCGCGCGACGGCCTCGCTGACAACAACGGCATCATCGGCGCCGGCCTCAAATGGGTCCCGCGCCGCACCGACGCTATAGAATGCATCATTCACGCCGAGGACTTCGACCCGATTGATGCGCCGCGAGCCATCTTCGTTCGTGACGATGCCGGACACCTGCAAAACGGGCGCCACGGTCGTGCCAAGCTGGCGGGTCAGATCATCGGCAAGTTCGGCCCGGAAGAATCGGCCCTGCGGCAGGATCGCGAACTCGATTCTGCCCAGTCGGGCCTCCAGCGTCTTGCCGAGCGTGTACTGCACGGAATCGCCGACCGCCAGCGCCCCGGTCAGCACGCCGGTCGCCGCGACGACGGCCAGAAGGACGGCCAGATTCGTCCGCCAGTAGAACCGTATGCTCCGCGTGACGAGCCGCCACAAACTCATGGCCGCGCCCCTTCGCGCAGAGTCCCGCCGCTCAGCTCCATCACGTCGCCGATCCGCGCCGCCAAAGCCCGCGAATGCGTCACCACGACCAATGTCACGCCCTCGTCCCGATTCAACTCGGCCAGAAGCTCGGCGATGCTCTGCGACGTGCCTTCATCGAGGGAGCCCGTCGGCTCATCGGCGAGCAGCAGCTTGGGCTCGTTGATGAGCGCCCGCGCCACGGCGACCCGCTGCCGCTGTCCACCCGACAGCTCGCCCGGACGATGCGACATGCGATCCTTCAGGCCGACGCGATCGAGCAATCTCTCGGCTCTTTCGAGGATCTCGTTCTGCGACGCATCCGCTCGCTCGGCCAACGTCGGGATAAGCACATTCTCCAGCACCGTGCACTGAGGCAGCAGGTGGTGCAACTGAAATACGAATCCGATCTGCCGATTGCGAATCCGCGCCAGGGTCCCGTCGTCGAGCTCCGCCAGGTTCTGCCCATCCAGGAGCACGCGTCCGCTCGTCGGATGATCGAGACCTCCGATGATATTCAGCAGCGTGCTCTTGCCGCACCCCGAAGGCCCGACCATGACAATGGACCGGCGAGCCTCGATCTTGAGCGTGACCCCTTTGAGCACACTCACCGCGTCGGCGTCCCCCGGTTCGCCGTACGTCTTCGTCACCTCGACAAGCTCAATCATCCGTGTCCTCGCTACAGCCGCTGAGCAACCTGTTCATAGATGCGGACCGTCTCTGTGGCGGTCTGCGCGATATCGAAAGCCTTGACGACTCCGGCCCTGCCCTCGGCGCCGAGCTGTCGGGCGGCCTGCGGATCCAGCAACAGCGGCTCCAGGACTTCCGCGAGCCTTTCCGCCGTGTTGGGCTCGTAAAGGATGCCACCGCTGGTCAATTCAATCGTCTCCGGGAAACAGCCGATGGCCGGTTCGACGACCGGCACGCCCATTGCGAGCGCTTCGAGCACGTACAGGCCGTACGCGACCGGCTTCGGCTCCGGCACCGACAGCACGGAAAGGCTCTTGAGAAACTCCAGCTTCGCACCCGGATCGAACGCCGGCAGGAATTCGACGTCGTCGAGCACGCCCGCCGCGGCCAACTTGCCCCGCAGGGATTCGATGAAGGGCTCGTCGCCCGCGTTTCGCCCGCCGGAGATGCGGAGTTTCGGCGAGCCCAGCTTGCCGTTCTTCTTCAGGAGAATGAAGGCGTCAACCAGCGTCTCCAGCCCCCGGTCCCGGCACATCCGCGAGAGAAATCCAATCGTCGGCGTCGAAGGCCGCTCGTCCACCGGCTCGTACCCGCCCAAGTCGATGCCCATGCGAACCACGTGCACCCGCTCGCGTCCGGCGTTCAGACGCGCGGCCATCGCATCGGCGTAGTACTCGCTCACGCCCAGGAACGCGTCGATATGGTCCGCCCGCTCGCGGACCGTCTCCCACGCCTGCCGGTCGTAGGGGCTCGCCAATCCGTCGAGGAAACCGTCTTCGTCCTGCAGCAGGCATACGATAGGGATGCCGAGCCTGTCCTTGATGCGGCGCGCCAGGCCGGCGAGCAGAACGTTGGAAAGGCACACGACGTCGGGCTTTTCCGGCTCGGCTTGCAGCCAGTCCACGAGGCGGTCCAGCTCCTTGACCTGCCGTCCGTCCTCGCCGTGCAGCATGGACAACGTCGCCTCGCCGAGGTCGCGTGCGCTGGTCATGCCGGCCTTGCGCCCCGCCCATTCGAGCAGCCCGCGCGAATCGAACCATCGGTCGATCCACCGCGGCGTCTTGCGAAACAGAGCGAACTTCTGCTGGAGGTACACATTGACCCCGCCGAAGAAGATCGGCGCGTTGCTCAGCGGTTCGATCTTGTCCGTCTGCAAGGGCAGGTACAAGGGGACCATGAGCACGTCGTGCCCAAGCCGGCGCATCGCCTTGACCAGGGCGGCATCGCGAAGGCAGTTCTCACAATAAAAGTTGTCCCCGGAGCCCGGGCAAATCTGGACAATCTTCATCGGACGCCGCTCCCTTCCGCCGGCTTCGGACCGAACGCATAGACGTAGCCGTCGTCGGCCCCGACCACTACGAGCCCGCCCGCCACGGCCGGCGACGATGCTACCGGCTGGCCGATTTCGTAGGACCACACCGGCTTGCCATCAGCCAGGCGCAGCATGTACAGCCGGCCGTCGTCGCTGCCGACGATCACCTTGTCGCCGCAAATCGTGGGCGAGCTGTTCACTTCACCCAACGTCTTGAACACCCATACCCGCTCACCGTTGTCTCGACGCACGCAGTGGACGTATTCGTCACGACCGCCGAAGACGACAAGCCGCTCACCTACCGCGGGCGAGGAGAAGAACGGCGCCTCGCCCTGCGTGTACTGCCAGACGACAGCGCCCGTCTTGACGTCGGCCCTGAGAAAGACGTTTTCGTAATTGCCCACGTAGATTTGCCCGTCCACGAAGGCGGCGGAGGCCGCGATGTACGAGCCGGTATCGATCTGGGTCACCTTCGAGCCGTCCGCCAGGGAGACGACGTGAATCATCGCGTCGCAGCCGCCGAAGACGCACTGACCGTCGGCCACAGCGGGCGAGCCGTTCACGTAGTTGTCCGTCTCGTAGACCCAGACCGGTTTGCCGCTGTCGCTGTCGAGGCAATGCACGCGGTTGTCGTAGCTTCCGACAAGCACCCACACCTTCTGCCCGTCCGGCGAGCGGGTCCAGTTCACCGCCCCGAGGATCTGCCCGTCTGTTTCGTACTTCCACAAGAGCTCGCCCGTAGCGGCATCGAGGGCGTACAAGAAATTGTCGGCCGAACCGACAAACACGCGCCCTTCCACGATGCAGGGCGCCGCCTCAATGGCATCCTCCGCCTCATAGGACCACACCTCTTCTCCGGTCCGCAGGTCGAGGGCATGGAGGCTCCCGTCGGAAGAGCCAATATAGACGCGGCCTTCAGAAATCGCCGCCGAGGATTTGACCTCCGCGTCCGCTTTGAACCTCCACATCAGCGCCAACGACTCGGGCACGGTCCCTTCCGCCCGTCCGAGCAGCCCCTGACCGCCGTGGAACATGGGCCAATCCCCCGCGATTCGCCCACCGGCGGGCATTGACGAGGCCGGTGGAGTCTCGGATCGATCCGATGGCCGATCCTCGATTGCGGGCAGCGGCGTCGGAGGCGCCTGCACGGTCGATTCGGCATCCTCTGTCGGCAATCCGCGATCCGGGCCCGCCCGCCCACCCCCGCTGCGAACCGCGAAAAAGACAGCGAGACCGACGACCAGGATGCCAATCAGAACGACCCAGATTGTAGCACGCGTAGACATCATCGACACATCGCAGCAAAGCCGCAGCCAATCCAGGCAGGACTCCAAGTCCGGCCATGTACCGCTACGGCGTTTCGCCCATGATAGTTCACTACCGTCCGCGACGCAATCCGCGTCTGAACGGGGGAACCTCGTCGAACGCCTTGCGGAACCATCTGAACTGAGGCTTGCAATTCGACGGGCCGGCTCATATCCTTGAATGGACGGAAATCGCGACGGAGTTGGGTTGCTATATCGTAGGATGGGCAAGAGATGAGTCTGCTGCTGATTGAAGACTGCCGGCTGTACAACACGCCGGAAACAGTGCCGCCTCAATCGATTCTGGTTCGTAACGACGTGATTGAACAAGTGGGGCCCGCGGACGCGTCCCTCCGAGCGGATCGGGTACTCGATGCTCGCGGACGAACTGCCGCTCCCGGCCTCATTGACGTGCACATCCAGGGGGCCGGCGGGGCGGACGTGCTTGATGCGACGCCGGAGGCCCTTCAGACAATCTCACGCACCTGCGCCCGATTTGGCGTCACCGGTTTTCTGGCCACCACGATCTATCGGCCGGGCCAGGAGAACCGGCATTTGAAGGTGGTTGCGGATTCGGTCGGCTGCGACCTCGGCGGCGCACATCTGCTCGGCGCGCACCTCGAGGGACCCTTCATCTCGTCCGAGCGCAGAGGCATGATCCAGCCGGACTGCCTCGGACAACCGTCGGATGCCGTCCTCGACGAGATCTACGCCCTGCTCGGCGACAGCCTCAAGATGATGACGCTCGCCCCGGAGCTGCCGGGAAACACTGAGGTCATCAGGACTCTCAAGCAGCGCGGCGTGATTGCCTCGTTCGGACATTCGAAGGCCACGTACGACGAAGCGGCCCGCGGCTTTGACGCAGGAATCTCGCACGTCACGCACCTCTTCAACGCGATGCCGTCTCTGCACCATCGTGATCCGGGGCCGCTGGGGGCGATCTTCGAGCGATCCGATGTCACCTGCCAGGTAATCGCCGACGGCGTCCACATTCACCCATCAGTCCTGAGACTCGCGTACCACGCTCTCGGGGCGTCGCGGTTTGTCACGATCACGGACGGCATCCAGGCCATGGGACTGCCGGACGGTCGATACGTCTACAACAACGTCGAATATGAGGCCCGAGAGGGCGCGGCGAGGTACAAGGATGGAACGCTGATCGGGACGGCTGTCGGCTTGAGCCAACTGCTTGCACGCCTGATTCGATTCACGCACTGCTCAATGGTCGCGGCCATTGAAACGGTGACCGTGAATCCGGCCGGCATCCTCGGCCTGGAAGAGGCCAAGGGCCGCATTGCACCGGGCTATGACGCCGATCTTGTCCTCCTCGACCGGGACCTGTCCGTGCGGGCCACGATCGTGGGCGGGCAAGTCGTCTACCAGAACTGATCGCCGGCAGACCTACTCAATTTCGCAGGTTACCCTCTACCATGGAGTCCCCCAGATTCCCGCTCTCCGCGGCCGTATCGACGAGCACATTGTCCGTGAAGAGAATGCGAGAACTGGGCCTTCCCTTGACGGCGAGCGCGTTCGGCCGCACCGAAGAGAAGAGATTGCCCACGATGGCGACGTCCCTCGTGCCTTCCAGGGTCAGTCCGGCCGCGTCCCTGTCATCGGGCGTTCGCTTGATCTTGTCGTCGCCGATGTAGCTGTCTGAGAAGCTATTTCCACAAACCGCGATCCTCCCGCTGCCGGGCCCGATCCGGACCGCGTCCTTCTTGACGATGGTGAACGTATTCGCGCTGACCGTGCAACCGTGCGCATCACGCAGGTCGATGCCCCCCGTGACCTCATGGGCGATGACGTTCGCACTCAGGGTAACACCATAGCAATCGCGGTCGAGTACGATGGCCGTGCCGTTGCACTCCTCGATCATGTTGCCGGAGACGACGGACCCGTAGGTATTCTCGATGACCACCCCGTCGCCGAGATGGTCGTCGAGGTTGTTGCCGGTCATACAGAGATTGAAGCTGTCGATACAACGGACCGCATCGTGATTCTCCTCGAACTGGTTGGAGGCAACGACGATGTCATGGCAGCCAAGCAAATTGAGCGCCGTCTGCTTGTTATAGGTGATAAGGGAATCGCAGATGCGCGGGCCTTCGTAGCAGTAGTACAGATGGATGCCGTCGCCGCCGTGATTGCTGACCGTCACGCCGTCGATGAAGATCTCGTTGATCCGGCGAGCTTCGATGCCGTGGCCGCTCTTGTCATTGCCGGTCAGCCGGAAGTTCGCCAATCGCATGCGCCACAACTCGCCCTGGCGATTGTCGGCCCCGCTCGGATGCTGGAGAAGGATCGCGCTGCGCCCCTCGGTATTCACGTTCCTGATGTGCGTGGCGGTCCCGGCTCCCTCCAACAGGACGTCGGATACGGCGATCCGAAGGGGCTCGTCGATGTCAAAGGTCCCGGGCGGCAAACGGACGGCCCCACCGGTTTCGGGCAAGGCGTCGATGGCCGCCTGGAGGCTCGGGTACGCGGCCGCGTCGATTACGGTTGCGGCACCGGGTAATCTCGCCCGACCGGCGCCGCCGTCTCCGGCCGCCACAAGATAATCTCCCAAGGCCAGGGCCGTGAGCACGACGATAGAAACGGCAATCCAGTGAGTCGCTTTCATAGGATAGCTCCGTCGGACAGCAGGGAAATGGCACGGTCGATGTCCTGCGCAGTTATGCCGTAGTGCGTGACGGCCCGCAAACGCCTCGGGCCGACACTCAGGATCTTCACGCCTCGCTCGGCGAGGTTCTTGACGAGCGCCTCCGCCCTGGCCCCCTCTCGCACGACGTCAAAGTACACGATGTTCGTCTGGACGCGGGCCGGATCGACGGATAATCCCTCAATCCGGGCGATCCCCTGGGCCAAACGTTTCGCGTTGGCGTGGTCTTCGCGAATCCTGTCGATCATCTTGTCGAGCGCGACGACGCCGGCGGCAGCGATGATACCGGCCTGGCGCATGCCGCCGCCAAGGATCTTGCGCGTCCGCCGGGCCTCGGCGATGAAGGCTTTCGTGCCGCAAATCACGGAACCGACCGGAGCGGCCAGCCCCTTGGAAAGGCACAGACTCAGCGAATCTACGGGGTGCGTCAGCTCGCGGGCATCGACGTTCAAGGCCACCGCCGCATTGAACAGGCGCGCTCCATCAAGATGAACGGCCAGCCCGTGGCGGCGCGCCAGCCCCCCGACCTGCGCCATGTATTCAGACGTGAGGGCCGCCCCGCCACAACGATTGTGTGTATTCTCCAGGCAAATCAGGCGCGTACGCGGGAAATGAACGTTGTCGGGGCGGATCGCGGCTTCGATATCCTCCAGGCGAAGCGTGCCGTCCGGCTGGTTGGCGACCGTGTGGGGGTGGATGCCGCCCAGCGCCGAGATCCCGCCCGCCTCGTAGAAGAACGTGTGGCAGCAATCCCCAAGGATCACTTCATCTCCGCGTCCGCAGTGCGTCAGAATCGAGGCGAGGTTGCCCATCGTTCCGGACGGAACGAGCAGGCCCGCTTCCTTGCCGACCCGCTCGGCAGCCATCTGCTCGAGCAAATTCACCGTGGGATCCTCGCCGAACACATCATCCCCAAGCTCGGCGCGATGGATCGCGTCCCGCATCACCTCGCTGGGAAGAGTCACCGTATCGCTGCGCAGATCAATCGTTTTCATGCTGTCCTTTCGATCCAAGAAGGTGGATGACTCAGCAAAAACGAGCATAGTGCAGTGGCGTCCGTCGGTCAATGGCGAGGTCCGGGTCGTTCCGTTCCTGAAACGAGCCCATATTTCTCTTTGGCTCGGGAGGACGGAAGGCGTATCATAGGGCGTGATGGTGATCGTAAGACTCTTGTATATGGCCGGCGGTCTTCTGTTCTTGCTTTCGGTAGCGGCACACATCTATGTGCGCGCCCGCCTGCGGCCCGGAAAGGATTCCGACCTCGACGACTACTATTATGAATTCGAGGACGAGCACCCGGAATATGCGCGATACAGCAAATGGCTTCGGATCACGGTCAGCGGCGCCGCTCTCGGTGTACTGCTGCTGTTTGTGGGGGTCGTCCTTTAGAGGCGGGAGATGGACCAGCGATTGCAGAATCGGGGAGGATCGCCCGCGTCTGGTCGACGATGCTCGGGTCGGGCTGGGCCCGGATCATCGGAAGGCTGGCGTTCTCGCACCGCCGCCAGCCGTGCTTTTTCATTGCCCCGTGTGAGTTTGCCTGAATCCTAAGGCTTCCCGCGGCCCGCGTTACTCGAAGGCGATCCCCAAACCGATACTCGCCTCATCCAGGGTATTGCGGCGGTCCACCCTGACCACACGTCCTTTCCTGATGCGAGCGAACTGCCCTTTCTTGCCAGCCAGACTGTCGGTCCTTGGGAAGTTCAGTTCGACAATGCTGCCCGGATGCGCGGGAGTGGTGATCGGCACAGTGATGAAGACGCCCACCTTGCTGATGTTGGCGCTGCGGCCATTAAAGAAGCGGTTCGCCTCCGGCAGCCACACACTGACCGGCCATGAGAGGTCCGTCCTTCTCTCTCTGCGTTGTTCTGTCAGCAATTCCATGACCCGGTTCTCCTTTCTACCGATGTTGACCAACGCAGCTTCTATCGGCAGGGTAAATATGGCACTTGTAGGGAATTTGGCGGATATTTATGGAATCCCCACGGTTTTCCCGAAGCCCGCCATCGCTACATTTGATCTTGCGTCTTTTATCGGGCGCCAGTCGCCTTTTTTTGAACGGCCCGTCGCCGGTAAGTGCGCTTGCGGAGAACCCGTGTTTTGTGTATCGTGGCGACCATGGCAGCGCAAGTCATACGAATTGCCGGCCGTCAGGGAGACCTCGGCCAGATCAAGAAAGCGGCGGAGGTCGTGGAAATGGGGGGGCTGGTGGCATTTCCCACGGAGACCGTCTACGGCATTGCATGCCGGCTCGAGAAGGATTCCCTGTCGCGCCTGGACGATATCAAGGGCAGGGATACCAACAAGCACTACACTCTGCACATCGGGCAAATCGACGAATACCGCAAATACATCCCGAGAATCGGCCTACGGGGTGAAAAGCTGATCCATCGCGCTTGGCCCGGGCCCCTGACGCTGATCTTGGAGCTCAGCCAGGCCGATGTGGATGAGCAGCGAAAGCGGCTCGGCAGTGAGCCCGTTGATCTGCTGTATAAGAAGGACTCGATCGGCATCCGTTGCCCGGACCATCCGGTTGCCTCCCTGTTGTTGCGCATGGTGAGCCATCCGGTCGTTGCCCCGAGCGCCAATCGGGCCGGCAAGGCCCCGGCGACCGACGCGGAGCAGGTCCTTTCCGAGTTGGGCAGCGACCTGGACATGGTCCTGGACGGCGGGCCGTCCAAGCACAAACGAAGCAGCACAGTCGCCACGGTCAACGATCGCGGCGTAGAGGTTCTACGCGAAGGCGTTTACTCCGCCTCGGATCTGAGGAGAATGTCCGAAGTGACGTTTCTGTTTGTCTGTACCGGAAACACGTGTCGCAGTCCCATGGCCGAAGGGCTCTTCCGCAAGCACTTAGCGGAAAAAATCGGATGCGACGTTGACGAACTCGAGAGTTTGGGCTATAAGGTTCTCTCTGTCGGTACGATGAACATGGCTGGCGTTCCCGCCAGCGCGGAGGCCACGACAGCCTGCGCATTGAAGGGCGTGGATATAACGAATCATGCGAGCCAGCATCTGACCCGAGCCCTGATTGATGCCAGCGATTCTGTGTTCTGTATGACGAGATCGCATTGTGAACAAGTTATTTTCCTCGCTCCGGATGCGGAAAGGAAGTGCTCGTTGCTGGCAGAGGACAGGGAGATTCCCGACCCCATCGGGCAGCCTCAGGAGTACTTCAACAGTTGTGCGAACGTGATCGAAGCGGCGGTAAGAGCAAGAATAAGTGAGCTCGTGATATGAAAGTAGCAGTCGGGAGCGATCATCGAGGATTTGACGCCAAGCAGCTCATCAAAGCCATCGTCGGGCAGATGGGCCACGAATGTATCGACATGGGGACCGATAGCTCCACGCCGGTCGACTATCCGGACCTGGCCTACGTGGCAGCAAAATCCGTATCCGAGAAACGGGCGGACAGGGCCATTCTGGTGTGTGCGACGGGGCTGGGGATGAGCATCGCCGCAAACAAGGTTCGGGGGATTCGCGCCGCCCTGTGCCATGATGAGCTCAGCGCACGGATCGCCCGCGACCACAACAACACGAACGTTCTATGCCTCTCCGGGGACCAGATCGGAGAAGTGCTCCTGCGAAAAATCGTCGAGGCCTGGATCACCACGGAGTTCAGCGGCGGACGGCACCAGAGGCGCGTGAACAAGATCACAGCCATTGAGGAAGGCCGCGATCCGAGAGAGGTGACGAACGAATAACGGCCCCCTGTCCGGCCGACCACATCAACTCATTCCAGCTTTTCCTGCAACTGCTGGAGCACGGAGCGAATCGTCGTCATCTGCTCCTGCAACTCGATCATCTGTTGCGTCTGGGCCTTGAGCTTAACGCTGAGCTGATCGACCCTCACCTGGGCGGTTTTTGCGTCCTCCAGCGCGGCATTCTTGGCCTTGGTCAAACTCGTAACCTGCTTTTCCAGCATGCCGCGCGTATCCACCAGGCTCTCCACCATCGTCTGGAGGCCGTCTCGCGACTTTGTCAATTCATCCACCCGACGCTGGAGATCGGCCTTGGCCGTGGTCAACTGATCGACTTTGCTCTCGAGGCCAGCGCGGGCCTTGGTAACCTCCTGGATTTTCGCCTGAAGGTCGCTGCCTGACGCCGTCAAGTCTTGAACCTTCTTCTGAAGCTGATCGTTGGTCTGCTTGACCTCAGCCAGTCCGGATTCGGCCTCATGAAGCGAGCTTTCCAGTCTCTGCACGTCGCTCTGGAGTTGACTCTTCTGTTGCTCCGTCTCCTTAAGGGCAGCTCTAAGTTGCCTGGCCTCCTCACCTTGCTCGGCCGTGTTCCCGCCCGTACCATTGCACCCGGCGAAAACAAGCAGACAGGCCGCCCCGACGACCCATGCGATCACGTGTTTTCCCTTCATCATTCCGCTCCTCCTTTCCAATTCCGTTGCTTTGTGCTGCTGACGGCTGACCCGTTGGCGGGTTGGAAGCCCGTCAAGCAGAATCAGGAAGCGATCCTTTCGGTCCCTCCTCCCTTGCGAGGGAGTATATCTCATAAACTCGCACGTGTCAAGGCCCGGATACCGGCGGTCTCAAGAACGAGCGCCCCCATCGATCACACCTTCGCGGGCGCGGAGCCTCGCCGGGCCCTTGCCGGGCCGGCCGTACTGACAATGCGAGCGCCCGGCTGCGGCCTCCTCTCGGCGCGAGTTGCAGAACTCGTTCCCACGGAACGCCACTTGCGATACCGACTCTCCAGAAGATCATCGATCTTCATGCGCCTCAGTTCAGCCAACGTTCGCGCGATATACGATTCCACGTTGTAGACCGTGTCGTGCATGTTGCGGTGGGCCCCACCGACAGGCTCTGGAATGATCGCATCGATGAGGCCGAGCTTGTGCAACTCCTTGCTCGTGAGCTTCAGCGCCTGAGCGGCATCCGGGGCCTGCGATCCGTCGCGCCACAGGATGGCGGCGCAGCCTTCCGGCGAGATCACCGAATAGTAGGCGAATTCGAGCATGGCGAGCCGATCCCCCACCGCAATGCCCAGGGCCCCGCCGGAACCGCCCTCTCCGACACAGATGCTGATGATCGGAACCTTCAGACGCGACATTTCCGTCAGATTGACCGCGATCGCCTGCGCCTGGCCACGCTCCTCCGCCCCGATTCCCGGGTGGGCGCCGGGCGTGTCAATCAGCGTCACGATCGGCAGACCGAACTTCTCTGCAAACTTCATCTTGGCCAGCGCCTTGCGATACCCCTCAGGATTCGGGCATCCGAAGTTGCACGCCACCTTTTCCTTGACCGTTCTGCCCTTGTTCTGGCCGACGACCAGGACTTTGGTTCTCGCAATCTGGCCGATTCCGGCGATAATCGCACGATCATCACCGAAGCATCGGTCTCCGTGCAGCTCACGGAAGTCTCTGATCATCAGCTTGAGGTAATCGGCAAGAATCGGTCTTTGCGGGTGACGTGCCACCTGGACCGTCTGCCAGGCAGTGAGACCGACGTAAATGCGCTTCAATTCGGCGATCCTTTCTTTCTCGATGCGCCGAATCTCGACCGCGTAGTCGATCCCTTTCTTCGTGCCCAGCTTGCGCAGCTCCTGCACCTGCTGCTCCAGTTCGGCCACCTTCTGCTCGAAATCCAGGTAGCTGCCGCCGGCTCTATTGCCTTCGATTGCCATATCCTTGCTCAACAGTTCCCGTCGAGTATCATTCCGCGCGACGCACAAATCCACCTGTGCCTACACAAAAAACCGGCCGCCCGATCGGCGGCGTTCTTCGTATTATCGCCCTGTCCATTGGCTTTTCTTTAAGTGCCAGATGGTAGCACTTCCATAGGACAAAATCAAAGAAAAAATTTGACAGTTGCCCAGATGAGGGGTACCCTTGGGCGTCGCCCGTATTGCACCAGTCTCTTATAAGGTCTTTTGTGTGAAGAACTTACGCCAGGTAACCGTCATAGGGATGGGACTCTTGGGCGGTTCGGTCGCATTGGCTGTTCGCCAGCGTATGCCTCGTACCGTCGTCGTCGGTTACAGCCATCGTCCCGCGACGAGACGAAAGGCCAAGGCCCTCGGAACGGTGAACGAGGTGGCCGCAGATGTCGCCGGCGCCGTCGCCGGCGCAGACCTGGTCATCCTGGCGACGCCCATTTTCACGTTCGAGAGCTACTTTGCCGAACTGTCTGCGACGGTCTCGCCGGACTGCATCGTCACGGATGTCGGCTCAACCAAACTGCTCCCACACCAGTGGGCGGAACGCACGTTGGGCTCGCGGGCCCGCTACGTTGGCTCCCATCCGGTCGCCGGCTCGGAGCAGCGGGGCGTGGAGTTTGCCAGGGACGATCTCTTCGATCAGGCGCGTTGCATCCTGACGACCACGCCGGCAACGGATGGCGGCGCGGTAAGACTGTTGAAGAGTTTCTGGTCGGCCCTCGGCTGTTCGGTCGAGACGATGAGCCCAGCGAACCACGACCGCATCTTCGCCCACATTAGCCACCTGCCGCACGTCATGGCGGCCGGGCTGGTCAACGCCAGCGATGACGGCGACATGAAGTTCGCGGGCAAAGGCTTTCTCGACAGCACGAGAATCGCCTCGGGACCGCCCACGATCTGGACGGATGTGCTGCTGTCGAATCGCCGGAACATCGCCGACGGAATCGACCGCGCGATTGCCGAGCTGTTGAAACTGCAAGCGGCCGTCAGAGAAGGCAAGAAGGAGCAGATCGAACAGTTGCTTGAAGCGGCTCGCAGGAAGCGGGCCGCACTGGTAAAGTACAAAATCAAAAAGAAGGAACTACTGTCGTGAGACCATGGCGTTTTGAGGTCTTCAACCGACCGGGCCTGCCGGATGTCCAGGGCAGCCGCGTGCTGGAGGACATTCGGGAGTTGGGAATCACTTCGGTGGAGGCCGTCCAGTCGGCGCGAGTGTTCCTGATTGAGGCCGATTTCGACCCGGCCTTCGCCGAGCGCGTTGCGAGAGAGCTTCTGGCCGATCCCGTGTGTGAGCAGCACTACACCGGGCGAAGCGGCCCACCGGCAGGACTGGCCAAGGCCACCCTGATCGAAGTGCATCTCAAGAGCGGCGTTACCGACCCTGTCGCCGAATCCGTCATGGCGGCCATCATGGACATGGGCGTCACACCGCTCGGTGTCCGCACGGCCCGCAAGTACCTCCTACTCGGCGATATCAGGCCGAAGCAGATCGACACAATCGCCAGGAGGATCCTCGCCAACGATGTCATCGAAGACGTGATCATCGGTGACGAGGCGGAGCCGCCCAGCCCTCACCTCAAGCCGTATGAGCTGAACGTCGCACACTGCCCCATCCTCGCGCTCGACGATGCCGGCCTGGAGGCGCTCAGCAGGGACAGGGACCTGTTCCTGAATCTGGCCGAGATGAAGACAATTCAAGAGCACTACCGCGGACTCGGAAGGGAACCGACCGATATCGAGTTGGAGACCCTGGCGCAGACCTGGAGCGAGCACTGCGTCCATAAGACCCTTAAGAGCGCAGTCGATATGACGGCCGACGAAGAGCAGGTTCACTTCGACAACCTGCTGAAGGAAACAGTCTTCAGAGCCACCCAGCAGCTCGACAAGGACTGGTGCATCTCGGTCTTCGCCGACAACGCGGGCGTTGTGGAATTCGACGACGAATCGGCTGTGTGCTTCAAGGTGGAGACGCACAACCATCCCTCGGCGCTGGACCCGTACGGCGGAGCGGCCACGGGCATCGGCGGCGTCATTCGCGACCCGATGGGAACGGGCCTGGGCGCCCGGCCCATCGCCAACACCGACATCTTCTGCTTCGGCCGGCCCGACATGAGCCTGGACGAGATCCCCAAAGGCGTCCTGCACCCGAGACGAATCATGAAGGGCGTCGTCGCCGGCGTGCGGGATTACGGCAATCGAATGGGCATCCCGACCGTCAACGGGGCGATCTACTTCGACGACCGGTACCTCGCCAATCCCCTCGTATACTGTGGCAACATCGGTCTGATGGACAAGACCAAGGCCTTCAAACACCCAAAGAGCGGCGACGTCATCGTGGTCGTCGGCGGACGCACCGGACGCGACGGCATCCATGGCGCCACCTTCTCCAGCGGACAGATGACGCACGAGCACGAGACCATCTTCTCCCACGCCGTCCAGATCGGCAATCCCATCACCGAGAAGAAGATGCTCGACGTGCTCGTTCAGGCAAACGAGGCGGGGCTCTACGAGGCCATTACAGACTGCGGCGCCGGCGGGCTCAGCAGCGCGGTCGGCGAGATGGGAAGCACTCTCGGCGCGGAGGTCAACCTTGAGACCGTGCCGCTCAAGTATACGGGACTGAACTACACAGAGATCTGGATCAGTGAGGCACAGGAGCGCATGGTGGTCGCGGTCAAGCCTGAGAACCTCGAGGCGATCCAGCGGATCTTTGCGAGCGAGAACGTGGAGGCAACGATCATCGGCCGCTTCACGGACGACCGGAAGCTGCACCTGCGATACAACGGCACGCAGGTGGGTGAGCTGGAGATGGATTTCCTGCACGAGGGGGTGCCGAAGTACAGTCGGCAGGCCGTTTGGGCTCGCCCCAAACTCAGCGAGCCGACGCTGCCGGAGAAAGACAACTATAACGATGACCTCCTGCGGGTCCTCTCGGCCTACAACGTCGCCAGTAAGGAATGGGTCATCCGCCAGTACGACCATGAGGTCCAGGGCGGCTCGGTGGTCAAGCCGCTGCTCGGTGTCGCCAACGACGGACCGAGCGACGCCGCCGTGATTCAGCCCAAGCTCGACTCCCAGCGCGGACTGGCCATCAGTTGCGGCATGAATCCCCTCTACGGTGATCTCGATCCCTATTGGATGGCCCTGGCCGGGATCGACGAGGCGATCCGAAACCTGGTCTGCGTCGGCGGACGCGCCGATCGAATCGCCCTGCTGGATAACTTCTGCTGGGCCAGGTGCGAGGACGCAGAGGTTCTGGGCACCCTCGTCCGGGCGAGCCAGGCCTGCTACGACGGCGCAATGGCATTCCAGGCACCGTTCATCTCCGGAAAGGATTCGCTCAACAATGAATTCGTGTGCGAGGACGGAACGGTCATTCGCATCCCCCCGACTCTGCTGATTAGCGCCATGTCGATCGTAGATGATATCGACAAGTGTGTGACGATGGATCTGAAGACAGCGGGCAACCTGCTCTTCATCGTGGGCCGGACGAACAATGAGCTGGGAGGCTCGCATTACTACAAGGTGCTCGGGCACTTGGGGGCCAACGTGCCCAAGCTCGATCTCGATCTGGCGCCGCGGATCGCGCAGCAGGTGGCGGCGGCCGTCGCCGAGGGGCTGGTGGTGAGTTGTCACGACTGCTCCGAGGGCGGCCTTGCCGTGGCCCTGGCGGAGATGGCGTTCGCCGGAGGGCTCGGCGTGCAGGCGAATCTGCGAGGGCTGCCGAAGAGCGCGGATTGCCTGCGAACCGATGCGCAGTTGTTCAGCGAATCGAACAGCCGGTATATCGTTGAAGTGGCTCCCGCGCAGTACCATGCCTTCGCGAAGAAGATGTTGAATCTGCCCTTCGGGGAACTGGGCAAAGTGATCGATGAGTCAAAACTGGTCATCAAGGCCGAAGACGGCAAAAACATCGTAGACGCCGATGTTAGTCTTCTCAAGCAGGCGTGGCAGAGAACGTTTGACTGGCGGTAAGGCCGTCAGGATTGGATTGTGAGGTTGACGATGGAGAAGGTCGCGGCGATTGTCTTGCGGGCGGCAGGAACGAACTGTGATATGGAGACGGAGCACGCGCTGGAACGGGCCGGCGCCACGGCCGACCGCGTCCATATCAACCGGGTCATCGAGGATCGAAGCGTCCTGGATCGATACCACATCCTCGTTTTCCCCGGCGGCTTCAGCTACGGCGATGACGTGGCGGCCGGCAAGATCCTGGCGAACCAGGTGGTCCACCATCTCGCCGACCCGATCCGCAAGTTCATCGAGGACGGCAAGATCGTATTAGGCATCTGCAATGGCTTCCAGGTGCTGGTCAAGACGGGCATTCTGCCGGGAATCGACGGCTTCCACCAGCAGGACGTCACCATTACCTACAACGACAGCGGCAAGTTCGAGGACCGCTGGGTGCACCTTGCCCCGCAGACCAGCCGCTGCGTCCTGATCGAGCCCGAACGACGGATCTACCTGCCGATCGCGCACGGCGAGGGCAAGGTCGTCACTCGAAATGATGAGACGCTGCAAAAACTGAAGGCCGACGGCTATGTCGCCTTTCAGTACGTGGATGCAAACGGCGAGGAAGGCCCCTACCCGATCAATCCCAATGGCTCCGTCGATTCGATCGCCGGGCTGACGGACGGCACGGGCCGCGTCCTCGGACTCATGCCGCATCCCGAACGTTTCGTCCGACGAACGCAGCACCCCCACTGGTCGCGCCTCGGCGAAGACCTTGACGCCGACGGCATCAAGATCTTCCGCAACGCCGTCCGGTACGTCAAGGACAACCTCCTGCAATCGTGCGGCGTGTAGGTCTCCAGGGCCCTGTACCGCGCTGGCGAAATGCAGTGTCAATGCCGAAGTAGTTGCCTCAACTCCTCAGTGAATCCGTCCAACGGCTCGCCGGGCAGCTCCGTCGGAGG